>ERZ773272.324-NODE-324-length-19550-cov-47.718595_pt1 | contig 19550 bp, 11 predicted proteins | sample MGYA00511891_ERZ773272 | MGnify/ENA primary metagenome ERZ773272 (study PRJEB29015, sample SAMEA2738150) | human oral metagenome | biome: human oral; feature: human-associated habitat; material: saliva | place: China | collected 2198 ...
TCTCAACCTCAATGTAGCCGTCCTCAGCCAGCAGGTTGCGTGCCGCACGGTTCGCGTCCGAACGCAGGCGCATGATGCGAGCCGGCTCCGGGCGGCGAAGATCCAGGTAGCGGTAGCGCAGGCGCGCCTCCTCACCCACCTCAACGTGCTCATCAATCTGGAAAGGTAGCGGAGCGGCAGTGTTCAGCACCTCAACGGCGGACACCTCAACCTCAATCTCGCCGGTCGCCAGGTTCGGGTTCTCATTACCCTCCGGGCGCTTAGTCACCAGACCGGTCACGCGCAGCACGTACTCGTTACGCAGGTGCTCAAAATCAGCCTCATTGTGGAAAACACACTGAGTGACACCCTCACGGTCACGCAGGTCAACGAAGGCGACACCACCGTGGTCGCGGCGGCGAGCCACCCAACCGGTCAGGGTAACAGTCTCTCCAATATTTGCGGCGGTCAGCTCGCCGTTGGTGTGAGTGCGAAGCACAGACATTCCTTTCATAGCGGGCACCTCACGACTATAGACAGTAGCCGGGTACACGCGGTTGATGATATGCGCACACTGCGTGCGCCTCATATATTGTATCCCCTCCAGGCAGGTCGATGGCGGGTCGGGGCAAGTCAGGCACCAGAAAATGGGGTGCGGAGGCAGTACGCGGGTTTGTGCCATAGGTTAGTGTCTTCTGTCGTAGTTAAAAACCATGGCAGAAGACACTAACCTATGGTCGAAATTTGTAGTCTTAGCCTTATCGCATAAGCAGTCCCCGAAGATGGGCAATAACTTCCCGCTCTTTCTGAAAAATATCAGCCCAGGTTAGATGCACGATTCTCCACCCGGCGCGGGTTAGGGCACGGTCGCGGGCTGCCTCGGAGCGGTCCCTGCCGGGGTGGTCCACGTATTTCTGTTCGCCGTCAAACTCGAGAATCACCCGCGCCTCGGGCCAGGCGAAGTCCACCCGATAGTTACGGCCCTCGCACGAAATCGGGTACTGCGTCATGGGGGTAGGTAACTCATGTTCCATGAGTAGGCACCGGGTGAGGCTTTCACCAGCCGACTCGCTGGATGCGTCCACCGCCTGCGCCAGGAGAGGCCCTGCGGAACTGCCGTACCCCGTGAGGTTCAGCAGAGTCTCGGTTACCTCATAGTGTCCCATTAGCCCTCGCCGCATGATGGAATCGGCGAGGACCACCGCATCCCGAAAGGGCATGCTGCGCGCACAATCCTGCAACGTGCGAGCCACCGTTGTCGCCATGACAGACGTACCGGGTATTGCGGTCACTGCATTAGGGTCAAAACCTCGCCTGTGCCTGCAGATGCGCCCCCTATCAGACGGACTAGTGGCGGTACTGTACACATGCACGATTGAGGGCGCGTTGAGTACATCTAGCCCCCAGAGTGCAGCTGCTGATGTGTGCGAGAAAACCCCCTGAAGACCCATGAGGTGGGCGGCAATGCACCGTACCGCGAGCCGCTCATCGGGAGTGAGCGCCTGAGCATCGCGGGTGTAAATATAGGCTCCTCGCTGAATACGTTGTAACGTTCCTGCCGCCACCATCGCACGGATATGCCGGGCTCCAATACCTCGTGAGTTGAGGATGCGAGGGGTCAGCACGAGAGGGTACAGCTCGGCTGCACGTGTGATTGGGACTTGCACGGCTGGAGTTCGGGGGTTCAGGATATTTGCGGTATTCATGGCTTTATCCTGACAGTCTCTGCGAAGTTGTGGGGCCTGTTCGTGAAATCTGTGGATAACTTCGCTGTTTTGAGGGAAACATCCACTATCCACAGGTTTAGGTTGTATCTCAGAATTTTTGTGCCATAGGTTAGTGTCTTCTGTCGTAGTTAAAAACCATGGCAGAAGTCGCTAACCCATGGCACAAATTCACGTGGCCAAAAAGTGCAACAAAAACCCGCCCGGCAGGGAGGTCAACATCCTCCCCACCAGGCGGGTACACATCCATATGCGGGTCCATATGCAGGCCCAGAGCAACTAGGTACTAGAGCAGCCAGATATTACAGCGGCCAAACACCGCAGGTGCTACAGGCCCCTACTCTTTACCGATCTATTTACAGGCCCTCAGCACGCACAATCTGAACGTGCAGGTCCTCAGCCGGCGGCATCCACGAAGCCGGATCAGCAGCAACCTGCTCACCCGAACGGATATCCTTCACCTCGTGAACCGGGGCACCCGACTCATCCGAGGAAATGAACCACACGAACGGAATGCCGCGCTTCTCAGCGTACTTAATCTGCTTACCGAACTTCGCCGCATTCGCAGACACCTCACACGCGATACCGCGGGCACGTAGCGCATCCGCAACATCATTCGCAGCAGACCAGCCCTCATCATTCGTCAGGGCAACAAATACAGCCGAAGGCACCTTACGGCTCGCCTGCGCAAAACCCTGCGACAGAATACGAGCCACAACACGGGTCACACCAATCGACAGGCCAACACCCGGGTACGTCTTCTTACCGTTCGACGCCAGCGACTCATAGCGGCCACCCGAGCAAATCGAACCCAGCGACTCGTGACCCACCAGAACAGTCTCATACACGGTGCCGGTGTAGTAGTCCAGGCCGCGAGCAATCGACAGGTCAGCCAGTACCTTACCCGGCGCACGGCGAGCCGCCTCCTCAATGACCTCAGCCAGCTCAGCAAGACCCTGATCCAGCAGCTCATGCTCCACCGAATACTTAGCGGCAAGCGCACGCACCTGCTCCACAAAAGAAGCATCCTCAGTGCGGATCTGCGCCAGCTCCAAGGCGGCAGCGGCAGCATCCGCGCTCGCACCAGCCTCAGCCTGCAGATCCTCAGCCACACGCTCAGCGCCAATCTTCTCCAGCTTGTCAATAGAACGCAGAACAGCCGCAGTATCAGTCAAACCCAGACCCAGGTAGAAACCCTCAGCCAGCTTGCGGTTATTCACACGCAGCTTGAACTCAGGAATCGGCAGCTTCGACAGCGCATCAACAACAACCAGCGCCAGGGTCACGTCGTAACGGAACGGCAGCTCGCCGTCGCCAACCACGTCAATATCAGCCTGAGTGAACTCGCGGGCACGACCCTCCTGCGGACGCTCACCACGCCACACCTTCTGAATCTGGTAGCGCGAGAACGGGAAATTCAGGTAACCGGCGTTCTCCACCACGTAACGGGCAAACGGCACGGTCAGGTCAAAGTGCAGAGCCAGCTTTTCCTTAGCCTTAGCAGCCTCATCCTCCTGCAGGCGAGAAATTGCGTAAACTTCCTTGTCAATCTCACCCTTACGCAGCAGCTGCTCAATAGTCTCTACCGAACGAGTCTCAATCGGGGAGAAACCGTGCAACTCAAAAGTCTCACGCAGAGTGTCCAGAACATGATTCTCAACCAACCGCTCAGCCGGAAGATACTCGGGAAAACCAGACAGCGAAGCCTTGCGAGCCATACGCGATACTCCTTGACAAAGAACTCGACAACAAAACCCCGGAACACCTCCGGGCATATCTACCCATCATACCAACACCCACCCCAGCACAGCACCCACTCCCCCAGCACACCCCGCGTAAACCCGCGGCCGGCAGGTTCGCCCACAACACAACACGACCAGACACTACTCACACACACCCCGCAGCGGCTATGCTTAGGAGGTGCACACGCACACCCAAACGGGTGCCCACCACGGGGAACAGCGCAAAGGCGCCCCACCCCCAGCACCCCCGAGTGAAAGAGTTATAGCGGTGACTACCAAACCCGACGACACTGTAAACCTCGAAAAGGCACGCCAGTACGGCCGCGTCTCCGAGGACGGCCACGTCTTCGTCATTGTCGACGGCGAAGAATACGCAGTAGGCCAGCTGCCCGGCGCCTCCGAAGAAGAAGCGCTCAGCTACTTCGCCCGCAAGTTTGAAAACGTCGAGGCGCAGGTTGCCCTGCTCGAATCCCGCCTCGCCAACAACGCCCCCGCCGCAGACCTGCAGAAGGGCATCACCTCCATCGGTGCACAGATCGGTGTGCGCAACATGGTCGGCGACTACTCCGGCCTGCAGAAGCGCCTCATCACCCTCGCAGAGCAGATCGCTGAACTCGGCGAAAAGCAGCAGCAGGCACGCACCGAAAACCGTGAACGCGCCCTCGCCGTCCGCGAAGAAATCGTCGCGGAAGCAGAGCAGATTGCCGGCCAGGACCCCGACCAGATTCACTGGAAGAACTCCCACTCCCGCATGAACGAACTGTTCGAAGCGTGGAAGAAGGCACAGCGCGAAATTCACCTGGCAAAGAGCGTAGAGGACGAGCTGTGGAAGCGTTTCCGCGCAGCCCGCACCACCTTCGACCGCAACCGCCGCGCACACTTCTCGCAGCTGGACGACCGCAACGCACGCATCAAGCGCGCCAAGGAAGAGCTGATCGCACGTGCGGAAGAGCTGTCCACCTCCACTGACTGGTCTGAAACTTCCCGCGCATACAGCGACCTGATGCGCGCCTGGAAGCAGGTACCCCGCGGCCACCGCCGTGAAGACGACAAGCTGTGGGCACGCTTCCGCGCGGCACAGGACGTGTTCTTCAACGCCCGCAACGAAGCCGAAGCAGCGCAGGACGCAGTCTACGCCGAAAACCTCAAGGTCAAGGAAGCACTGCTCGAAGAAGCACGCGCACTCCTGCCCGTCGAGGACATTGAGGGCGCGAAGGCAGCCTTCGAGAAGATCCTGGACCGCTGGGATGCGGCAGGCCGCGTGCCCCGCAACGACCTGCGCCGTATCGACGGCGAACTGCGCCGCATTCAGGACGAAATCAACGGCGCCGAAGAGGCAAAGTGGAAGCGCAACGACCCCGCCAAGGCAGCCCGCGCGAACTCCCTGCTCGCACAGATTGAGGACTCCCTCGCCGAACTGGAAGCAGAGCTCGCCGCAGCCGAGAAGGGCGGCGACTCCAAGAAGATCGCCAAGGCTAAGGAAGCTCTGGAGGCGCGCCGCGCCTGGGCCGCAACCCTGCAGGGCTTCGGCAACTAAGGTCTAGCCGACGGTCTAAATAACGGTCTAATTAACGCCGAGAAGCCACATGTGTTTCGAAAAGCCACCATTATCGTGGCTTCTCGAAACACATGTGGCTTCTGTGTGTCTGCGGGGGTTATATTCGCGCCCCCACCAGATGCAGATGGAGGGCGCACCGGGTTCATGGATTTTCGATAGGTTAGTGCCTTTAACGCGGGTTAAAGACCCACGGCGAAGACACTAACCTATCGAAAACCTCTGTCTAAAAAGCAGGCGGCCCCCGGATGCACCAGGTAGGCGGGAGCCGGTAATGACATAAGTTTTTCGGTAATGAGTTAGTGACTTTGGGCTGGGGTTTTAACCATTACCAAAGACGCTAAGTCATGACTGAAATCGCTACATCATGACCGAATTTTCACCCGCGTGGAGGTGCCTCCTCAGCAGAATTTGTGTCATGGTTTAGTGTCTTCGACCATGGTTTATAACTACGACCAAAGACACTAACCTATGGCACAATTTTTCGGCACGGCACGGTAAAACAAAAACGACCCCGGATGTACACGCATCCGGGGCCGCCTGCTGCGGTTATCTATATATTGGGTCAGCTGGTTTACATGTCGGGCCAGTCGCGGTGCAACGAATACTCCGTATCCCCGTCGCCATTGTCATTCAGGTGCCAGCGCTGACCGGTACGAATATCGGCCTTGCGTAGGCGCGGGTTCGGATTATCCTTTTTACCCATCGTGGGGTCGTTCTTGCAGCCCCAGCGAGTGTCGTCGTAGCTGCAGTCACCTGCCACGCGTCCCACGTCCACCCACCACACACGCACCAGTAGCGGGTCACTGGTTGCCTGCGGAGTCACCTCCATCATCTGCCAAGGTCCACCATCCACACGGAAACGAGCCGTGTAATGCACGGTCGCATACGCATGGAAGTTACCAGAGCGCTGATAAGCGTAGCTAGTATCCGTCTGCCTCGGACGCTCACGAGGGTAGGTGGTGACCGGTTTGCCCGCGGTGTAGTTGGTGGCAGTATCACCATTGCCGTACTCGATGACATAGGAGGAGGGCATGAGTTCAATTTCGACGTGTCCGGCGAGCATGTCTGCTTCGAGGCGGTAGGGGCCGCCGTCATCGACGTAGAAGTTGATCTGATCGCCCTTGTAGACGTTGGGGTCGCCTTCTGCTCGGCCGGTGCCTGCGGGGTTGTTGTAGGACTGGTGCAGGGTGGGCTTACCGGGCTCTAGCGACTCTGCAGCATGACGGATTTCCTCCATGACTTCTTCGTAGGTCGGGCCGGTAGGACCTGGGCTGTCGGCACTGGTGAGAGTGCGGGTGTTGCTCGGGATACAAGTAGCAGAGGAAGGGCTTCGAGGACTTCCACGATCTACAGGAATGCCAGATTCAAGTGACATGTTTGTGAACTTGAATGTTCCTGTTCTTCCATCTTTGGTTGTGCATGACATAATATTGGGATTTTCATTGGCGTAGGTAACTTTTATGCCGTTTCCCTGATTTACTGTGGAGTAAGTATATTGTTGCTGAATTTCCTGATTGGCATTATCTACACCTGTATTTTTCTCATCGTAACCATCTTGACTGCCTCGCGAAGTAGTTGTTTCAACTTCGATTTGGCAAACTTTAGCTGATGTGTCAGAACAAGGCGCAGTAATAACGTATGCATCAACGTTAGTGGTACCGCAAAATCCTAGAATGCAAGATAGAGAAAAATCCCACTGCATTTTATTATTTTGTTCATTATTTTAGTCTTCTACCTGTTCGTAACCGATAATTTTCCATGAAGAGTCGGAGTACTTAAATTCAAACTTCCAGGTGTCATTATCCTTCTGGATATTGCGGTTTCGGTGCCATTCTCCTGTAGGCTCCACAAGAGTTATATAATTCCACTCGCGATATGCCTTCCAAAAATAGGTTTCCCCATCCTCAGACCACGGATTTCCATCAGCAACATAGTTGTCAATGCCGTCAATAATCCACCCGCCGCGCTTATACAAGTCCTCAAAGCTCTTATATCCCTTAAGCTCACTTTCAAAATTACTGGAAATGTACTTTCGGGATTCCGTAAAATCGCCTACCTGAATTCCGTAATTAGTCCATTTAACCCAAGCGTCCATCGTCTTACGGATACCTTCAATAGACTTCTCACGATAGCCCTCTTCAGGGGCGTTAGGCTTCGGTACATTCTGAGCAGGACCCTTGCCGTCAGCAGGGCGGTACTCCCCGTTGGGCGCCTTTGAGCCGCCCGAGTAGCCTCGGACAGTAGAAGGGGTGGCGCTCGCCGAAGGCGACTCAGACGCCGCCGCAGACACCGAAGGCGACTCGCTCGGCGTGGCGGATGCGGTAGCTGCCGCCTCATTATTGGCCTGCTGGCCACACGCCGCAAGCAGGGCCCCCAGGCCCACAAGTGCGCCGCTGCCCAGCAGGGTACGGCGGTTGAAAATGGTCGAATCCATGAAAGGGATGCTCCTTATTTTCGGTGAAAGTGAGATGTATATGTGCACGTCGGGCCGTTATTCACAGGTTGCGTCGACTGCCGGAAGAAAACAGCCCCGTAGCGCGCCCATCAAGCGCATCAATGCGCTATAGAACACTACAATGTCCACCATACCGTATATTTGCCGTCGTTTGCATTCTTTTGGGTGCAATAGCAACGAAACATCACTATTCGGATATTTCATTACTTTATGCATCAAATATCTCTACGCCCGTGGAGGCACCGCCCCTGCAGAATTTGTGCCATGGTTTAGTGTCTTCTGCCATGGTTTTTAACTACGACTGAAGACACTAACCTATGGCACAAATCCGTAACCATGACCGAATTTGTGTATGCGGCGGGTAGTCGGGCGGGATCCGGTAATGACTTAGTGTTTTCGGTAATGAGTTAGTGACTTTGGGCTGGGGTTTTAACCATTGCCAAAGACGCTAAGTCATGACTGAAATTGCTAAGTCATTACTGAATTTTCACCGGCGGCGGGTAACTAGCCGTTTCGATAGGTCACTGTCTTCGCTGCGGGTTAAAGACCCACGGCGAAGACACTAACCTATCGAAGGGTCCCCGCCCCTCCCCTAAACGGCGAAAAGCCACATGTGTTTCGAGAAGCCACCAAAGAAGTGGCTTTTCGAAACGCATGTGGCTTCTCGGCGGATAACCGCCGGTCTCGGTGGAATACCATTGGCCACGGCGGATAACCATCAGCTAGCCGCCGCTACATTCGGGCCTACTCACCCCTCAGGAATGACGCGACCTTACCCCAGAAACCCTTCTGGTTTCCGGTGTAGCGGGTACCCGTGGGGGTCGGCTGGAAAACCGGACGCTGCTGGTTCGGCACATCCTGCTGATACGCCGGGTTCTGCTGGTACGCCGGGTTCTGCTGGTACGCCGGGTTCTGCTGGTACTGGGGAGGCACCTGCTGGTACGGGTAGTTCACCTGCGGGTTCTGCTGGTAGCCCTGTGCCTGATAGTTCGGATCCTGATAACCCTGCCCCTGGTACGCACCTGCCTGAGGCTAGGCGCCCGGGTGGTACTGTGCATCAGAGTGGTAGTAGGCATCGGGGTGGTACTGGGTTTCTGCGCGGTACGGGGCGTCCGCGTACCCCTGGTTCTGGTACCCCGGCGCTTCGTAGCCCTGCGCCTGGTACCCCTGCGGGTTCGGGCGGTACTCGGGGCTCGACTGCGGAGCCTGCTGGTACGCGGACTCTGCCTGATGTGCCGCCGCCTGATTCGTTGCGGGGCGCGGCGGGTTAGAGTACGCGGGGCGCGGGTTCGACTGCTGCGGCTGGGCAGGCACCGGGCGGGCCTGCGGTGTACGCTGTCGGGGCTGGCCACCAGGCACCTGCAAATGCGACCCCTCAGGAAGGCCACTCTGCTCGGCAAGGTCTTGAGCAACAAACGCCGAACTGAACAGCATGTCTTCCATGGTCCACTCAAGCGGCGGCTGTGCGTTCGGTGCCAGCTGCAGCTTGTCCAGTTCGCGCAGGTGCAGGGCGAGCACATCCACCATGTAGTTGATGACGGCGAGGTTCGGCTGCTCCCCCAAGTTCTCCGGGTAGGCGAAGTGGTAGATGTAGGTGTTGATGTTCTGCCGCTTTTCCAGGGCTTTTGCCGCCTTCTCAACGGGGACGCCGCCGCAGGTAAGATCCGAGAGGCTGTCGAAGGTTGCGGGGCCTTCAGAGACACGCACGGTCAGCGGCCGCGTGGGGTCTACGGCGGACTGCTTTGGCCAGAAGATGCCGGGTCGGAATGCCGTCTGCAGGCTGTTGTTGACGACGATTTCCTTCTCGGGTCGCCAGGGCTTCTCATAGTCCACGATGTACTTACGCGGCATGGCGTACGTGGTGAAGGAGCACGCGAAGTTCTGCAGCTCCTCCCCCGCCGGCGAGGAGCTGAGGATGTACGCCTTGGCGCGGTTCCAGGTTTCGCTATTGCGGACCTTGTTTGCGAACATGGACAGCTTGGTCATGAACCCGTCGACCTTGACGGTGGGTGCGTCGGCGGTGATCAGGTAGATTCGGGCGGTGCCGTACAGCGAGGAGAGCGCGTACTTCTTATTCGATTCGCCGAAGTTGGTGCCCATGATGAGGTGGCAGGTGGGCGGGTTGACCGGTTCGCCGTTGTAGTAGAGCGTGTAGTCGAAGCCCATGTCGACGACCTGGCAGGCTTCTGCGGCGGCGTGGATGCTGTCGAGGGTGAGGGTTTCGTTGGTGGGCGTGCCGTCGGCGTTGTTGAAGGCGATGAAGACGGCGGTGTAGCCGTATGCGGCGCTCTTGGGCTTGTCCAGGGCGAAGGTGTTGCATTGCGGGTGATGTGCGGCGTACTGCTGCTGGATGTGTGATACGGCGTTGTGCGGCATGGTCACTCCTTGGGGTGTGGTTGTTTATCGGATTCGATTGTGTGGGTGTGTGATGTGTTTTACTGTACGCTACTCCCCCGACAGGCTAAGCGGGCAGGGGCGCATTTTTCGCGAAAAATCGCGACGCGGAGGCGCGCAGAACGGCGGAGAGGGCGGCGCATCCAACTGTGCGGGTGTGCCAGCCCCTCCTCTTGATGGTGTACGGTAGCTACCGTTAGCGCTACGCGGTCTTCTTCAGCGTGTGCTTCACCATTTCGGGAACCAGACGGGGAACTTCCACCTGGTACGAGGCTACCGCTACTGCATTAGTGTTCAGAGTCCACCAGTCGTCAGGCAGCGAGTCAATCCACGCTTCCCAGTCCTTCGTGCGCCAATCGTATGCGCGCTCCTCATACTCATCCCAGTTATCGCCGCCAAGCGCCTCAATAAACAGAGACTTGTCTTCCATGGGGTTCGGCTCATAGCCTTCCGGGCGCTCTGCATCCCAGAACTTGATGAACTGACGCCAGTTCTTCTTCGTGATGATGAAGGACTGCTCCCCGTCAGGCCCGAACTTTTCCACGGTGCCCACGTATGAGTTGGTTTTAACGCGCTCCCAGAAGGTCGGCACGTCAATTTCGCCGCGCTTGACCAGGTCAGCCAGGTACTCGATACGGTCGTGCGGAGGGGCGATAGCGCCATCCGGGAGGGCGTCGCCGAAGGTCAGCAGCCGGCCTGCGCGGTAGTCGTCCATGTTGATGGTGTCCCAGGAGAAGCCGTTGATTTCTTCGTGCTGGTCAGGCTCCAGGCAGGGGTACCATTCGTTGTCGTAGACCATCTGCAGGAGTTCGTTGGAGCGGCGTTCGCCTTCGTAGGCGAAGTCGTTCACCTGAATATTGCGGACGTATTCTTCCTGTTCTTCGTTCAGGTGGTACTGGCCGCCCTTGCGGCGGAAGTTGAGCTTTTTGGTTTCGGTGCCGTTCTTCAGGTTTGCCTTGTGGATGTTGACGGCGTGTTCGATCATCCGCTGGCTCGGGTCCAGTACGTATGCGAGGCGAAGCTGCGTCTCGTACGGGGTGATGATGTTCAGGGTGCGCAGCAGTTCTTCGCACCCGTCGGGGTCTTTCCTGTACATGTTTTCGCCGAGGTACTCGAGCTTGTCGTCGAGGGTCATCTTGGGGATTGCGTCCCGCAGGGTCTGTGCCCATTCGGCGGCTTCTTCGTCGTGGGGGTCGGCTTCTACTTCTGCTTCGACCTTCGCCAGTTCCGTTGCCATGTAGGTGTCGATGTTGAAGCGTTCCGTGTACATCGGCTCCATGGCGTCGCAGCGTTCCTTGTTGATCTGGCGACGCTTCTCTTCCAGGGCCTGGTAGTACTCGAGGTCGTCCAGGGTCTTCTGCTGTTCTTCGGGGGTGAGGCTGTTCCAGTACTCTTCCTCGGCGATGCGGTCCTGCTCATCCTCATCGGGGGCAGGCTGCTGCGGCAGGCGCAGCGCACCGGGGCGGCCGTACTGTCCGGTACCGAAGGCGTCGAGGGTGATGGCGCCGTGCTTCTCTTCGCGCAGCGGGTGGTCGCTGTTCAGCCACTCACGGGCCTCACTGATGCTGATGGGCTTGGTCAAACGGTACAGGCGCACCTCCTGGTTCAAATCATTCAGGCGCAGCTTCTGACGGTCGTAGGAGGTGCGGGCTTCCTTCTCGTTCAGGTAGACGTAGATGTAGTCACCACATTCCTGCCACCAGGGTGCATCCAGACGCGGGTCATCCCAGACGAGTTCCTTACCGTCCTTGCGCTTGTACCGCGGGCGACCTACCGGCGGGTTGTTCACCTCCTTGCGTCCTCGGTTCACATGCACGAGGTAGCCGTACACGCCGGGCTCACCCTCCAGCTCATTCTTGAGGGTGATGTCGGTGTCCAGGTCCTCAATGACCCAGTGCTTTTCGTCGTTGAAGTAGGCAATTTCTTCGTCGGTCATGTTGTCGAAGAGGGAGCAGTCAAAGAGCATGCGCGGGTCGGTGAAGGATTCATAAGGGGCCGCATCACCGAATGCGTTGCTCACGTAGCTGGGGAGGTCTTTGGGCATGCCCTGGCGGCGCCACTTATAGGGGTGGACGGTCAGGTCCTTCTCCCACGGGGTTTCGCCGGTGATGCCGGGGGCGCGGCGCTGCATGAGTTCAGCGGAGAGGTCCTTGCCGTTGACGACGACGCGGTGTGCCTTTTCGAGCCGCTCGTAGGAGTAGCGGGCGCGGGCGTTGCGTTCGGCGTGGTACTTCTTCTGGTAGGCCTTGTAGCGGGCTTCGGCTTCAGGGCTACGTGCCATGGTGACGATCCTTTCTCGCGGGATGCGCTGGGAGGCTGCGGTGCTCTCGACGCGGGGGCTTCGGTGCTTCTGATACCAGAGTAGGGCGGACCCCTGACACGATAAGCGGAACGGGATTTACCCGGGGGTAAAGCGCGGGCTTACCTACAAGAACAGCGAAAAGCCACATGTGTTTCGAGAAGCCACCAAAGAAGTGGCTTTTCGAAACACATGTGGCTTCTGGGCTAGTTACTGCTGGTTAGCGGCCGCCCAGCAGCGACATAAAGCGACCCAAATGATTCTCCAACCTCTGCTTCACACGCTTAGTCTTAGACACCGCGTCCTCACCATCAGACGTACCACCAAAAAGGGGCATCCTAGTCCTGATGAGAGAGGTGAGCTTACCGGAAATCGTGCGGCGTCCCTCCTTCAGCGCACGATTAACCACGCGCTGAGTCTCCTCAGGATCCAGGTTCTCATCCCGCACAATTTCGTCTTCCTCACGGCTACGACGCTCAGTCACGTAGCGGTTGAAGTGCTCGTAGACGTCTCCTGGGTTCGGGGTGTTCCTATACTCCTTGGAGAAATCCGTGATGATGTCGGCGCTAGCGCGTAGTTCGCTGCTACTGTTGACGGCACGTTCAATGTCCTCGGTGACCTCGCTGTTGGAGCCGCGTGCGGCCTCAATCAGCTCCAGGATGTAGCTGACACCGATTTCCTGCTGCTTGACCAGCTCAGTCTGGAAATGGACGTTAGCGAACAGGTCCACCTTTTCCTGGGCGTCATCGTCCCTATCTTCGCCCTCGCCCTCGTCAGTTCCTTCTTCCTGCGCGCGGCGCAGGTCACGAATCTCTTCGTAAATGTCGTTATAGACACCGGTGTAGCCCTGCATATCGTAGTCACTGATGAGCTCATCGCCGCCGTCACGGATGAACTCGTCATGCACGCGCAGTTCCTGCCGCAACAGCAGCACCTGGTTCATCAGCTCGATGTAGCGGGCCTTCTCCTCCGGGGTGTCCACGGTAATGGAGCCGCCCTCGTCGACGGGGAATTCTTCGCGCAGCTCAGACACGGCCTTGTCGTATTCGGCGAAGGCTTCCTTGTAGGGTCGAGTGAACGCGATATCGAGGGCAGACTGGCCGCTGCTGTTCTCGGTGTCACCGAAGAGGGTGAAGGCGTCCTTGGTAGCCTGTTCCAGGTCGCGGAAGCACACCACGTTACCGGAGAGCTTCAGCGAGTTGAGAATACGGTTAGTGCGGCTGTACGCCTGCACCAGCCCGTGCATCTTCAGGTTCTTATCCACCCAGAGGGTGTTGACGGTCTTGGAGTCAAAACCGGTGAGGAACATGTTCACGACAATGAGCAGGTCCAGTTCGCGTACCTTCATGCGGCGGGAGACATCCTTGTAGTAGTTGTCGAAGGAGTCGCCATCGGTGCTGAAGTTCGTGCCAAACATGGCGTTGTAGTCTTCAAGGAAACCGTCCATGCGGCTGCCGGTGCCTTCGGTGGCGAAGGTGAAGTTTTCTTCTTCGCCGAAGGTGTCGAAGACCTGACCGCCGTTGCCCTGCGAGTAGATGATGGCAACCTTCAGCTTCCTGGCAGGGTCAAGCGCACCCTCAGCAATACGCTCTTCCTGCAAGGTGTTGAGGGTGTCGTAGTAGGTGCAGGCAGCATCAATAGACGAGGTTGCCAGAATCGAGTTGAAGCCGCGCACGCGCTCTACGTAGTGTTCGGTCACTTTGTTGATAGTGCGGGACTTCTTCAGGTCGTAGCCACGTTCTTTCTGGTTAGTCTTACGGTCGTAGTTATCCAGAATGTAGGTGGCGATAGCCTCGATACGTTCAGGGCTTTCGAGTACCGCCTTGGTCTTGGCGAACTTTTCAAGTTCCTTCGCATCAGAGGTCGCGGCGCGTTCAGCAGCAATTTCCTCGGCGTAGGCGCTTTCTTCAAGGCAGGCGAAGGTGGGGCTGGTGTTGGTGTATTCCAGGTGGAAAGGCAACACGTTCTTATCGCGGATAGCGTCCACAACGGTGTAGGAGTGCAGGCAGTCACCAAAGACCTCGACGGTGGTGGTGCCGGGGCCTCCTGCGGAGTTTTCATCAAAGATGGGAGTGCCAGTGAACCCGAACATGCAGTAGTTCTTGAAGCGCTTCTTGATGTTGGCGTTCATCTGGCCGAACTGGGAGCGGTGGCATTCATCAAAAATGATGGCTACACGCTGGTTGTAGATCGGGTGGTCTTCTTCAGCGTTAGTGAGGTTAGACAGCTTGTGGATGGTGGTGACCACGATGCTGGTTCCTTGGTCTGCCAGGCGGTTGCTCAGCTGACGGGTGCTGCTACTGGAGCTAACAGAGTCCGCCTGGAAGTTGTTGTACTCGAGCATGGTCTGGTAGTCGAGGTCCTTACGGTCCACGACAAAGATGACCTTCTTGACAAGCCCGGTTTCTGCCAGGCGGCGGGCGGTCTTGAAGCTGGTGAGGGTCTTGCCGCTACCGGTGGTATGCCAAATGTAGCCACCGGCCTTTTTAGTGCCGAAGGTCTTATCACTGTCTTTGGACCTATCAGCGGTTTTAACGCAACTAATAATGCGTTCAGTCGCCGCAATCTGGTACGGGCGCATCACCAGCAGATCCTGATCTACCGTAAGGATGCAGTAGTGAGTCAGGATGTTCGCCAGAGCATTCTTAGCCAGGAAGGTACGAGCAAAGAGCATCAGGTCACTGATGCGGTTGTTCTTCGCATCAGCCCAGTAGCTGGTGAATTCGAAGCTCTTACCTGCCGAACCGCCCGAGGCAGCCTTACGGCGGACCTCCTGCAGGTCTTCAATGTGCTTATGGCGCACGGTGTTGGAGTAGTACTTGGTTTCTACACCATTGCTGATAACGAAGATCTGGGCGTACTCGAAAAGGCGATGCTCATCCATCTGGAACCCGGTGCCCTGGTAGCGTTCAATCTGCTGGAAGGCTTCCTGAATACCAACGCTACGCTTCTTCAACTCGATATGAACCAAAGGTAGACCGTTGACCAGGATGGTCACGTCATAACGGTTGAGCGTCTTACCGTTGGTAGCAGGTACACGGTACTGGTTGATGACCTGCATGCGGTTGCGTGCGGGGTATTTGGCGTCGATGAGCATGATGTTGCGCAAGGTGCCGTCATCGAGGCGGAAGTCAATGAACCGTTCTTCCTGGATCAGCTTGGCCTTCTCCAAGATGCCGTCGTTAGAGCGGGCAAGATGCTCGGTGAACAAACGGTCAAACTCTTCATCAGTGAAGTGGAAACCACTATTGGGCCCGTAGGCACCTTCTTCAGGGCGGGTATTGAAACGTTCAAGCTGTTCACGCAGATTACGGATCAGAGCAGCCTCATCAGTAAGGTCCGACAGATACTCATAGCCCTGATCCGTAAGGGTATCAATCAGTTCAGCTTCGAGCTGCGCTTCAGTCTGCAGGCCGTTACGGTTTTCATTAGCCTTCACCCAGTCCTTGTAGTGAGGGGCTTCGGTACGGTCGCCCAAGACGGTGAAGGTATCCGAGCTGAGGATACGTTCAGTGAATCCCTCGGCAGGGTGGGAGTGATCGGGTACGGTTTCCACGGGGTGCTCCTTTGCATAGATGGGTTGAGTGTGGTTGAAGTCTAGGGGCCCGTGCAGGGGCGGCAGGGGTCCGCCGCCTCTGCACGGGGTGCGCGCTTGATACGCAGGTGTCTACTGGTTTTCGCTCTTGCGGGGGAAAGAAAGTAGCTGGTCACGGTAGTACTCGTACTGGCTGCGACGCGCTGCAAGCTCTGCGGGTAGGCCCTCGGAGAGGCTGCTGGTTAGGGCGTCGAAGCGGTCGAGAATATCGACAATGCGCTGCTGCTCTTCCAGGCTGGGAATAGGAATAGACACATTAGCCAGTTTCTTCTTAGAGACGTTGAATCGCGTAACTCCTTGAGCAGTTCGAATAATCTGTTTACGAGCTAGACGGCTCCTAAAAAGATATTTAGAAAACTCGGGGTTAAGAATGCTCGGATCATTGAGGCGATAGCAGATTGAGAAACTATTCAAATATGCTTTCTCCTCAGGTTCCTTCGTCACAACAGATGAAAGACCTGATTCTTCCATATTTTCAGATGACCCGGTCAGGAGAATATCACCCTTCATGAGGGAAAGCTGATTCTCTCCTTCTTTTACCTGAACAAAGTCAGGCCAGGTGAAGTCGGCTGAAATGTTTTCATATACATTCTTGTAAGAAATGTATCGCGCACCAGATGATTCAAAATCATTCTTGGTCTTTCCTTTAAGTCCGCCATAGAACTTACCTAGTTCGCCCAGGGGAACGCGAGGGCAGTCGAGGGCTTCGAAGAGCGAATCACGGTAGTACTCGTATTGCAGAGTACGCGCTTCCAGCTCCGCTTCCAGCTCCGCTTCCAGGTTCGTGAATTTGTCGAGAATTTCAACAATCGCTTCCTGAATCTCCAGAGGCGGAACAGGAACCTCAGTATCCATAAGACGCTTATTAGTTATCGACTTAACAATCGTTCCATGTCCAGCAAACCTCAAGGTCCTAAAGTAATAGGTTAGGAAACGAGCATTCATCAGGTCATTGAGAACCAGCCCTCGAATGTCCTGATTAATCGCCAAATCAACCCCAGCTATTTTCATCTTTCCGGGTGCAATCTTAATAGCCACGATAACTGCACCTGCAGGAACTACATTCGTGGAGCTTCCACTAACTCCAGCAGAAGTAATCTTCGACCTTGTATCGAGAATCTCCATCAGGTCATTAGATAAGTCTCCAACTGAAGCCCACGGGATATCTCCACCCCAGTATTCTTCCTTAGCTTTGCTAGGGGTTCCGCCGCCGTAGTTCTTCTCTACAACATCACTCAGCGGGCGGTACTCTACCCCGTCCGGGCAGAGCTCAGCCACCAGGCGGTCAATATAATTCGTCACGTCCGCCACGACTACTCGCCGCCTTCCAGGCGCGCCACAATAGCGTCAATCTCCACGCGCAGCTGAGCCTGACGAGCCACAATACCCTCAATACGAGAATTCAGCTCGACAATATCCACGCGCTCACGGGTATCCTCCGGCTCAACCCAGCTCGACACTGCCAGGTTCGCCTCCTGCTCCAGTAGCTTCTGCACCGGAACGAGAGCCGAGAAATGCTCACGCTCCTCACGAGTTGCCAGCACTTCCAGGATCTTCTCACGGTGTGACTGGCCCAGAATGTTCTGGTTCTTACCCTTATCGAAGAGCTGCGAAGCGTCTACGAACAGCACCGAATGGTCCTTGCGGCGGCCCTTCTTCAACACCAGAATGCAGGTGGCGATGCTGGTGCCATAGAACAGGTTGGCAGGCAGCTGAATTACAGCGTCCACCCTGTTCTCTATCAGCAGGTACTCACGAATCTTACGCTCCGCACCGCCACGGTACAGCACACCGGGGAACTCAACGATAGCGGCCGTACCTGCCTCGTCGAGGGATTTGAGCATATGCATCGTGAATGCCAGGTCAGCCTTCGACTTAGGCGCCAGCACGGATGCAGGAGCGTAACGGTCATCGTGTTTCAGGGTCGGGTCATCATCACCCTTCCACTTCGTCGAATACGGAGGGTTAGACACAATTGCGCCAAAGGGCTCTACAAACTTAGGGTTTTTGCCGTTACGGTGCTTCGGGTCAATGAGAGTATCACCGTGCGCAATACTGAATTCGTCCACCGGCACGCCGTGCAGCATCATGTTCATGCGGCACAGGTTATAGGTCGTCAGGTTAATCTCCTGGCCGATGAAACGCAGGCCCTTCGAGTTCTTACCCAGCTCACGCTTAAACTTCAACAGCAACGAACCTGAACCACATGCAGGGTCATACACGGTACGGATCTTCTCAGCGTCGCGGCCGTCCATAGCGATCTTCGCCAGCAGCTCCGAAACCTCCTGCGGAGTGTAGTACTCGCCGCCGCTCTTGCCCGCATTCGCCGCGTACATGCCCATCAGGTACTCGTAGGCGTCACCGAAGGCATCGTTCTCGCTATCCTCGTAGTCCTTACCCAGGTTCATGTCCGCCACAGCATCCATGAGCTTGAGTAGGTTCTCGTGACGAGCCGCCGGGCTCACACCCAGCTTGTTCGAATCCAGTACAAAGTCATCGAAAAGGCCCTTCACGTTGTTCTCAGACTCGGTACCGCGTGCCGACTCCTCAAACGCCTTGAATACGTTCGCCAAAGTCTCGTTCAGGTTCTGGTCCTGACGAGCCTTCTCGTGCACATTCGAGAACAGCTGTGAGGGCAGCAGGAAGAAGCCACGCTCATCAACAATCATCTTCTTCACCTCATAGGTGAAGGGTTCATCGGAGGTCTGAGCGAAGGGCGCCTCCATCACAAAATTTTTATCGATAAAACGTGCCTGGCTCTCCGAGAGATAACGGTAGAAGAGCATGCCCAGCACGTACTGCTTAAAGTCCCAGCCGTCTACCGAGCCGCGCAAATCATTAGCGATACGCCAAATCGTAGAGTGTAGCTGCGCACGCTCAGCGTTACGGTTACGGTGCTCGTCAGTGGTGGCGGAAGAATCCGTAGACTGCGTCGTCATAGGGGCGGTTAACCTCTCAAATAGTTATCGTCTCTCCAGGCGAAGAAACGTCAATAGTTCGGGACCCGTGCGGTCCCGGTCGTACACATGCGCCGGTGCGGGTTCAGAAGTCCTGCTCGGTGGGAGCGTTCATAGCTTCCACAAGCCGTTTCGTACCCGGCGGCGCGAACTCTTTCAGTATACGGGTTCCCCAGACCCTGCACTCGCTGATTCGTCATTCTGGACCCAACCCGTTTAACGGCGAAAAGCCACATGTGTTTCGAGAAGCCACCAAAGAAGTGGCTTTTCGAAACACATGTGGCTTCTCAGCGTAAGTCAGCGCACGAAAGAGCCTACGCCTCCGAGGGTTTCGCGCCGGTCAGGCGGTACGCCTTGTACACGCCCGTCACGTTACGGACCACGTTCAGCACGTGCTCCAGCATGAAGCGGTCACCCAGCTCCAGGGCGAAGCGGTCCACCACGGTACGATCCTCCGAAGTGTGCACGCGCGCATCCAGAATGTTCACGCCCGACTCAGAAATCGCGCGAATCAAGTCGCTCAGCAGGCCCTTACGGTCCAGTGCCTCCACCTGAATCTGCACACGGTACGTAGCGGTCGGCGAAGACGCCCACTCGACCGTAGTCACGCGCGGCTCCTCGTCAGCATTACGCATGTTCGGGCAGTCGCGGCGGTGCACCGAAATGCCGTTGTAACGGGTCACAATGCCGATAATGTCATCCGGCGGAACCGGGGTGCAGCAGCGCGCAATCTTCGTCAGCACACCCTCAGCGCCCGGCACAATCACGCCGTTATCGCCAATCGCCTTGCGAGTCGACTTCAGCAGCGTCTCGTCAAAGTCGCTGACCTCAACCTCGGGTGCCGGCT
>ERZ773272.326-NODE-326-length-19538-cov-3.958374_pt1 | contig 19538 bp, 23 predicted proteins | sample MGYA00511891_ERZ773272 | MGnify/ENA primary metagenome ERZ773272 (study PRJEB29015, sample SAMEA2738150) | human oral metagenome | biome: human oral; feature: human-associated habitat; material: saliva | place: China | collected 2198 ...
ATCTTGAACTTCTCCAAGATAGTTATTTCAGAGGAGATATCGCTTTTCCTATGTTTGTGACAGCATTTGGAGATATTATTACCTGGGAAAAGAATACCTATGTGGGAATTGTCCAATATAATATTCAGGATTTGGATATTATGATTAAGCGTATGGATCGTTTCATAGAGTATGTTGATGATGAAGATTTCAAAGACGATTATTTCGATATTCCACTCTACAAAAAAGCTGTTGCCAAACATGGTGAATTAGCCTACGATGAGTGTTTCGGTTTTGTTCCTTTACTAGCATTAGGAGGCTTTAAAGATGTGGATCATATGGATAAAGTAAAAACCTTGGAGCACATTTACCTCATGTACCAGCTTACAGGCGGAGTGTTTGACGATTGAAAAAAAGAACCCCCCTCGAGGTGGTTTTTTCGATGAAAACGAGTGTTAGATAAATAGCGAGTCTTTGATGAGACTCGCTATTTTGGTGAATATGAATTATTTGGTACAAAATTTGGTACAAAAAACAAAATGACAAGCAAAAAAGCCTTATAAATCAAGGCTTTTTCCTGTTGATTTAGATACCCCCTGCAAACATAATAGTATATATCAGTCTTTCTGATTTGTTGTTATTTATGGTTTTTATAAAAAGAAAAACGATTGAAAAATATAAAAAAATAAGTTTTTTGGGGCAGATTTGGGGCAAAAACTATGATAACAATAAGCAGTGATTTCGGTCACTGCTTTTATTTTTAACAAAATAGCATTTTTGACAATAATGCCCTGTCATTCTCCTCTCTATTCTTCAAGAAAGCGATTTTTTGAAGAATAGGATTGTAATTTCTATTTCTAATCGTTCAAAATTCGTGTTTTTGCAAAATTGTTGATGTCAACAAAATTGGCAACCAGGCGCTTTATAAAGCTATTTGTTGATGCCAACAAGTCAATTTTCAGAGCAAACAAAAAAACCGCCAGCAAAAGCCAGCGGTTTTAGTGTAATTAAATTTTGAATCTTTCTATTTTTATTTTGTGGTGATTAAGCCATCAGGCTCTACTGTGAACTCAGGCTTATCAGCCATGCGCCCATCAGGAAGTAACAAGTACCAGCCGTCGTTGTATTTGACAAAACAATCGGATTTCATGTCGCCATTTACTGCATCGAGATAATACCACTTGTCGTAGTATTTAACCCAACCAGTCTGCATTGAACCGTCACGGTTGAAGTAATACCATTTTTCAGCAACCTTCTTCCATGATGTAGCCATGTACCCGTCTTTGTCAAACCAGTACCACTTGCCGTCTGTATGCTTGAGCCATTTATCAGAGTACATGTATCCTGAGCTATCAAAGTAGAACCATGACTTATTCTCGTCAATATACTCAAATTCATCCTTAGGATATGAGCCATTAGCTCTAACGTACCAGTACCCCTCATCTTCTTCTTGCCATCCTTTTTTAGGTGCCTCAGGCTCTGCGTTTGGATTGGTTAAACGGTAGATATAAAAGTATGGTTGACCAGCATATAGCCAGCGCTCATCATGACTATTTATTGAGATACCATTATACGCATAATTGCAATGAATGATGTTGACTGAATCAATGAACATACCAGTGTGTCCAAATGCTCCAGCACTTGCTCCACGCTTGCCCCAGATGAAGATATCTCCACGCTGAGCGGTGCACTCAGTATTCTCAGCAATAAGCTCATAACCGTTTTTAATAAGCCAGTCGTGCTCATACTCAGTATTGACCGCCCAACCAGCAGATGAAGCCCCAGCTTCTCGCAATGCATAGTATACAGATGACGAACAATCATATGAATAAGGTCCATCACGATGATCCATGCTATAAGTTACATTGCCTTGCTTAGCTCGCATCCAAGCGATAGCTGTCTCAATATTTATTACCATTTTTACTGTCCTTTCCAAGCGTCATTCATCTGCTTAACTGCTGACTCTACGAATGTATCGAGTTCCTTATCAGTCATGCTGATATTGTATTTGTTAAGTTCAGCACGAATCTTAGCGCGAGCCTGTTCCAGCTTCTCCTCGCCTTTGTACCCAGTTTCAGATGATACTTGCTCAACTGCATTGACTGCATTCTTAGCAAGGATTTCAACAATCTTGATTGTCTTTTCTCCACCTTTTTGAACCAGGTATTCTTTAATCGCCTTAACTGCGATACCTATTAAAATGACAAGGATGCTGATAGCTCCATTAATTAAAATTTCATTGATCTGTTGCATCGTCTTTCTCCTTTACTTCGACTTCGATTTTATCTTTTTGGTCAATATTGACCAGCAACTGCCCAATCTTACGAGCGTTATCTTTCTTGATTTGATTGATATACGGTTTTAGGAACTCTGGAAATGCTAGACCAATCATTTCCCAGTTTTCAATCACTGAGAATAGGTAATTGAAAGCAAAGAACATAGTCCAAGCAATCCCAAAACTACGGAAACCAAGTGAACGGGCATACATAGCAACAAGCAAGATAACGACAAATACAATGAAATGTCTAATCAATCCCATCGTGCCAATTTTACTATCAAAACGTTTGGTTTTAAACGCTTTAAGGTACCCTGTCACAATATCCAGTACCATTAGCCAAAAAAAGAAATGGATGTACGGACTGTAAGATAGATTCTTGAGATGTTCTAATAATTCATGAAATGCTAAATCTTGCATAAACCACCTCTTATTGAACAGGTTTAGTTTCTAGCTCGCTAGATGGTTTCTCAGGTTTAGGTTCAGTCCACTTCCAGATGCCTAGCTTGCCGTTTCGTTCAAGGTCTGCGAGCTCTTCAAGTGTTTGTCCTTGATAAGTAAATGGCTCATTCACTTGAACCATGACACGCTTACCTTCTTGAAACTTCTCGACATGTCCAGGATTTTCAAGCACAAAAATTTCTTGCGCTTGGTAAGTCTTACCAGTCTGACCAAGGTCTACCAATTCAAGACCACGCTTGAACAATGTCGGATCTAGTGGATTATCTACGTCCGTAACACGAACCAATACCGCCCAATCTGCCACGGCTTTTACTTCCGCAATCTTGGCATCTTTCTCGGACAGTTTGGTCTCGTATTCTTGAGCCTGTACCTGCAAATCTTCCTGAAGCTTCTTCACACCATCCGCTGGATTTAGTTCAGTAGCTACCTGACCAAGCACTGCTTCAATAAGAACTTCGTCCGTTTCATTGGTACGGTCACCAATCAATACACGGTCAAAGGCCGTATATGGATTTTCTTGGCGGATTGCTACAAATGTGCGATTAGCATCTTGTGCGTATTTATTTACTACTTTAAATGTCATATATTATCCTTCCTGTTGTTGTTCTAATTCTTCTGCTACTTTGTCAAATAGAGCCTTCAACTCTTCATTTGACTGCAAGACTTTGTTGATTTTTTCAAGTTGGCTATTTGCTCCTTGAAGTTGTGCCTGAACTTCTTCACGTTCTGCAATAGCAAAAGACTCTGTAATCATCTTGTTTGCAAGTTGAATACCTAAATTATTAATAACTTTATCATGTGTGTTCATGTTTTACCTCGTATTATTTTAGTGGTCCGAATGCCGTCCATGTATAATATTTGCTGCTTTCTTTTAAATTGTGTAATTGCCGGATATTCCTATAAATATCGTTGAATAATTCTAATAAGTTGTATTCTGGCCCACCTGGCGAGAATTGCAAGGTTGTGCCTTTCCCGTATTTTACACTAAAGGCATTATATGCCTGAGATTTCCCTTTGTCCGAGTGGTTAACAACTAAGTTAAATGCATGATTTTCACGCATATAGATACCAACACCACCTCCAGTGTCGCCACCCATAGCCCCCCAAATCTCATTATTTGGCCCTCTAAACGCTATCCCATTAGGGTCCCATGTTGTCTTCCAGCTAGTAGGGCTACTTTGCATTCGTATTTGACCGGCGTTTAAATCAAAGGTTGCGTTCCCATTCAAGCCTGATAACACTCCACCTTTAATATGATTGGCTGTGAAATCAATTGACTGAATTCGATTAATTGTCGCTTGTTTAGCAAACAACTCATCAATAAATGCTTGTTGTGATACTAACCTCTGAATGAACGCTGTATCAAACTTAACCTTCTCAGCCGTGACTGCTTCAGCTCCCAAAATAGTAGTAGTAACTGAACCAGCTTCAAAGTTAGCGGTCTTGAGTTTGTCAATCATAGCCGATTTGATAACCGCATTGTCAATCAAGGTCTCGCCTGTGATGTGCGTAGCCTTACCTACAATACGGTTGTTCCCGTTGGCTCCAATGTTGATGCCAGCAATGAGATCTCCTGCGCTATTTAAGGACTTGATAGCAAAACTATCTTTCATCAAAGACATAGTCACTCGATTATACTCGCTGTTATAGTCAGTGCTATCCACAAATTCGTTAGGAATTAAACGTTGGTTGATAACCATTGGTTTATGGATAACGATGTTTCCTGGACTTGTCAGCGTAAACCTGATAGAGTACTCGTTTAGCTCGCCAGTTCGTGGGATGTCTAAATACCCTGTAAATACATGATTGCCGGTTTGGGTAAGTAGTATTTGAGAGTTGTAGTACATACCAAGATTTGGAGTGTTGTCTAGCAACTGAATCAAAACTCTACCATCCCGTGGCACCTTGTCAACTGCAATCTCAATACGATAACCAAGCCCCTCGCCTTGTTTCACAAACCTTTTTGTCAGAGGAAAACGAACCCCTAACCAGCCTGACATGGAGTCTGTGTAGTTAATTCGTATTCCGTCATGGTCGCCCCAACTGACACGTTCCAAGTGTTTATCGGTTGCGACTGATGAAATATATTTAGGAATTTTAGTCGGAGCGTAAAATAGATTAGTAAGGTTACTAAACTTCTTGCCTACTTCGACCTCAAACAATTCTGATGTCAAGGCCATTCTTGCAATGTTTGAAGCAACGTTTGAGTCTGTCCTTCCCAAAATGCGTTCATAAATTAGTGAAGTTTCTTTGACTTGTTGGAAATCCACTCTGTCCACTTTGTCAGCAATCTGACTAGATAGGCTTGTGAATTGACCGTCTACTGTTTGCTTGTACTCTGCTAATTTCGTCTTGTTGTTTAGCGTGATAGCTTCGAGTCGTTGACGTGTCCCTTCTGCATCTTCAACATAGGTTCTCTTTGAAACATAATCACTAGCCAGAACTTCCCTGATTTCTGTCAGTTTATTCTCAGCTTCTTCTCGAGAGTAGCGCTTAAGCTCATCTGATAACTTCTCACGTTCTTTCTGAGTCGAAGTCTTAAATGCATTTAAATCTCTAGCGTTGCTATCAGCAATTCTCTTTGCTTCCTCGATAAGGTCAGCACTTGCTCCAACCTTTCGTAGAGCTTCCTCTGCTTTTGATTTAGCTTCTTCAAATCCTGATGGACTGAATTCCTCAAACCGTCTGTTAATCTCGTCAGAAAGTTTTTGCTTGTTTTCCTCCGCTTTGGCGTTGATAGCGTTCACTTCATCCGTGAATTGATTGGTTAACTCTTCTTTTTTACGCTCAAAAGCAAGGTCAGCGTTTTTAAGCTCTCTTGTTAATTGCCGTTCAAAATTGCCTTGAAGCTGTTGAGTTTCGCCTTTAACTGCATCACTTACGACATTACCGATCGCATTTGCTAGTCCAGATTTAAATTCACCAAAACCGATAGACTTCAGTTTCTTAGCCATTGGAGAATAAGTGTACTTAGTAATCTTCTTTCTTACATCCAAGTCGAATGTTTCATGGTAGATACCTACCACATCGAACATTTGAACAGGTACATCACTCTGACCGACTACATCAATCTCAAGGCTATCTTCCATCAAGTCACATAGACTATTTCTGAAATACTGCTCACCATACCTACGAAGACTCGCTTCATCCTTCACATCCTGATCATTAACCTCAATCACATCTTCATAGATTTGACTGTACTTGTTAATGAGTGGACTATCCACTACAACCTTATAGTGCTTATCGACTGCTTTTTCACCCTCACCACGGACGGTTGTGATGAAGGTAATGCGAGTCTTCAAAGACTTAGTAGAGGTCTTATGCTGATAGCTAGATAGGTTTTTCTTATACATAAAAAGCGATTCATTCTCTGAACCGCCATTTTTTAACAAGAGAACCTGGTAGCCGTGCCGCACAAGATCGCCACCCCATTGGCCGATGATCGAGTGCTTATCTTTCGTGAATGCTTCCATGGCATTTTTAGAACCGATATTAAAGGTATGTCTATCTTCAATATCAGAGAAGAATGAGAACGGATTATCTCGAGTAATACTTCCAGCAAATTGACTTAATGCAGTCGAACCAGTCTGCCTGTCCAGTGAGATAGGATTGACCACATAGTTATTCAAGAGAGTAAATTCTTGGTTCGCATAGACTTGAATATATCCATGCTTTTTCTCAACTTCGAAAATCACAAAATCTTGCTCACCGTGTAGATCATCAGCAGTCAAGAATGTTTCTTCTCTTAGTCGTTGCCATAACACATTGTTAGTTGGAAATCTGAATGTTAATTGATAGGTGCTATTCGCTTCTTGTGTAATGTTATCATCGTATGCTGCATTAAGAGGGATATTCCCTTCCGTCAAATAAATCATACTAGATACCTCCAATTCGGACGAATAGTCACCTTACGTACATTACCTGTAAATGTCACACCATGACTGCCAACAGGGATTTCAAAGAACCCACCACGCTTTCTGAGAGTGTTTTGTACTGCTCCATTGGCATTGAAGATGTTCTGCTTACCTTGTCTACAATCAATCGTTGCTTTGCCGATAATTGACAAGTGCATGGTTTTTCTGCCAATAGTCAGCGATACATCTCCATTACCTTCAATCTCAATAATAGGTTCTGAATAGACCGTACCGATATTCTCAATTGTCCCAGCGTTTGTTAATACGACTGGTGCGACATTCTTCGGATATCTGAATGGTTGCATGTCTAACTTAATGGATAGTTCCCAACCGTGATGTCCACTTGGTTTATAACTAGCTGATAAGAAGTTAGCGTAAAAGATAGAACCTAATTGATAACTAAATTCCAGGACATTATCATTTGACTGAAATTTCTGCACCACAGTGGCTATATCCACTTGTTTAGAAATATAAAACTTAAATGTACGCTCGTAGCTTTCGTATGAACCATCCAACACACGATAGTTACCATTAACACCATAAAGTTTAGTTACATCTCCTTTTGGTTTTGCAACTTCTACTTCTCCAAAATCTGTTACAACACATCCAGAGAGGGTGGATGTATTAAAATCATTAATAATCATATAATCCATTAAATTCCCTCCCTTGCAAAGAATGCGCCTTGTCTTTGATAGCTATTCCATGAAATCTTCTCACCGTCCAGATAAGTATCTGTTGGTTTTTCAAGGATAGCAGTAAGGATATTTTCCATACTTGCTCTTAGGTTAGCAATCTCAGAAGCCATTGCACTTTCTTGTGTTTCTAATTGTGCTGACGATACATCTAAACTTGTTTGTAGATTTTTACTGATTGCTGACGATGTATCAAGGTCTAAATTATCCCCTGAAAAGACATCAGCAATTTCTCCAGCTACACCATTAACTGTTTTCTTAACATCTTTGAATCGGTCTTTCAATCCACCGTCCAAACCTTGCATGATTGCATTCCCAGCGGGAATCAATAACTTACGGTCATATTCAATAGGCCCTTTGTTGTCGGCTATCCATTTACCGATACCGCCTACAAAATCAGTTACAGAAGACCACATGGATTTTAAACCATCTAAGAATCCTCGTAAGATTGCTTGCCCAGCTGCAAATAAATCAATATTCCATAATTGGTCAAAAAATCCAGTTACGTCACTCACCAAATTAGACACAGCGCTCGACATATTATCCCAAGATGTTTGTGCTCCTGAGACAATATTGTCAATAATACTTAACACACTAGATTTCAGGGTCTCCCAAGCAGTGTTTGCAACTTCTTTGATACCTTCCCAAGTATCTGAAAGAAATTGTTTAAAGCCATTGAAAATCGTTTGAGCTGATTCTGAAATTCCATTCCAAATTGCTTCTCCGATTCCTTTAATGGTGTTCCAAGCTGTATCCCAATCTCCATTTATGACAGCCATGACAGTTGTGATAATTCCACCTATGATAGCCATAGCTGTTTCAATGGCGATTTTGATTAAATCCCAAACAGTCGTAACAACTGTACAGATATTGTTCCATGTTGTCTCAATAAAAGGAGCAAGGATATTCATTGCTGTTTCAATAATGGATTGGATGATAGGCATAACAGTTTGAATTACCGTCTGGATTGTGTTCCATACAGTTTCAAATGTCTGCTGAATCAACCCTTGATTTTCAGACCACCACTGGGAAATTCCATCCCAGACTGATTTGATAAAATCAACAACCGATTGGATAATTGGCGAAACAAACTCAACCATTGCATTCCATGCAGTGGTAGCCGCTTCAACCATACCATTCCATACTTCTGTTAAAATTGGAGCGATCGCTGACCACGTCTCAGAGAGCCAAGACATGAAATCTTGAAGAATTGCTTTCCCTGTTTCAGTCTGAGTGAAGAAATACACCAACGCTGCAACAGCTGCTGCAATCCACCCTACAAGAGGAATCGACGAAATAGCAGCTGTGATAGATGTAGCAAATCCTGAAATTGCTGTCTGAACAATTGTAAAGATACCTGGTATTCCACCTAATGCTGTTACAAATGAAGCAATTTTAACAATAGGCATTCCAACACCTAGTGCAACTATCGCTGTTTTAAGTAAATCAGCTGCTACTTGATTCTCCTTAAAAAAGCTTGTTATATCTTTAATGAATGATGAAACGCCCTTTAAAGCAGATGATAGCAACTCAAAAGCTGTACCAAGAAGATTTACGCCCTGTTCACCACTTTCGATACCTAATAGCTCGCTGATAAATTCTCCTGCAATTCCGATAATATCACCGATTGCAGAACCAATATTAACAAAAGTCTCACGGATATTTTCTGCAATGTTGACAATTTGAGTTGCAGCTCCTTCAGAAAATCCAAGAGCTTCCAAAATATCAATATTATCTTCTTTGCTCAATGATCCAAAAATCATGTCAAAGAATGTTTGAAAAATTCCACTTACACGAGAAAGTTGAGTGAATACTGCATTCCCAAAATCTTCACCGAATAATTTTGTGGCAATTGTACTAATTCCTTCACTAAAAACAACTCCTAATCCTGACATGATATTTCCAACCATGGGGAAGAAGTTGTCCAATAAGAATGTAGAGGTTGTTTCTGCTAAAGCTTGCAATGATGGTAGGATATTTTCTCCTAAAGCCAACTTCCCAAGTACATTCTGTGCAGATGCTTTCATTGCTTGGAATGAACCTGTGAAAGTAGATGCTGCTTCTTTTGCTGTTGTTCCTGTAATATCCAAATTCTCTTGGATAGCATGGATTGCTTGATAAACATCTGACAAGTTGTTAATGTCATACTTAACACCAGTCAGCTTTTCCGCATCTGCCAACAAGCGTTGCATTTCTTGTTTTGTACCACCATAACCAAGTTTTAGGTTATCGAGCATTGTGTAATTTTGCTTAGCAAAACCTTGATAAGCGACCTGAATACTATCCATAGATGTACCCATTTTGTTAGCATTATCTGACATATCAATCATGGCCATATTGGCGATATCTGCCGCTTTATCTGTATCTCCACCTAAAGATTGTAATAGGCTTGCTGAGAAACCTGTTACATTCTCCATATAAGCATTTGCTGAAAGTCCAGTGGTTTTGTATGCTTCATTAGCAAAACCCTTAACTTTTTCTGCTGATGCTTTAAATAAGGTATCAATTCCTCCAAGTGATTGTTGGAGTGCTGCACCTTCACTTAATGCTGCTCCAATTGCTTTACCAATTCCTGCAGCTGCAATGGCGCCTTTGAGGGCACCGATTAAACTTGAGCCAAGAGATTTTCCAGAGCTTACTCCAGCTGAGGCTACCTCTCCACTCATTTCTTTCTGAATCATCCCAGCGATGCCTCTAGCTGAAGGGATGATTTGCACATACGCTTTTCCTAATTCTGTCGCCATTAGTCATCACCTCCTAAACTGGCTAAACGTTCTTTATAGCATCTTTCAAATTCCTCGCCAGATTGGAAAACTAGATAGTCTCTATCTTCTTCTTTATCTTCCCTGTGAATAAATTGACTTGCTATTGATTTAGGTTGGTTGATACCTTTCTGACCATCTTTGGTTTGCAACCATAAAGAAAGAGAAAGTTTATCAACTGCTAAAGCCAATAACAAGGTGTCTAGTGAAACTATCTGATCAGACATTAGTTTTTTAATTCTGGAATCATCTCTCAAACCATACGAAAAAACAGCTACCTTTAACAGAGGTAGCTGCTTATAATCGTATATGTTATAAGTTTCAGCTAAATCACAGATTAGAGCATCTTCATCTAGCTTTATCATCTGCGCAAGGATTAGGATTTTTTTACTTCTTGAACAGTTTCAAAAACTGCTTTCAATTCGTCTGCAATTTTTTCGTTAGGGATGATGCCATCTTCTTCACGCAGATGATCTTTAAATGCTTTGGCTTGTTCTTCTCCAAAAAGAAGTTTTAAGACTTTAGGGAACGCTTGTCCATTCCCTTCATCAACCTCGCCAATCAATTCCAAGAGTTCGTAGTTATTCAACCTACGCTCTGAAATTTCAAACTTAAATCCTGATGGAGTTTTCCCTTTAACTGATTTCGACATATATTATGCTCCTTGCATGTATTCGTAGTGAGTGTTCCCTTGGTCATCTGGCAATGCTGTAATTGTCAATTCGTAACCAATTGGGTCACCGTCTTTGTATCCGATTTCTCCAATCTCGCTCACTTTACCACGAGGGATAACAATACGTTTAACTGATCCATTCTTCAACATCATATCAATTACAAGACTATGCTCTGGCAATTCATTCGCATTTGCTTTAACTGTGATACCTGTTGCAAGTGTTCCTGTAACATTATCTGCACCATAAACTTCTTTCAAGACTTCAACATTCAAGCTTTCAATCAATTTGAATTTGAATGTATCTTTCTTGTCAGTTTGTGATGATAATACTGTTTGACCACCCCATGCTTTGACTTCTTCGCTTTCTGGAGAGTTTTCATTTGTCAATCCATCTTCAGAGATATACCCCAAAGTTTTAAAAGCTTCATTAAGTGCAGTCTTAGCATCTTGTGGTAATGTTGTTTTAAGTGGTGCGCTTGATACTGCTCCACTAATATTCGGTTTTGCCGCTGTTACGTTTGCTGATGATGCTGCTGTTGTAACCATTTGTTTTTCTCCTCTTTCTTCTGTTTCTGAACCCATGAGTTCCTCCTATTAAAAATAGTTAATATCGTACACCGCTTGATAACGATATTTTTGTGTTTCTGTATCCGTGAAGTTGTAATCACTGTTGTGATGCACTCCACTCACTTCATTGACCGTTACAAGCTGTTCAACTGTCTTTTTGACAGTTTCATTTAACTCTGCCGCCTTTTGAAGTGAAGGCGCATAACTTTGAAAAGCAAAAGTGGCAGAATGAACATAATCACTTCCACCACTTCCAGTCTTTTCTATAATTACAAAACTTTCAGGCATATTTTTTGTGTGTTCAAAAAAAGATGGAACTTTTAAGTTCTCATCTAAAAACTTCTTTATGACAATTTCAATCATTTTAACGCCTTTAGTAAAATATTGTATTTAGCATTTCTTTTCATGCTCTTGATATCAGTTGTACTAATTTTGGCATTAGCACGTTTTTGACCAGGTGATACAGTTAATTCAAACCCATCTCCTGCACGTTCTGCCACCGCTTGACCTTTTTCTTGTAATAGACCCTGCATTTCTCCTGATCTTAAAAGTGCTGAAACTCCAGATGGATTTAAAGTGAATTTCATCTTACTCATAAGTTTCAACCATCACTTTCTTGTTCCAGTCAAGTGGTATCATCGATTCAATTCCCTCTAGAGGAATACCGATTGTACGCCATTTACGACCAAAGAATACGACTGTCTTTTCTTTCCAGTCGTGCTGGTCTCCTTTTGGAATAGCTAAAGTATATTCAGCTTTTTTTCCAGTTAAGTTCACTTGTGTGGTGACATCATCTGTTGATGATGGTGCTACTAGTACATTATCCACTTGGATTTCAGTTTCACGGTAAATAGGATGACCGAAGTCATCCTTTCCATCTTCTACTGTATCCAATAATGTTATTGTGATTCCTTTAATCCGTCCCATAGATATCAATCACCCCATATCTTTGCTTTCTAAGACCAAGACGTTTTAATTCTGAGTCTTTGATAAAGAGACCTCCACCAGGTACTAAATAAGAGCCACTCACTGAATAGCCTAATGCACTCTCAGAGAATTGGGTCATTGGTTCCTGGTTGGTTGAAGTCATTAAAGTACGAGCAACAACATCGATTGTTACGGATTTTACAACACTGGCATAAGAATAGTCTTCACTAACCATGATGTCTAAATCTTTGCCAATTTTTCTAGCTTCAACACGTAGGTTATTTGATACAACTTCCAACAGTGCTTCAGCTCGTTTACGTTCATCGAATTTTAACGTTCGCCACAAGACTTCTAATTCTTCAACTGTTGCAAAGTTTTCCATTTCTACCTCCAGCAAAGCGACTACTGAGCTTCAGAGTCAGCTTGTTCAATAAGCGAAATCAATTCAGATTTTGTAGCGCGGTTATCATAAGTAATACCTTTTTCATCAAGGATTTCTTTCAACGCTGCGTTAGTCAATGAGTCCAAGGGCTTGTATTCTTCAATCGAAACCCAATCTCCTCCACTAATTGCATTTTCAGTAACGATAGTAGTTCCTGTTTTTACATTAATGTATTCCATATACTACCCCGCTTTCACAACACGAGCAAAGCTGTTTTTGTCCAAAATTCCCCATCCAAGATAGATTTCTGCACGAAGATAGACTTGGTTATAACCTTTCAAGTCTTTTCCAGAATTGTCTGGATCACCATATCGAATGACTTCGAGTGGAATCTGCTTAGCATATCCCCATTTAACCATGTTAGCAAAGTCACCAACAATAGCAACATCCTTATTGGTTCCAACATTAAGACCAACTGTAGTATTCACGTCTACAGGTAGACCATTAATAGCTCCTGGATTTGCTCCCCATGCCAATTCAGGGTAAAGGCGCTCATTAGCTGAGTTCTTCATACTAGCAAGTGCGCTTGCAAATGTAGTATCAATAGCCATACCGCTAACGATGTTATCAGCCCCTTGAATCATCTTCACTGCTTCTTCGACATTAGCATCTGGATCGTTTGTTGTAAAGTTCACTGTCTGAGTGACCGCCTTGTCAAAACAGTTATCCCCAATAACAGCGGATTCTTGTTTAGTACGTGGATTTACGCCATGGAATGACATGATATCAATACCACGAGCTACTTTATTAGCAAACCCTTCATTGAATGACTTTAAAATATCGATTTTAGCTTCATCTGATGCATAAATGAACTCATCAGATACACGAGCACCATACTCGATTTTGATAGGTACAATAGTTACTGGTTCTAGACTTGCACCCCCATGCGTTTTCTTCCCGTTTTCTGCAACGATGTCTACATCAGCATCTAACGAGAATGTGAATTCTTTCAATCCATTGAAAGGAATCGCTTGTTGATTAGATAATTTAGCAAGTGAGCTGTGCCCCTTAACTTTGTTGATAAGGTCTGTCACAAGCATTGGTTCAAATAATGTTCCTCTTGATAGTTGATCTGTCATATGATTTCTCCTTTATTCTTCAATAGCTAAACCTTGAATTAGGTTTTTATACAATGTGTTTTCTGTTTTTTCTAAAACAGGTTCTGTTGATCTAACAGGCGCTACTTTAGTTGCTGGTTTGATAAATCCAGCTAAACGCTCTGCATCTGCTTCAAAGCTTTCTTCATCATTTCCCTGCAAACGGTCTGCAAGGTCGTAAGGTAATCCATGTTTCAATGCAATGCGAGTTCGCAGACTAGCCGTCTCATAACCAGCGATTTTATTCTGCAAATCTTCAAGTTGCTTGTCAGCATCTGCCTTGCTTTGATTAGTAGCTTCAATCGTTGACTTCAAGCCAACATTTTCTTCTTCCAATTCTGCAACACGAGATTTGAGCTGATCATAGTCGCCATACTTCTCTTTCTCTCGAGATAAGCGCCCCTTAATAGCAGTATCAAATTCTTCCTGTGTAGTGATTGGTTTAAATTCTGACATTCTCATGTCTCCTTTCTCCTGCTTCCCCGGCAGTTCGGTAATTTTTAGCATCAAAAAAAGCAGTCACAAGACCGCTTATTTTAATAACTGATTTTTTGCTTTTTCTTAGGCTTGGTCGTAGCACAAGCCCAGTGCGCAAGCAAAGCACTATCCATCAAAGAAATATCCATGTCGTCAAAGTGCGATCGATAACCAAATCCACCATTTGAGCCAATATTCCGCTTATCACAGTTAGTAGCTACCTTTGATAGAGATGGTTGGCCAGCGTGACAGATGGTCTTCTGGTAAATCCCCTGTTCCCAAAGAGCGTTTGCTACGATGATTTCTTTCACCGTCGGCAGAATCACATTCTTGATTCTATAGTCCTTCAACTCTTCGTCCAGGATTTTTTGACCACTTGCGCCATCGATGACAATCTGAGCTACATCGGCTTGTCTCAAAAAAGCGACCATCCACTCATTACCATTACGAACTGATTGACAATCAACTGTCTCGATGAAATACCGGCCATCCTTGGTTCGTGCAGCAATACTTAACGCCACATTCGTTCCATCTTGACCATACTTAATACCAACAGATAGCTTGCCAGATAATTCTGGAACATCGTCCACCTTGAGCTCATTCCACTCAGTTTCAGAGATAGCAGATTTCTGATTGTATGTTGGCCAGAATCCCAAACGCTGGATATTATGGTCCAACTTATCCTCACCAAGCTCTGCTTCAATCTTACGCTCATTTAAATGGTAACCCATAGATGGATTTGAATTGTACCAGGATTCAACATCGTCAATCTCCCTTTCATCAGAAACCGACCACTCAGCCCAGCCAGAATACTTCCCTTTTCCGAAAAGGCAAGTCTCACGGTACTTAGTAAAGACCGTACCACTTGAAACTGGTGTAGGAGGTGTCCCACACATGATTGTGATAGGATTCTCACTATCCGTTACCGTGTACTTCAAGGCAGATTCTTGCTCAGTTGTGTACTCTTGAGCCTCGTCAATGATCAGCATATCAAAACCTTCACCAAGACCACCATTTGATGTCCTAGTACGAAATTGGACTACACCACCTGTTGAGTAAAGTTCAATTCTCTCCTGCCCCTTTGCACGAATGGAATTGAAATCCTCTCCATCCACATAACCCATTTTTTCAAGGTAGCGTTTGACCTTTTCAAAAGAGGCGTGAGAGGTAGAAATTCGGTGAGCTGTATGTAGGATATTCAATCCCTTATGTAGCGCCCAAATTTCAGCTATGTATAGGATTTCAGACTTACCATTACGTCGAGGAATAGAGTAGCCAAACTTTTGGTGCACCCAAAGACCGTTTTTGTCTACCGCCATCAAAGGCAATAGCAGGTTTTTCTGCCAAGCATAGCAAGAAAGACCAGTCCGTTCGTAAAGTTCAATCGCTTCTTTAGCTTTTGAATTTTTCTTGACGTATTTTAAAATCACCGATTGAGTAGGATTCTGATTGCCAAGTTTCTTCCTCGCCATTCCACATTCCTTTCAATCGTCATCGCATGATAACCCTATCGCTGGGAGATAATTTACTCCTTTCTAAGCATTTTCTTGAGGTTTAGCATTCTTTTCCACCCATTTTTTGAAATCATCAAACGTATCCATCTTCTTCAATAATAGATACTTCTCGACTTCTTCAATAGCTTTTTCGACAGAATCGTCATGAAAGCAGTAACCGTTACCCGATAAATCAAAAATTTTATTTTTGTTTTTCTTATCAACAATCCATAACTCCTCACCATGCCAAGCGCTCTGTGGGTCGTAACATTTCAAGGACTGTATCTCCAGATTGTTATCTTCAATCAATCCTATCAATTTTTTGTATTTGTTCATCAAAATTTCCTTTCTGAGCATAAGAAAAGCACCCTTTCGAGTGCAACTTTAATAAAAACGGTCTTCGTATCCATCTGGTTTAACATAAGGTTTATTTTGAGATATACATTTTTCAACCTCCTTTTCAATTTTTTCAGCGATTACAGAATCTATCTCGTCCTCAAAAAAAATATCTGACGGAAATCGTTCTCTAAAGTGAATTAAATATTTCGCTTCCGCAATTTCTACTCTCAGACTTACTTCTTCATCGATCACATGAAACATTTTAGACTCCTTTTAAAATATCATTAACAATTTTATGATAAACGTTTACTGCATTTGGTAATATTTCCTTCACCACCCGATATGCCTCAGGGTCGACTGCTATCATTTCAGAAATCTCAGCGAAAAACTCAGCTTCCGCCGAACCTGGCTTCTTCCAGTAGTTCTTGCCATGTCCATATCCAAATGGTTGAGGCTCTTTATACCAGCCTGTAGCTTCTACCATATCTGAAAGATTCGCAACCGCAGAAGGATTTTCTTTGAATAATTCTTTCATCTCCTCCTGGAATTTTTTTTGATTTTCTTTTGCAGTCTTAATGATTTTATTCTTTTCAGATTGTTTTGGATTCTCACCTAATTCTTTAATCATCGGTAAGTCTCCATTAATGCGTCTCCATAAATCTTCTCTAATTGTTTCTCTTAGATTATATTGAGGTAAATGAGAACTATGTGTTGCATATACTGAAACTTTTGTCGTTTCTCCAAATAGTCGTACCTTCTTTTCTCCGATAACAACTTTTTTTCCTTTGGTTATAGCTTGTAAGCCCAAATAATCCAAAGCGTGGCCATTTTCATGAAATGTAGTTGACATTGGTTTAGCCCAGTATTTGTTTAAAGTTTTTACTACCTTCCCATCGAAAGCGCTTTGGTTAAGTTGTACACGATTTTTCTCAGCAAAATTTCCTGTTTTACCAAGTTTCTCGTACTCTATTTTTGATCCTAATTTTTGGTACAACTTCAACGTATTTTCATCTTTAATTGTATCAAAAATATCTATAAATTTCTTATAATTATCCGACCCAATTTTTTTGGACATATCTGTTTTCTTAATGGCATCAATAGCCTCGTTTTTATAATGGAGCAATTGTCTGTTTTTGAACTCAGATTCCTTTTTTTCAATATTTTTTTCAGTGTACTGTTTTTGTTGTTTAATTCGCTCCTCTTTGTGAGAGTTACTATCTTCCTTACTCCATTTCTTCGTCCAAACATTTTGAGTTTTTCCGCTTTTAGGATCATAGTCTACAATACAACGACAATGCTGATGTCTTCTATAAACGTCCTTCGGAACTCTTGGATATTTATAATTCCCTTGAACTTCCTGACACCACTCACAGCAATGAAAAAAAGATTTTCTGACAATCTCAGGTTGCAATCCTGCCTTGTAATGAAACTCCGCATTCTTACGAATGCTATCATCAATAATAGACTGTGTGAAGTTCACAATAGGTTCATCTAGCAACCAACTGACATCCTCGAAATTATCCTCAGATGAAAAGCGATTGACAATGCCAGCTATTCGGTCCTTATTTAGTTCAGGGACTTGAACTTTGAGACCGATTTTTGCTTTATCGTTCAAATTCTTCTGAACATCACTAGCATAACCACTTACAAGCTCGTAATTTCTTCCTAGCACGTCCGTCAGCAAGCGTTGAGCGATATTGTAATACATTTTACCGTCTGGTAACTTGTCAGCGTTTATAGAAACTCCTAGCGCCTTAGAAAGAATTCCACCAATCTCAATCGCAAAATCATTTGCGGTTCTGTATGTTGCTTTTTTAGCTTTCAGTTTAGCGAAAGCATTTCGAATAATCTCACTTTCACCATAGGCAAGCTCGAATTCATTTTTTACTTTTTCCAGAAGTTTAGGTAGTACATCAATCTCATCATTCATCTACTTGTTCCAAAACTTTTGTTCTATTCAGCATTTCTTCAGCTTCAGAAGGGTTGATTCCGGTTGAGACTAACAAAGAAATAGCATTTTCTTTCGATAAAACACCTTTTTGGTAATTACTCAAAAGAGACGTAATTTCATAGGTTGAAATAATCCTATTTTTCTGTTTATCTGCTCCAGTTTCTACATCAGATGATATTTGTGGAATTTCTACAACAGGTTTAGCAGACATGTCCCCTGCAATACCAGTAAGATCTCGAATGGTTTCTGCGTTGATGTAACCAGGTAATGCCTGATTTAGCTTCACAACACCATCACCAATCATGGTCATCGTGTTAGCATCCGCTTCAAACAATGGTTCCCACTTGACTGTGGTTCTTACAAATTCGCTTCTCGCATAACGAAAATCATCACGCAAACACGCTGCAACATAAGCGACATTTAGCAATCCAGCACCTAGTGAACGCTGAGCCTTTCGACCAGCTAGACGAAGATTTTCATGACTAGCCTTGATAGCTTCAACAGATGACGGGTTGTCAGACACAAACCCCATGTCATCCAAGGTCAAGCCCATTTCCCCAGCAAATCCTGCAGCTGCTGTTCTTAGCTGTTCAGTGAATGGTGACATGCTTGCTGTAGTAAATTGACCAATATTTGGTTTTTCCCCACTTTCGCTGGCAGAAATTGTCAATAAACTTGATACAGTAGCTTTATAAGTTTCCAACTGCTCTGCATCAGGATCTAATCCAATAATATATTTTTGTGGCCATGAATAAAATTCTGCAGTGATATTGGCACGTTCAATTGTTTGTTCTGCTTCCTTTTGATATGACATACCAGATCTGGTAATTCTTGATCTACCAAATGGACGAACAGCATCAGGCCGATGAATGACCGGGACAAGTAATGGAATGCCTGCTTCATTCGCAACCGAGTACGGTTTCCCATTTTTCGGAATAAAGTGAGTAGCATTAGGTTCAAAGTAGGCTTCAAGTGTTGGTTGATTGTAATCATCACGAGCCAGAACTGCATAACCTTCCACAAGCAATCCAGTGATAGGATCAATGACACCAGTCGCATTGCTAGCCTCAATAACTTGTAACCTCACCTCATCATCTTCATCCTTTGAAATATAGATAAAGCAACACGAACCAATCAGTGCAGCTAGAATAGCACTATCAAATAAGATATCAGGGTTGTTGCGATCAAAGATTTCTGTAACATTAAAATCATCATTTGTAAATTCGCGAAACACTAAACGATCTGCAAGACAATCTACCCCTTTGGCAGTCCATCCAAGAGTAGCTCTATATTGAGCTCTCACATGAGCAGGAATTGTAATTCCGACAGGTGCTCTGTAATGCTGCATTGCATAGTATTTATACCTCAGATTAACCCTACTCTGATAGAGATTCAACTTTCTTCTGAGATAGTCTATTCCTCTTAGTTCCAAACCGTTCTCCTTTCATTATGATGATTTGGCGCGAAAAAATATGTACAGTGACGGCG
>ERZ773272.328-NODE-328-length-19498-cov-3.595587_pt1 | contig 19498 bp, 29 predicted proteins | sample MGYA00511891_ERZ773272 | MGnify/ENA primary metagenome ERZ773272 (study PRJEB29015, sample SAMEA2738150) | human oral metagenome | biome: human oral; feature: human-associated habitat; material: saliva | place: China | collected 2198 ...
AGGGTAAATATACCCGATAGTGTTTTAAACGGCGTAGAGGGCTTTTTAAAGGGCCTAAAAACGATGTGTTGATTTTACGGCGTTTTATTAGCAGTAGGTTTTAGGTCGCTGTGATTTGGACTATAGCTTTTAATACTAGGATGCCTTTTAGAAGCTCTCAGAGCTTCGTCACACGATTTTAGGTGGTCTTTAGGGTAAATATACCTGACTATAGTTAAAACGGCATAAAGAGCCTCACAGAGCCTTTAAAAACGATTGTCCGTTTAAACAACGAAAAAAAAAGACCCAAGTGGGTCTTTTGATTAGTCTTTGGGGATTTCGGTGCTGTTGAGACAGCTGTTGACGAACCAACGTCCTTGGCTTTCGATGAAGTCCGTCGCTGGTTTGTTTTCAGCTTGGCTGTAGATAGTTGCGGCAGCGCCCGTGATATAGGCTTTGCGTTCGTCCGTTGAAAGTGAGGCATAGTCATTGAGTAGGCTTGAGGCAACAGGCGTGTCAGCTGCTTTCTTCTCTACGAAGGCTTGAATAAAGTTCTTACCAAAGGTGCTGTACTCGTAGTTTTCTTTAAGAAAGTGAGCAAGCGTCTGTCCTGGGAAAGGTTTAATAACGCGTTTGACCGTAACAGCGTCGAACTTAAGGTCGTTAGTGACAAGTTGTGTATTGAACGCATGGCATTTATGCTTGATTTCTTTGACAAGCTCGATACTTTGCTTATCGGTGATATTTTGTAGCTTGATAGGCAAACTAACGATTGGTAGATTCTTGTGATCTTTAAGTCTGACAAGATTGACGCCGTGATGTTCAGCGGTGACGATATCGAGTCTGAAGATTGGGTCCTCCGTACCAAGTGCGTTAGTGATAAGCACATTGATAACGAAACCTTCGGTTTTGTGCTTTTGCGCCTTTTCAATAAGCTTTTGAGTGATGTTATCGGCTTGGTTAAGCATGAAGACGACGGCTTTTTGTTGGATGGTCTTAGGGATGATAGTTGGTTCTTCGTCTTTGGCAGGATAGTGAAAGACGGTAGGTTGGTCTTTAGATTTGCCACCTGACATGACACTAAAGGCTTGTTGCTTGATATTCTTACTCAAGTTTTCAAGTTGAGCTGTGATATTTTCTTTTGAACGTGAGAGGTCAATCTGTATTAAGACACTTGTTTCTTTTAGGTTGCTACCGGTCATTTTATTGTAGGTGTCTGTCGGTAGTAAGTTGACGGCTGTAGGTAGTAAGTCGACGACGGTGTTGCTGACAATCGGGGTGAGGCGAACCCAATTGTCGAGCTCTAGGTCTCGAATGATTTGTCTAAGTTCTAAGGGTGTCATTGTTCGGTGTTTCATGAGGGTTTCCTTTCGTTAGATGGCGATAACTTCGTATTCGTGAGCTACGGATTGACCATAGCATGTGATTTTGAGAGAGTGAGCCGATGGGCGTACAACGTCAATACCGTTTTTGAAGTCTTTACCTTCGATAAAGGCGCTGATGGGGTCGATAGGTTGTCCGTCAATCTGCAGTTCGCGATTGGCGTTTTGGTCTTCGAATTGTTGGATGATGGTTGTTGCACCGGAGTCGCTAAGGTCGACAGGTTCGCGTTTAAGGACGAGCTCCATGAGGTGGTCAGGGTCCCACTGGAAGATTCTTGTGACGCGATTGGTTTTCTTGTTTCTAATGTCAAAAGCGACAGATGTTTCTGTAACACCCGTTGGTTCATAGGCTAGGTTTTCTGAAACATTGAGTTCTTTTTCGCGCGTGATGGCTTTTACGATGGTGTGTTCATCTAGGAAGTTACGAATTTGCGCAGGAGTTGGTTTTAATTGAGTCACCTGACTAATTTCGCTAATGTAAGTATTTGGGCAGTCCGATAGAACACCCATTGCGTAGTCAAGGTCATCAACGTCAAGTGTCAGGTCGAGGCGACCGTCGACGGGTAGATTTGGGAGTTTTGTTGTTAAACGCAAGGCTAAAAAGTCAAGGGCTTTTTCAGCGGTATCTGTTTGGCTTGTGCAAACGAGGGTTGCTTTGAGTTGGTAAATATTTGTCATGAGTGGTCTCCATTTTCTGTAATTATTCACGATAGAAAAAAAAATACCATGGGTTTAGTCCATGGTATTTTAGCTTTAGTGGCGCGCCTTTAGACGTTCAACGATGTCATTGAGTCTATTAACGACTGCTTGATGGTTGGGATTGTAATGTTGGTAATTCGCATTTTCACTGCGTCCGTAACGGAGAGCGTTCTTGAAATCTGCGAGCCACATACCACTTGTTGTCGACCATGAGTAAGGATGGTCTACGACCGGTTCGTAAGGTGGGAGGTCTTTAGCGAGTTCTTCAACCAATTTAGTCTCAAGCTCATCAAAGAAGGCGTCTGTTGGTTCGATAGCCTTGTAGAGTTTCCCAACCAAGTCGTCAATCCACTCTTTCTTTGTTGAGTAAATCTCTCTACCGTCCCAACGGGCTGTGAAGCCGTGAGTGTAAGGAGCTACCATACTATAGCCTGATTTGAAGGTAACGTCCAAAAAGAGGGCTAAAATCAAGAGGTCCGTATGCCAGTTGTAGTTTTTGTCGAGCTCTTGGCTTTGGATTTTGAGATAGTCTTCGATGGTTAGATTGGGGTCTTTGACGGTTGTGACAATGTCGTCTCGTTGTTCGATGACGGACTCAATGTAGTTGTTATAAGCGTCATAGCGCTTGATGAGGGTGTAACTTCCGTAGGTATAGGGTGAAATGAGCATAAAGTTATCCTTTCAAGGTTTGGTCATAGCGTCTGCGGCTTTGTCGCAGGTTTCGATTGTTTCAAGCGCACGTTCAAGAGCGTCTTGAAGCTGAAGCGCATAGTCGGGGTCGTCTTCGATAGCTGTTTGCGTGATGTAATCAATGTTGATGGTGTTGTAATCATAAACAAAGGCACGCGCTTGGTTCATGCGAACGACCGTTTCAAAGTGATTGTCTTTGAGTTCGAGACTGACGTAGTAGGCTGTGGTTTCAGGGTCATCGCCCGATGCTTGGTTGGCGTGCGCCATGAGGTTATGCGCCTTTTGAACGATAGCCTCGGTGTTGGCGATAGCGTAGCGTACGGCTTGAGCGTAAAGTGACATAAGTAAGCTTTTTTAGTCAGGTTGGATGATAGCAACGCCTTCATCAACGACGCTATTGATGTCGTTTAGACCATAGACAGCGCTGTAAATATCAGCGTTTAAGTTAAAAAGTCCTCGAATGTAGGATACGTAGCGTGGATGCGAGAGACCGTAACGGTTTTCGGTGGGTGTCTTGTTCGCGATAGCGATGGCTACAATTGATGGGCTTTGGTCCAGCTCATTGAGAATATTGGCTATGGTTCTACGGTCGTTTGGTTGGATTTGAATGGTCGTCATGAGTAAGTCTTTCTAGTCTTTATTAAGCAAGTGTTGTTTGGCACGCGCGATGTCCTTGTCCGATAGTTTAGTCCCAAGAGCATTGATTTCTTGGAAAAGACGCCATTTGGTTTCGGGCTTGATGTCTTCAAAGGTATCGTTATTGATGACGCGCGTGTACTTGACAGGGTGACCTAGCAGGTAGCGTTGGTCGTTATTTGTGATTTGGTCAAAAGTCAGACCCTTGACCTTAGTTTTTCCTTCAACGAAGTTGATAAGGGTTGTTAGGCGCTGTTTGCCATCCAATACCTCATAGATTTCATCAGGGGAGTCGTCTTTGTAGTATTGAACAAGGGTTGGTTCGATAGTTGCGGTTTCGCGAAACAGACCTAGCAGATAGGCTTCCTGTTGCGCGGCTGTCCAGACGAACCCACGTTGGTAGGCTGGCTCGAGGTCAAGTTGACCTTCCGCGTATTTACGGTAGAGTGACTTAAAACTCATGTGAAGAGGTTTTCGGATATCAATATCCTCGTCGTAAGGAATGATGGTGTGGAGATCGTCTTGTTTATTCACGAGATTGCCATAAATAGCGAGTTTTTCCAAATCGTCAAGCGATTTGTAGTGGTGATTGGCTTCGTAAGTGACGGTAGCTTTGTAGTCGTTGATAGTGACCTTGAGCTGTGGATTCTTTGTTGATGTTGTTATATGATTTAGCATTTTACCGTGTGGTATGGCTAATTCAAAGGTTTGTTTGCGGTATCGGTCTAAGGGTTTTAGTTTAAGCACTTGTGACCATCGATTTGACATGGGATTTCCTTTCTAGAGCGTGATAGTAGCTTTTGTGCCGTCGACGTCAAGGCTGTAGTTGGCTTTTTCAGCAAGGTCTTTAGCCTTTTGAATGTCGGCTTCGAGGGTTTCAAGCGTTGTTTCGAAGGCGTGGTTGAAACTAAGGGTTGGTTGGTTTCGGAAGTTTTCTTTGAAGGTGATGTGTCTGCCGTCTGAGTATTTGATGTCGTGGTCGAAAGAACGGCTGAGCTGTTTACGACCCCAACTATAATCAACGTTAATGGTTTCGGCTACGATAAATTCTAACGATTGGGTTTCGTTTGTGACAAACAAACGCTCAAAAAGCCCATAGACGTTAGGTGAGAGTCGCGTTGGGTGAATACGAGTGTCAGCGCCTAAGAGCTGTGTTTTGAGCTCGAAAAGCTTTTGAATGAGGGCAATAGCTGTTAGCGTATGTGCGAAGAGTTCGTCGGCTTTTTCAATGGTTTCTGTTTCGTCGAATGATGCGATTTCAAACGGTTCATCAATGGTTTGGTAGTAGGTGATGGATTGGTTAGCTTTTTCGTATTGGATGTGACTAGGGTATAGGGCATGAAGTGCGTCGACGTGCGTTTCAATACGCTTTTCAATCAAATCGTTTTGTTCTTGACGGTTGGCTTCCACCAGTTCATCACGTTTGTCTTGTAGCGCTTCCTTGCGATTGCGTTCTTCCCAAATCTGTTGTTGGATGGTTTCAATGGTTGTCATGACGTTTCCTTTCTAGTATTGGTCTAGGTGTTCGACAGCTGCGGTCAAATCACTTTCTAGGGTTTCAAGAGCGACCTCGAAGGGTTTAGTGAATAGGGTTTTCGTGTAACCAGGGTCTTTGCCGTCCTGTAGGTTGGTAAGGTCGATACGCAGGTCAATGTCTTTGTCGATAGCGCTAAGGATAGGCGTTGGGACGTTATCCAAGTTGTTTTCAATAGCTACACGTCCTTGGCAGTCGTGCGTATTGAGGTCAATCTTGAGCGTGAGTGTGGTGCTTCCACGTTCGAGCTTGAGGGCCATCCAATCTGAAATAAGATGGTAGGTCGTTTGTGCGTGAAAGCCGTTAAAGGCTTCTTCGTTTTGACACAAGTTGTGAAGACGCTTGATAGTCTCTACCAGCGTTGTGAGCACTTTGAGGTTATTTTCAAAAGATTGGTCACGAACGATGTGTTCAATGGTATACATACGAGCAGAACCATTTGTTGGTAATGTGAAGCTTAATACGTTGTTACCGTTAACAGGATTTGTGAGCGTTAGGTGGTTGTCAAAGTATGCTAGCACTTTATGAGTAACGAGGTGTTTGAGAAGTTCTTTAGCTCGTTCTGTATTCTTGGCGTCTTGTTGTGCATAAGCCTCGTTTAGCTTTTCTTCGAGTTCAGCCAAGCGATTGTCACTTTCAGCGATAGCTTTCTCGTAGTCTTCAATCGTTTTTAGAGTCATAAGTTTTTCCTTTCTAGTTATTCGTAAGTAAAGTGACGTCTGACATATCACCATGGTAAAAATATTGTGGTTCTGTAGAGACGTAAGCTGTTTCCTCCGCTTCATTTAAGGCGTTAAAGAGTGTTTCTGAGACCTGAGCAATCATAAAGTTGTGGGTCTCAAGGATGAAGAGCACGTCGTCTCTTGTTAGATGCTTTTTGCTATGACGGAGTTCTAAGAGGTCAGGGGTGTCCGTAAGAGCGAGCAAGACGACAGCAACTTTACGTTCGAGGGCTTGACGACTGGTGTCGGTCAACCCCATGCGAAGCTTGTCTTCTTGGTTATCAAAAATAGCGTAATAAGTCATATAGTTTCTTTTTAGCCATCGGTTGGGATGACAACATAGTCGAGGTCATCGATAAGGGTATCAGCTGTTGGTGTATAGTCTTCTAGCCCAACGTTTAGGATAAGGGTTACGGGTTCAACACCGATGATAGGACGCGCTTCAAAGTCAATTGATGGATTTGGGCTGGGTTTGCTGATGAAACGCTCAGGGCAAGGCTGACCAATGGCCCATTTGGCGATACCTTCGTCAAAAAGATTAGAGAGCAAGTTGACGGCGCGTGGGTCGTGGGTGTAATCTGCGAGGGCTAGCACGAAGGCTTTAACTTCGTCGTTGGCGAATGATACGTTGTCTAACTCTTCGAGTAGGCTGTATTTGGCGTTTCCGAGTAAGTTGTGAGCAGCAATTAGCTGGTTGAGTTCTGATGATAGTGGCATGAGTGGTCCTCTTTTATTTGTTTTTAAACGAAAGTAAAAATGCTAGTGATTTAGTCACTAGCATGTTTGCTTAATAAAAAAAAGCCCTAAGGGGCTTGAGTCTAGCGGTTGTTGAGCATTAGTAGGATGGCTGCGATGATAAACGGTGGGATGGCAGATAGCAACGTAAATGCCCAATGTTTGTGTGTTTCTGCTTCCATGGAGTGTTTGGCGAGCAGCACAAAGGCTAGAGCAAAGATGCAAAAGAGGATAACGAGAATAGAGTTAAGCATAGTTCTCCTTTCTAGTTTTCAATATGGTTTTCAACAGGTTCGAAGGTCACGCGTAGGTAACCGTCGATAATGGATTCGCGGGTGTCGCTTCTGAGGTTGAAGCATTGCACATAGTAGCCCTCGATAGGCTGTAATTCAAGCTTAGCGATGCAATAGGTTCTAGCGTCGCCGTCAATCACGAGGTCTTCGGGTCTGATGTAGACGTTCCTGGTTAAGAGCTTAGTGTCTGATTGGACACCGACGGTACTTTTGAACGTCGGATCAAACGTCTTTTGAAGTTTGTTGATATAACGTTTGGAAAGCTCGTCAGACGTTAGGAGCATAATGGGATAGTCGTCAATGATGTCAAAGACATGACTAGCGATAGCGACAGCTGTGTCTTTGTGTTTTTCACGCTTACGGTTGTAAATGGTTTGCCAGTCGCCACTGATAACATAGTGACGTTTGACGATGGCTTTGACTAGGGCGATGAGCAAGAAGAAACTCAAACCAAAGGCGATAACAACGTAAAGTGGGAAGAGAGATGCTTTGGGGTCGGCAGGGTTGGTGGTCGCAATGATGATAGCTATGACGACAGCGAGGACACCTGTAATCCCGTAAGCGATGATGACGCCTTCTAGGATTTTGTCAATATTATTTCGAATGTTTTTCATACGGTTACCCTTTCTTTATCGGCGCCAAGGTCAGGCGGATGTCTGTGTCGATATCTGTCGGCTGTAGCGTTCCCTTCCAACGGCCTAGTTGTTTGTAGCGACCTGTGAGGGTTGCTTTTTCAACTTTAGCGATAACCCAATAGTCTGCGTCCCCGAAGTAGGTTGAACCGTCTTCGGTGATAACATTTTTGGTATTGAGAACGACGAGTTGCCAGTTGGTTGGTCTAGGGACAGGAATATCAGGCGTCTGATGAATGGCGAGTTTAGCTGTAAGGTCTTCATCACCTTGTAGCAATAGACCGAGACTGTCAGTGCTCGATGCCAAGTGCGAGTTTAGCATGTACGTATTGACACCGCCATTGACGAAACGCGTGGTCATGAGACTAACGTAAGTTTTGTCTTTAGTGCTATCATAAATAGTCTGCCAGTTTCCATCGGTGTCATAACGCCATTTGAACTCGATGTAGACGGGTTTGTCCTTAAAGCTCAAACAAGCGCCAATAAGGACAGCAATGCCGATAGCGATGGCAACAGCTTTCGATGTGGTATGAATGGTGGCCCATAGCCAGAAGCTTCCGACAAGCGCATAAACCATGATATTTAGTGCGATAGTGATGCGTTCCGTATGGTCAAGCACCCAGGTCATGAATTTTTCCATAGGTCCGCCTTTCTAATAGCTGTCAAAGACGGGTACGATTTGAATATCGTAGTCTTTATCTAGCATGTCTTCGATTTGAGTAATGAGCATTTTGGCGATTTCTTCTGAGCTGTAGTCAGGTGAAACAGCGTCCATGTCAGGGAATTTGTCGGCTAGGTCGTCGAAGATTTTAGTCAAAGGTGTTTCGAACATTTCCTCTTCAACAAGGGTTGTCCCGATAAGGATAGTCGGTTTATCGTCGATGGTGACCGTGCGGGTGTCGAGCTTGCCGATGTCCTGATTGTCTTGTTTAGCCTCGTCAATGGTTTCGTAGTTTTTCATGTAGGTTGCCTTTCTAGTTGTCAAATGGTCAATGTGAAGACGAAGCCGTCCTCTGTGATTTCGCTGTCGTAGCCAATCCCAATGCGTTCAAATAGCGCTTGACCAAAAGGCGTCAGGTGGGCGTTGTCGTCCGTGATAATGCCATGAGCGAGTTCTTGTTTTTTAAGGAACTCTGATTCGTCGACGGTCATTTGCTTTTGTTTGATAGCATAACCAAAGACAATATCGAGAGCGTCAATGACGGTGGGGTCTTCTGTGAGTGTGATTTTCATAATGTTTTCCTTTCTAATTGTTAAAGGTCAGGGTGTAGACGTCGTAATAATCGTCGTCATATGTATCTGTAAGGTCGCAGGCTATCCTGTGCTGATAAATAACGCCGATGTTATCAAAGAGTTCTTGACCAAAAGATGTTAGGTCTTTGTTTTTATCGGCGATTGCCTGTTCGTTTGTGTCTTTAGCCTTAAGAATATCGGCAAAAGCTTGATTCATAACGCCTTGTTCAACAGCGTAATCAAATACGGTGTCAAGAACGTCTTGGAAGGTTGTTTTGATTGTGACTGTGCGCATAGTGATGCCTTTCTAGAAAAGCTTTTGAGCTTCTTCAAGTTGTGCGATGTAGTCAGCGAAATCTTCCTTGAGCGTATCGAAGCTATCGACGGTCTTACTTAAACGGTAAGTGATAGGCACATAGTCGTCGCGGTCACCGTCGCAAGCACCATAGGTGATAGTAACGTCTTTGTGCGTTTTCTCGATAGTTGAGATACGGGCTTTAGCTGTCATGTCAATAGACAACTTACCGTCGGGTTCGATTTCGAGTGAGACTTGGTATTTATCGTCAGCGACGTCGAAGAAGGCTACGAATGTAAGCTCTTCGTAAATCGGTTTTAGGGCTTTGATAACAGCTAGCGCTGATTTTAGGCGTTTGATAAGAACGTCAGTCGATTCATGCGGTTTTGGAAGGACGTCGTAAATAATCTCGCCGTCGACTTCAATGTAGAAGTCATCGTAGCTGTCATTATAAGCTTTGACTTCAGGATGTTTCTTTAGAAACTCTAAGATTTCTTGTTTTGTCATAACTTTTTCCTTTCTAGTGGGCAAGGGTAACGGTGTCCGTGTAGCTGTGGTTAACGCGTGATTTACCTGTTGAGGTCGAGTAAGATACACGAACCGACACCGTCAGAGGTTCTTGGTTAGGCGCAATACGGCGCCATTCGTAAATGGGTTCGGTCGAGCCGTGGGTGACCTTACCGAGTTTAAGTTTCCGACGGGTCGTTAGAGTGGCAGTCTTTCCGCTTCTGAGTTTGTAAGTGCCTTTGTAGTAGGCTTTAGTTAAAACGGAACCTCGTCCAGGGAAGCGACCATTACGAACGTCTTGCATGTTGACGTAATCGTCGTAAGTATCACCGTTGTTTAAGTCATAACGAACGCCAAGTTCACCTTGGATGTCGTCTTCGTTGTATCCGCGACTGCCGAATATACCAACGTTTCCGAGACTAACGCTAAGGCGACTGTCGGTGACGGTTGTATCGGTAACGGTCAAAGGTTCAACGACGTGTGTTTGGTCGATGATTTTGACAATGCGTTTTTGGTCAAAGTGGACGATGGTTGTTCGTATAACGCTAACTGCGGTCATTAGAAATAATACAGTCATTAGCGTTTTTAACGGCCTAGTCATGTGATTTTCCTTTCGATTGAGGCATACCCATGGTAAAGCCGTCCATGTAGCTGATAATGCCAATCTTATCGCCTTTGAATTGAACCATGAGGGTTTGACCTTTGTAGATGTCATTAACGCGTTGAGTGAAGTGCAAGCGAGCGCCTTCATCAGTAACGCGGTCAAAGCCTTCTGACCAATCGTCAGGGCGTTTGTCGCTAGCGTCTAGGGTAAACCAACCGTTGTTGATGAGTGTTCCGATCTTAGCAGCAACCGAGACGTCAGCATTTTCGTCTTGAATGTAAGCGTCAATGAACATTTTAAGCGGACCACTTTTGATTGATAGTTGCTTAATGCGTTCTTTGAAGTCAGCGATGGCTTTTTCTTGGTCGTTAAAGCCTTGGATGAAGAGTTGTAGATTAGTAGGCATGGGGTCTCTCTTTTCTATAGTTTCTTAGAAACAAATGAGAAAACAAAAGGGTTTAGCCCTTTAGTTTTACGGTTTTTGCTTGATATATACCCTTAATTTGATACAATAGATACATAAGTTCTTTAACAATTAAATAGAAAGAGGAATAATCATGTTATTTATTATTCTTGGAATTGTGGTCGTTTTGGCCCTTGGTATTTTTGTCGCTGGGTTTGTTTCAGCGTCGCCTGGTGAGATTAAGGTTATCTCAGGTCCGCGTGGTCAACGTGTCATTCAAGGGAAGACGGGTTGGAAGATGCCTGTTCTTGAACGTGTCGATAAAATGACCGCTGGGATGATTTCAGTGGACGCTCGTACGACAGATTTCGTGCCAACCAACGACTATATCAACGTTAAGGTTGACGCAGCTGTTAAGGTTAAAATCGGTACAGAAAAACCTGAGTTATTCAAGTCAGCGACGCGTAACTTCCTTTACAAATCTCAAAGTGAAATCGCAGACGAGGTGCGTGATACCTTGGAAGGTCATTTGCGTGCTATTATCGGTCAAATGAAGTTGGCTGAGATTGTTACTGACCGTGCGACTTTCTCTGAAAAGGTTCAAGATAACGCCACCAAAGACTTGGAAGAAATGGGTCTTGAAATCGTCGCCTTTAACATTCAAGGTTTGATTGACGAAAAAGGCGTGATTGAGAACCTTGGTATTGACAACACGGAGCAAATCCGTAAGGATGCGGCTATCGCTAAAGCACGCGCCCAACAAGAGATTGCCCAACAACAAGCGGCGTCTAACAAGTTGGCAAACGATGCACAAGTACAAGCTGAGCTTGAAATCGCTCAGAAGCAAACGGAATTGGCAAAACGTCAAGCGGTTCTTAAGGCTGAAGCTGATACGGAAGCCGCTAAGGCTGACTCAGCTTACGACATTCAAAAGCAAATCCAACGTAAGGACGTGGAACGTGTAACGGCTGAAGCCAACATTGTAAAACAAGAGCAAGAAGGTCAAGTTAAGGCGCGTGAGGTTGAAGTTCGTCGTCAATCGCTTGAAGCCGAAGTTAAGGTTAAGGCTGACGCTGAACGTTATGCGACAGAGCAAGCCGCACAAGCTGATCTCTTTAGTCGTCAACGTGCGATTGATGCAGAAACTTACCGTCGTACGCAAGAAGCCAAAGCCAACAAGGAAGCCATGCTCGCTGAGGCTGAAGGTATCAAAGCTAAAGGTCAAGCCGAAGCCGATGCCGTCCAAGCCAAGTTGCTTGCCGAAGCTGAAGGTCTTGAACGTAAGGCGGAAGCTATGGCGAAAATGAACCAAGCTTATGTGCTTGAAATGTATTTCAACGCTCTTCCAGCGGTTGCTGAGGCTGTTGCTGCGCCTCTTAACAACATTGGTTCAATCACCATGTACGGTGAGGGCAACTCGGCTAAGATGGTTGAGGATATCACCAAGTCAATGACGCAAGTTCAAAGCGGTTTGGGCGATGCTGTTGGTTTGGATGTCAAACAGCTTATCAATACGCTTGTCGGCGTTAAAGCAGGCGGTCGTGAGTATGTCAATTCTATGGAAACGGTCGACGCTTTGCAAGATGTTATTGACAAGCCACACGAAGATTAAAAACAAAAGACTAGCCAATGGCTAGTCTTTTTTGTGTGCTTATTGCCATAGACTGTCGTCATTCGCAGCGTCCTTGAGATTTTCACGGAATTGTTCTTTACGCTTGGTGATGTCACGTTCGGCGAGGTAATCTTGATAACGTTTACGGTTGTCGTCTGAAAGGCTATAGGTGATAGCTACTTTGGCTGTTTTGACGGTTTTCGACTGTTTAAGGTTGTTGTTGTGAACGATAACTTTAAGGTTGGCTTCATCAACGCTTGTGATAGTCGGTGTGAGGAACCCGCGTGCATCCCAAGCGTCAAAGGCTTCCTTGGCGTCGTCCGAAGCAAAGCTTACGGTCGTTATAGGTCGGTAGTAAGTATGCTCTCGACCCTTGATGGATAAAACTAGGGCGTCGTAAGGTTGACCTGAGTCAATGCGCAGGTCATTAGCGTCAATTTGATGTTTGTCTTCAGACGACCATTGCTTGAGGGTCATAACAGCAGGAACGTCGGTCTTGATGAGTTTGACGTTTGAACCGTCGCCTGTATAGACGTTGTTATAGTCGTTGGCTTTTACGAGGGTTTCGTAAGCAGTCGTGTGGTTAAGCGTATTGATGCTAGATAATGTCGCACCGCCTACGCCAACAAAGGCAAAGAAACCGACGATTGTCCCGATGTCCATGATGATTTGCGTTTTTACGGTTTCGGGTTTACGGCTTGAGCCGTAGGCGGCTAAGCCGATGCCGATGATGAGTAGTAAAACGAATACAGCAACGACGATGGTTGCGCCGTCGCCTCGGTTGAAACTGCCAAAGGCGTTAGCGGCGTAGTCAAAAAGGTTGTTAAACATGCGTTTTCCTTTCGTTTGTGTAGGTTATTTGGGTTGTTCCTTTAGCGCTTCATAGGCACGCTTAAAGCCCTCAAAGACGAAGACTAGGCTCTCGTTGACGGGGAATGGAACGTCGACAAGGTCTTCAACGGTAACACCAGGGTGGTTCTCGTCTAAGTAGTCTTCGATGCGGTCATAGTCTTCACGACTGAGTGAACTACCGATAGTGCTACATAGGGCTTCGGCATCTTCAGGGATTGTACCTGATAATTGAATATAGACCCCTAAGGTGTCAATGAGCGCTTCAAACGCGTCGTTTAGGTCATTATTGAGACTTCCGTCATAATCGTTGTTAGTAATGTCAACAATGTCTAATGTGGTTTCCATATGGTCTTTGATATCGTCGTAAGTGAGGTCGTTAAGCTCATCATACAGAATTTGCGTGCGACGTTTGCTAGCGAGATAACCGATATCGTAGCTCAGTTCGTAGTGACCATAGGAGCAAACGTGTTTATTCGGCTCAAAACAGGTTTGATAGAGTCTATCGGGTGAACCCATGTTGTTGCAGTTGGTGAAGATAGCATTGAGACTATCGCCTGTAATGGTCAAGGTTGACCAGTCATTGTCGAAAATAAAACGCAAACCATACACGCCATCGTTGGGTTTCTGATAGGTGATAACGGACAAGGGGCCGTGGTCTTCGCGGCTAGCAACGTGGTCTTTGAAAAGGGTGTCAAAATCAAGCATGGATTAGTCCTCGCTTTCTAGTTGGTTTAAAATAAACGGTAAGATATCTGCAAGTTCTTTGTTGTCGTAATGCCAATTAAGAACACCTAGAAATTCATAGTTGTTGATAGTAGCTTCGAAGCGTTCTTTGACAGCTTCGTTGTTTGTTGGTTCATAGGTTCTATCTGTAGTTTCATAGAAGACCTGACCGTCTTTAGGGTCAAAAATATCGTAAAGATAGAGGTCTTTGCTACGGAGGTTTTCTTCGCTAAAGAGACGTTTGATGGTATCAAGTGTTGTTTCTTTGGTGATATTGATGGCTTTGTCGTCTTCATAAAAAACGGTGTCATAGACCCAATAGTTGAAATAATAACGATTGTCACTAGTCTTTAGGATATTTAGGATGGGTCCTTCATCACCTGCGATACCGCCTAGGTAGAAGATGCAGATGTCCTTTGTAACGGTTGTAAAATCAATCATTGGTTGGTCCTCGTCTTCGTCGTAAAAGTAGTCGAGCTTAATACCGACGATTTGGTCACCGTCTTTAGCGATAAAGCAATCGTAGCTGCCGTCTCCAAGACCGCTACCTGTGATGGCGGCGTGTTTGTCTGTCCAAAGGGCGTAGGCAAACATTGGTGTTGTTTTATGGTCATAAAGCGATTGGGTGTCAAACCCATTCTCTCGAAGGAGTTTTTGCAATTCGAAGTTGGCGTCGTTGTATTCAATGAAGAACGCGGCTGCTGATTCTGAGTCATTATTTTCTTTCGCTTCGAAATAATTACTCAAGGCTTCGACGGCTTGTTTGTGTAGTTCTTCGCCTTCTTGAATAACAGACATGAGGGCTTCTGATATAGGTTTACGAACGTATGTGGCGGTGTTGATGTTATCATACCAACGCTCTTTGGTATCTGCGTCTTTTTCGAGCCCTTTGAAGTAAGGAAAATCGACAACACCAGCTTGACCTGAGTCTACGTCGACAGGGATATCCGTGTGTTCGTATTCTGTTGGTTCATCGACACTTTCGTGCCATAGGATAAGGCTCGTGCAACGACGACCCCAACCGTTAATGTCAGCATAGGTGGCTTTGGTGTGGTAAACACCAGGTCTGACGTTAGTTAGTTGACCGTTAGATTGTGTATCTTCGGTTTCATAACAAGGGTCAGTGACGATAACGTGGTCGCTAAGGGTGATGTCTTTGCCTGTTTCAGGCGGTTGAGGGATGTCATTACGACGGAAGTCATACCATTGGTCACGGAACCAATCGCAACAGTCGTTAGGAAGGTTGTAAGAGCGGATAGACACGTCGTCAAGGGTTAGGTTGCCTTCATAGACGGTATTACCGTCGACAGTAAAGGTGTAGTAGAACTTGTGATCTTTTACGTGGTAGTCGAAGCGAAAACGCTCGGTGTTTTCAAAATGTTTGTCAAGAAGGTCGACAAGCTCTTCGAGTGTGCCATAGGTATACATAGGGTTATTTCTCTCTTTCTATATTTTTAAATGTCTTTTCGGAAAACGCCAGCAGGTTCATCATTTTCAAGATAGACCGCTGTCAGTAATTGATTTTTATTATCAAAGTTATCAATAAGAACAAGTGTATCATTGACAGTTTCGTCTAATGATGACGTAGAGATATCAACAAGATAATTTTCGCGTGTTGAGTCAATATCAATGACTAGTTTGCGATTTGTTCCAGGAATGACAAACGTGACAATTTCTTTTACAGGGCGCGGAATGGCTTCGATGTCTGCGGTGACTACGATTGGGTTTTTTGTATTGATTGTTGGAACGCCTTGCTCTAACATGGCCGTCCATTCTTTGTCCGATAATGATTGTGTATCGTCATAAAGTTCAATGTCATGACCTGTTCCAAAATCATACAATTGATAATCGAGGTTGTGACTAAAGGATTGATTTTTGAGCAGTTCGAGTGGGAAAATGACAGGTGACTTTAGAATGACACTATCGAATAGAGCCAAATCGGGATAGTTTTCAATCGTGGCGACCCCGTTAAAGAACAGTTCTGTACGGTTCGGTGACGTCACCCTAATAACGGTTTCTGTTGTATCAACAGACGTGATTGTTGTTTTATCGGGTTCGGTATAGGGTTTTTTCCAGGTGATTTTTGGGTCTTTGATATGAATTTGGTGTGTTTCTGTAAGAATATAGAAATGATTTTTAGTTATTTCTTCGACACATTCGCTGAATAAACAACGTAGGTCGTTTCTTGAGAGGGGTGTTTCTAATGTATTTGTCATACAGGTTATTTCTTTCTTTCGTTATACATGTCTAAAATGTTGGTTGGCGTGTTGGCGATGATTCGCTCAAGATTAGTATTGTTTAAGGTTGATTTGATTTATTTAAAAAGGTATAATTTGTATGAAAATGAATTAAGGAGGGTCTATGAAACTTTCAACTTATGCTGACCATCTAGGTGTTACACGACAAACAGCTACAAGATGGTTTCATGCAGGAAAGATAAAGGGTGCTTATCAATTAGACACCGGAACGATAATTGTACCTAATGATATCTTCGATAAGGAAGTCCAAGTAAAAGGGAGAACTATAGTTTATGCTCGTGTATCTCGTTCAGAACAGCGAAAAACAACTTTAGAAACACAAGCTAAACAATTAGTGGATTTTTCAATCGCTAATGGTTGGGTTGTCGATGAAGTCATCAAAGAAGTCGGGTCCGGTTTGAACGATGAACGTCCTAAATTGATGAAACTATTAACGTCTGACGAACCCATTAGACGATTAGTTGTAGAGCACAAAGACAGATTAACCAGGTTTGGATTTAACTACTTGACGTTCTTGGCTAAGAAAATGAACTTCGACATTATCGTAGTAAATAACGCAGAAACCGATAAAGAGGATTTAATTCAAGATTTTATCGCTATTATTACAAGCTTCTGCGCTAAAATCTACCCAAGACGTCACGTTAAGCGAAAAACAGAACGCATTATCGAGGAGTTGACACATGCAGCTAGTGGAGAAACACCAAATAAAGACAAATCATAGCTTGTATTCTTTATGCGATACGCTATGCTTTTTAGGCAAAAATCTATACAACGCTGCTTTGTACGAATATCGTCAATCTTTTATCGCTAAAGATAAAAAGACTCTAGGTTGGGTGGATATCAATAAAAGCTTCAACGCCAATAACCAACACGATTATCGACAACTACCTGCTAAAGTTTCTAATGCTGTTCTTAAGCATTTAGGCGATAACATTACAAGTTTTTGGGGTTTAGTGAAAGCTCGTAAAACAGGTAACATCACGCAATCTGTTAGGTTACCCAAATACCTACACAAAACAAAAGGACGATTTGTTGTCGAATTTAACAGTCAAACGATTTCTAAGAAAAGGACTAAAGAGGGTTATTTAGTTTTATGCCCTAAAGACTTAAATCTAGTCATCCCTACTTTGAAAGAGAACGTAAAGCAAATTCGAATAGTACCAAAACGTGGCTGCTTTGTTTTAGAAGTCGTATACGATAGTCAGGAACAAGAACAAAAACCCGATAGCGCTATAGCGGCTATAGATTTAGGGTTGAACAACTTGGCTACGGTTGTAACTAATGACGGTAGCCGACCTTTAATCGTATCCGGTAGAAAGATTAAAGCTATCAACCGATATTTCAACAAAACAATAGCGCGAGCAAACTCATTGTTACCGAAAAAGATTCATACCTCAAAAGCTCTCGACCGTCTATGGTTGAAACGAAATAACAAATTAGACCATGAAATTCATAAAATCAGCAAATGGTTAACTGATTACTTTGACGAGAGAGCTATAAGTACAGTCATTATCGGTAATAACAATAGTTGGAAAACTGGTATAACACTAGGTAAACGCATTAACCAAAACTTTGCTTACGTACCTTATGCTAAGTTGATTGCTCAGCTAACCTATAAGTGTAAGCTAAAAGGCATTACGGTTATTGCCCGAGAAGAAAGCTATACGTCCAAGGCGTCTTTCTTAGACTACGACTCCGTACCTACTGTAAATGACAATCAACCTAAGGTCTTTTCAGGTAAGCGAATAAAGCGTGGTCTTTATGTGAGCAAAGACGGTAAGAAAATCAACGCTGACGTCAATGGCGCTTATAACATAATGGCTAAGGAGAGACCTGATTTGGTTAGGTCAAACCGAATAAATCTATCTTATTCGCCAAGACGTATTAAATTATAAAAGTAATGACTCCAGTAATTCATTTATTACTGTAAGTGAAATGCAATAATCATTCCTTAGAATGTGAGCGGATAATGGCATTAGTAGTTATGCCGGAGTGATGATGAGACTCATTTGTTGGTCATCCTCGAATTTAAAGTGTAATTATCATATTTTACATTTTAGAGAACTATCAATCGTAACAAGGTTGCAGAAGATTTCAAGGAGTTCTTCAAGAAAGTCTTCTGTGATATAGGTCATAGTTTTTATTCTTTCGTGTTTTCAATGCGTGTGGCTTGTTTCTTGTCTGATTTAGGAATGTCATAGAGGTCATCGTGGAAGATAACGTGATAACTATCCTTGGTTTCAGAACTGAGGTCTAGCAAAATATTATCTTTGAAATCGTTACTTTCATCGGGATTTTTAAGCGTTAACAGCAAGTGATTGCCGTCTTTCTTAAAATTGTAGTGTTTAGCGATGGCGTCGTGTTTAGCAGCATAGTTGAGCTTTCTGTCGTTTGAGATACCCACACCTACGAGAAATAGCAGGTAGGTCACAACTAAGGTCAAAAGAACGCTGATTGTGATAACACCACCGTCAAGGTGTTTACCGTTTTTGCGTTGGTTTCTGAGCTCCTTGATATTGCTAACGATGTAGCATGTGAGTCCTATAATCATAGCAATTAGGATAATCATAAAAATGGAATTATCTTTAACGAAGTATTCTAGCATTGAAGTTTTCCTTTCTTATTTGACCTTTCTGCCGATAAGGTAATCGAGTAGGTCTTTGACTTGTGGGTCGGTGACATTGACATAACTAAAAGTGATGTGAAGCGTTGTGTTCGAGTCCGTTTGTGTCCACCAGAGGAAGCGTGTTTTGGTTTCGGTGTCAACAAGTTTCATTTGCTTGATAGCCACGGCGTCCTTGGGTCCTGAGACCATGATATCGTCGAATTTACGACTGGTTGATACGTGGTCTTTGGTTAGGGTTATCGTTCCGTCATTGTCATAGTTACCGTTTTTGTAGTTATCACGCACGTCAGGTACGATGTCGGTGCTATCAGTGTTAATGCTGAGGTTGTAAGCCTCGACTGTAACCTGAGAGTCTAGTTGGTTGTGGTAAATGATAGACTCTTTAATGGTGTGCGGTTTCGATGTGTGAACGAGCCCGCCCGATACGTAGACCATGAGTATGGCGCTGATAGTACCTACGACAACGAACAAGCCTGATGTGTCGAGTCCGTGTGTTTTACCGTCCTCGTTCTTTTTATCGGACGCTATAAGGATGCACATGACGATAGCCGTTAATACGGCTGTGCCGATACCGACGAAGCCGAGCATATACATAAAAATAGGAAATGACGTTGATGTGGCAATCATTGACGACTCCCTTCTAGGATAAGAACGTCTCCGTATTCGTGAGTAATAGTCTCACTGTAGTTGGATGAGTTGCGGATGGGAAGAGCGACGCGCGTGTCATCGCTATAGTCCTTCAGTAAAGTGATTAAGTCTTTAACGAGCATAAGGGTTTTTCCTTTCAATTGTTTTAATAACTTAGAGAAAACACAGCAGTTTAGCTGCTGTTGTTTGACCAATATTTGGACCATAGTAACTTTTGCAAAATGTGGTCCAATTTTATGTTTTAGTCTTACACTTTAGTATGATGTGTTAGATTTGTCATCCGCCTGTAAAACTTCAGATTTCTTAATAAAAGAGTGCAATACTTTGACACTTCAAACTACTTTTTGAGTCAAAAACGTTAGTTTAGCTTTTCGTATCAAGGGTTTTCAGCTTTATTAGAGAAATTTTGCTTGACAAATCGGTAGATGTGTGCAT
>ERZ773272.340-NODE-340-length-19160-cov-10.757760_pt1 | contig 19160 bp, 17 predicted proteins | sample MGYA00511891_ERZ773272 | MGnify/ENA primary metagenome ERZ773272 (study PRJEB29015, sample SAMEA2738150) | human oral metagenome | biome: human oral; feature: human-associated habitat; material: saliva | place: China | collected 2198 ...
GAGAATACTGCCCTATAACCTCTTTAATAATTTCAGAAATATCAATTAGCTCTGGATCATTCAAAGCATTTTCCGACTTCGCCAAATCCAGCAGCGAATTACTAAGATTAGTAAGCTTTTTAATTTCCTCAACGTTTTGACTCAAAACCTGACGAGCTTTTTCGTCAGTCAGCACACGCTTACGTATCGCTATTTCATTACTCAAAAGCAACGCCGCCAACGGAGTTCTTAGTTCATGACTGGCATTAGACACAAATTGGGCTTGCTGCTCAATTGACCGTTCAATTGGCGCCAGCGTTCTTCGTGCCAGCACTAGACTCAACCAATAGCCAGACACCAACATTACACCATTTAACGCAATTAAAGACATCACCACCATTTCACGCGTTTCATTGTCGCGTCGCTCTAATCGATGATGAAATTGATCTTCGATATCTGCTGATTGCTTAATATGATCATCAGGCGGCAGTTCTCGGTTAAGTTGTGTCGAGGTAACGGCATAAATAATCACGCTAAACGCCAGCGACAACGTCATAATCACAGCCAAATAGCTCAGCGCTAGTCGCTTGACGCGTTGCTGTTTCATGATTTTTCCTCTAATTTATAGCCAAAACCCGAAACCGTGTGAATTAATTTCGACTTAAATGGCTTATCAATTTTTCGACGCAAAAACATAATAAATAACTCGACATTATTCGGTAATACGTCCGCGTCAAAATCCCAAACGTGCGATATAATCTGTTCTTTCGATAAAACCTTACCTTTGTTCCGCATCAAATATTCCAGAACGCCATATTCCTTAGCGGTCAAGTTAATCTCCTGCGAAGCTCGCGTAACTTTTTTCAGACTTGGATCAAGTTTCAAATCCCCTACCTGAAGAATTTCCTCTAATTTCTCATTCGGTCTACGAAGTAGCGCTCGTATGCGGGCCAACAATACATCAAAGCTAAACGGCTTAGCCAAATAATCATCAGCACCGGTATCCAAACCTTCAACAATATCACGTTCTGCATCACGCGCAGTCAACATTAAAATCGGCGTTTTATTACCGTCATTCCTCAGGGCTCGACAAACTTCATAGCCATTCATTCCTGGTAACATTATGTCCAAAATAATAACATCATATTCATCGGCGACAGCGGTTCGATAGCCTTCACTGCCATCATGCACCACATCAACTGCATACGACTCATCTTCCAGCCCCTCTTTTAATAGTCGAGCAATTGTAACGTCATCTTCAATCAGTAAAACTCTCACGTATATATTATACCTTTATATCTCAACAATTTCACATGTGACAAAAAATATCTAAATCTAACGAACCATCATAGCTATCATTTGCGCCTCTGGCCAAATCTTCTGAACTAACCGTTTGCCGCGTGCTGTTAATCGCACCCACGCGTTACCGCATATTTGATCAATCGCCATCAAACCTTTGTGCCGCAGGTCTATCAAAATATTCATTACTGTTCGACGTGGCAAACCAACTTTCCCAGCTAAAACTACAGCCTCATCATCGCCATCTTCATAGATTTGTTGTAAAATTAACGCCTCATTTGTTGTTAAATCAACTTCTTTTGATTGGATTTTATTCATAATATTCCTTTCTCTGGTTAATGGTGGTTTTATGATAAATGAGTATTTTTTAATTTTGCTGTAAAATTGACTATTCTTCTTTTATTTTTATTGTGCTTATTGTTATAATTGGCATCTAGTATTAAATTTAGGGGAGTGTATGTTAATAAGAAAACGCTTTTTAAATACAAAAGTTAAAATATTAACCGGCATAATGATAGCTGGATTAGTTGTCAGTGGATCACTACTTACCTTGCCAACTGGACAAGCTAAGAGTGTCGTCAGTGATGATTATCCACTAAATGATAGTACTCATTGGAACACAGAACCTATTTGGCGCGACGAGTTTGACGGCACATCATTAGACAGAGAATCCTGGAAAGTGCGCAGTGGCGGATGGGGCGCAAACCATGTTCAAAGTTGCTATAGAGACAGAGAAGAGAATGTCAATGTCAAAAACGGCAACTTAAATATAGTTGGACTATACAAGCCGGGCGAAAAGTGTAGTGGCAATGAAAAAAGCGGCAATTTCACCTCTGGATTCGTAGAAACGAAGGGCAAAAAATTTTGGACCTACGGATATATTGAAGCTCGTATAAAAATGCCAAATAATAAGAGTACTTGGCCGGCATTTTGGATGAGTCCTAACGAATCTGCATACGGTAGTTGGCCTCGTAGTGGTGAAATTGACATCGTAGAGACTAAAGGCTCTAACTTAGATTACGCGGCAGCAGATGCACACTGGGGAATCTCGCCAGGATACAAGAAGCATGCTCAAGGTAAAAAATTACCAGCTGGATTTAAAGACACCACTCAGTGGCACACTTACGGCGTAAAATGGACTGAAGGAAAATTGGAATATTACATTGACGGCGTGAAATTCCATACAATCAACAGATTTAGCCAGCCAAATGCGGCAAATACACCTTATGGCCCGTTTGACAAGCCATTCTTCCTACGACTCAACTTGGCAATCGGCGGCGACTACATTGATGGCAATGGTAGCAAGTGGTCAAACGCCTACAACACTCTAGCTGAACACCCAGAGTCATTCCCGGCAACTATGTCAATCGACTACGTTCGTGTATACGAAAGGCGAACAGCTAAGGAAGTCAACGTGCCAGATAATAATTTACGTGCTCAACTTAATAAAAAATTAGCTACAGAACTTAATACTAATCGTAAAGACGATCAAAAAATTACTGACGTAGAGTTGGAAAAATTGACAGATCTTAACTTAGATGCGGCCGATGACACATCAGAAGCAGAAAAAATTCATGATCTAACAGGATTAGAGGCTGCTAAGAATCTTAAGTCTCTATCCCTTAAAAATAACTCTGTTTTTGATCTAAGAGCACTCTCTAATATCAAGTCTCTAAAATCAATAAGCCTAACAATTAATCGCTAATTAGCTTAGATGCTTACAGAAAAATTGCCATCTCATTATGGGGTGGCAATTTTTTATTTCAACCTGAAACTTTAATATTCGACACCTCTATAATTCTGTTGTTAAAATAACTATACACTAAGCTTTACTTTTATTCCGCTTATTGTTATAGTGATGTTAAATATCAAAATATTGGGAGAGATAAAAAATGTTAATAAAAAAACGTTTTTTGAATACAAGACTTAAGGCGGTAGCTGGATTAATGACCGCTGCAGTTATTATCGGTGGGTCGTTAGTCGCCCTGCCTATAGATAACGCTAAAGGCGCAGGAAGTCCATATCCGCCAACAGACAGTGAGTACGAGAAAGTCTGGTCAGATGAGTTTAATGGAGATTCATTAGACACGAATGTATGGTCTCCATACGTAGGAGGATGGAATGCTAGTGCGGTTCAAGGGTGCTATAAAGATTCCCCAGAAAACATAAACGTTAGTGGAGGCAGCTTAAATCTAATTGGTCTACATAAGCCAGGTGTAACCTGCAATAAGGGCAAAAATAAAGATTTTACTTCTGGATTTGTAGAAACAAAGGATAAAAAAGCCTGGACTTACGGATACTTTGAAGCTCGTATAAAAATGCCAAATAATAAGAGTACTTGGCCAGCATTTTGGATGAGTCCTAACGAAAAAAGATACGGTGATGGATGGCCTATGAATGGCGAAATCGATATCGTAGAGACAAAAGGTTCTGATTTGGATTATGCTGCCGCAGATGCACACTGGGGAAAGTCCACAACTAATAAAATGCACAAGAATAGCCACAAAACAGATCTACCTGCGGGCTTTTCAAATACCACTGACTGGCATACATATGGAGTAAAATGGACTGAAGGAAAATTGGAATATTTTATTGACGGAAAGAGCTATCACACGGTCGAAGGGTTTGGTCAACCAAATGCCGCAAACACACCACACGGACCATTCGACGTACCATTCTTCCTGCGTCTTAACATGGCAATTGGCGGTACTTATATCGACGGCCCTGGTGGTAAATGGTCGAATGCCTACAATGTCGTAGCAGAAGAACCAGGCACATTCCCTGCAACTATGTCAGTCGACTACGTTCGTGTATATCAAAAGCGAGAACCTAAAGAGGTTGAAGTAAAAGATACAGAACTACGTAAGCTACTTAACGAAAAACTAGGAGAAAAACTTGGCACAACTCGTGCGACAGATCAAAAAATTACTGACGTAGAGTTGGAAAAATTGACAGATCTTAACCTGGACAACTCAAACATTACCAACCTAACTGGAATAGAAGCTGCCAAGAATCTTAAAAACTTGTCGTTAAATCGTAACTCGATCTCAAATCTAAGCCCACTAGCCGGACTAACTTCTCTAAAGAATCTATCTCTTAAAGAAAACAAGATTACAGACATTAGCCCGCTGACTGGACTAACTTCTCTAACCTCACTAAATCTTGAGAATCAGAAAGTTGATATTAAACCTAATGACAAATCATTTACTTCACCACTGAAGGATTTGACGGGAAATATAATTGCTATAACCAACTCATCAGAAGTCATTAACGATACGACAACTCCTGGAAATATTCAGCTACTGTCACTGCCAGCCAACGGAGCATCCCCTATCCTGAATGCTCTTTGGACTAGAAATGTAACAATCGGAACAGTTTCAACTACGTTTAGCGGTACTATGGCTATCAACACATCAGCAATATCCGGGGCGGCACAGCCTCAACCTCAGCCACAGCCTGCTAATCCGTCAACCACTATTCAGAATCCAGCTAAAAAACCTCAGGATGCCATAAGTAATTTACTTGCAAATACAGGATTTAGCGTTTTCCTAGGTGTTGTGGCAGCTCTATCTCTCGCTGCTGTAGGATTATTCATTCTGCGCTAAACTGCAACTACATAAAATTACCACCCCGTGATGAGGTGGTAATTTTATATTGAAAGCTAAAGTTTTTATTATCAAGAGGATTGAGGAGTTGGTTGTGACATCGTGCCAGATTGTGAAGCACCTGATGGCGGCATGTTTGTCGTGCTATTTTGAGCTGACGGAGTTTGCCTAGCCGAAGATGAATCTGATTGACCGGGTTGTCCAGGTTGAGCTTGAGACGTACTATCATTTCCGCCAGGTTGCCGCCTAGACCCGCCAGGACCGACTTGAGATTGGCTCATTCCTGGAGGACCACCAGCTTGCCCGCCCATTTGGCTTCCGCTCGAGCCGCCAACTTGCATACCCGCAACAAATCCCAGTCCACACAAAACCACGCCACAAATTGCTATTCCCATTGCCGCGCCGACGCTAATTGAGCGTTTTTCGTTCGAGGCGTATTCTGGATTGTTAAAAACGTTTTCTGGTGTTGTTTGAGTTTCTTGGTTTAACCTTGTCATAATAATTCTCCTTTTGTTTAAATTACTTTCTATGCAGACAGTTCGTATAATGTTACATCACTACCTCCATAATTAACGACTTTACCGTTTTTCTTAATCCAATTTGTGATTTCGCTATTTCCGCCATTTGGACCACCGCCATGACCACGTGAGCTAGCGGCATAATATTTCAATTTGCCATACGCCACCAATTGCTTAAATTGTTCAAGCGTAAGTGGCGTGTCGCTGCCGTTAAATCCGCCAATTGCCATAGCTGGTTGACCGCTGGTTAGCTGAATTGCCGCTGATTCATTAGCGCTATCCACCGCTACCAACCAAGTCGTATCATTTTGGTTTTGTAAAAGATACTGAACCAACATACTGTCTGACTGAGATTTTTCATTATTACTTCCCTGCATCGCTGTTGAACTTGGGCCCGCCGTCGGAATGCTGCCCGTATGGGTGACGTTGATAGTCGACAGCGTGTAAACAACCGGGGTGGTCATACACGCAGCCACAGAGGTGATAATTGCTAAATTCTGAAGCCAACGTTTCGATGCATATAGATTGACCAATAGTCCAATCATACCGATAGCCCCCAAAACACCAACCGTCCACATTAGCCAAGTTATAGTACCAGCGTAGCTAAGGATAATTATCGCAATCACCGCCGTCACGCCAACCAACATCGGCAAAATCCAAGCATACGACTTTCGTCTGACGTACGCACCCCACAGAAATGGTACACCAATTCCAACCAAAGCTGCCACAGCCGGTGCCATAACCACCACGTAGTACGGATGAATCACGCCGCTAGTCATACTAAATATTACGATGTGAATGATCAGCCAGAGTATCCAGAATATTACTGCCGCTCGTCCGCGATTAGTCCGCGGAGTTTTGCGTAAAATCCACAAGAGCAGTCCACCGCTCGCTAATGCTAAAATTAGTAACCATGCGATGTTCGGTCCAAAATCATTATTGAATATCCTAAATATTCCCGTTTGTCCACCAAATCCAGTACCTCCAGGACCGTGACCACCACTGGGAGCGCCACCCATTCCACCAGGGCTTGCTATTGCCATACCAGTACCACTCGGAGGAGTTCCGCCACCTCCGCCGCCGCGGTTTCCTAATAGCCGACCAAATCCGTTATAGCCAAAAATCAAACTCCAAATACTATTATCATTCGTGCTACCAACCCACGGTCGATTACCAGACGGCGTCAGCCAAACAAGCACGCTCCACCATAAAGTCGACACCGTCGTAATCACGCCGGCAAACATTAGATGTAGAAATCTCGTAACAATTGGCGGCTTAGCAAATATTAGATAGACAATCACCATCGCAGGTAAAACCATTAAACCTTGGAGCATTTTTGTATTAAACGCCAGACCTGTAAATAGTCCCGCCAAACTAAGCCACAGAAGTGGACGCTTGCCTTCTAACGATCTAAGGAATGCATAGCCACTAGCCGTGAGCATGAATGTTAAAATAGCATCTGGATTATTAAATCCAAACATCAACGCCGCAACAGGAGTTAGCATTAATGTGACTGCAGAAATTATCGCGCTAGTAAAGCCAAATTGTCGCTTCATAGCTGAGTACAACAACCAGACCGAACCAATGCCAGCTAGCACGCTAGGTAAAAGCATTGAAAAGCTGGAAAAACCAAACAGTCGAGCACTAAACCCCATTATCATCGTCGCCAGTGGAGGCTTGTCGATTGAAACATAATTTGCCGCGTCCAAACTACCAAACAGCCAGGCCGTCCAATTTTGGCTTGCCGCCTGTACCGCCGCCGCGTAATAACTATTCGCCATACCATTATGCATCGCGCCAAACATATACAACGCACCCGTCGCAATCAGTAACATCGGAAGAGTCATTTTCTCAAACCATGAGCGATTGTCTAATTCCTTATTAACTCGATGAAGTCCCTTTAAATCATCAACCGCAGTTTTTACAATCTTCACACGACTATCAGTATCTTCAATCCAAGTAACGGGTTGCTCGTGGATTGGTATGCCTGCGCGCTCCGTTTTAATCAAAAGCTCCGTGTCGAAGAACCACTCGTTGTCCTTAATTTTCGGCAAAAATCTCTTCGCCACGTCGCGACGAATTGCCTTAAATCCACACTGTGCATCGCTAAATTTGGTCCGTGACGTCAATTTGATAATCTTGTTATAACACCGTGAAATAAACTCTCGCTTAAAACCGCGACTGGTCTTTGATTTTTTCATCAATCGAGAACCAATCGCCACACCAGCTTCGCCCGCTACAAGCGGCTGAATCATCGGCGGAAAATTGTCCAAGCTAGTGGATAAATCGACATCCATATACGTCAGGATATCCGCCTGACTGCTTTGCCAGACCTGTTTCAACGCTCGTCCACGACCGCGTTCAGCCAGCCTTACGACACGAACTGATTGATGATTTTGTGCCAAACTATTCGCAATCTCTAAAGTCTTATCTTGACTGCCATTATCTGCAATTGTTATCTGATAACGATATGGCAAATTTTCCATCATATATTCGTCAAGCGTTTCAATGCTGCTTTGAAGAATTTTCTCCTCGTTCAGCACCGGCACGACTATGTCGACAAATGGATTAACTATCGCCCGAAACGGCGATGGACTAGAATCGGATTCTACGAGTCGCGACCTAGCCAACGGTTGAGGTGTGGTTATTGCTTTCATGTAAGCCACTATAAACAAGCGTTCTGTAAAAATGCTTTAAGATATCTGCAAATATCTCAGAGTATCTACATACCATCAAAGATCAATAAAACTACATCGCCATCTACGCCATTAACACCCAACTCTATAAACCTCATCAAATCATCTATCTGCTTAACAATGTCAACCTCTTGTCTCTCTTCCGCTAACTTTCGTATCTCTGGCAATTCATTTTTTACTAGCCGAACATACGAGTAGCCGTCTATGGCAGTATGTCCATAAAGATCAATATACGCAATCACGGGAAATCGCTGCTCAAAATCTTCAACATTCTCCACTAAACTACTAGCAAAGTTAAAAATATCCTTTAAATCATTGCTCTTTGGACCGCTCTTAAAATCATTCCGTAAACATTGACTAGAAAGAAATCTAGCCCACATGCCATCACAATAAGTGTTATTCATGGTCATTATTATCTCATCTATTCCGCGTTATTAGAAATATATAACTACAAAAACAATAAAAAAACCTCAACTATACTTGTTGAAGTCTTAAAATTCGATTTGGCTCCCCTTAATCGAAGTTTTGCGAAATAAAGAAATATATAATATAGCAAGTTTAAATCTACAAAATAGAGATAATATCTAAAATCTTATTTGCACTCAAATCATACGATGGGATAATTTTAGAATTTTGCCTCAAATGTTCATTATTTGGTATATCATAAACATCTCCAGATACGATAATAAAAATACCTTTTTCGCTAAAATATTATCCATTTTATCCTTATTTAAATCTATTCCAAGAGTTATCAAAACCATATAATCAACATCGCCAAGAAGATTATTATTCTCAAAATTCTGTTTATATCTTTCTCTTAATGTTCTCTTAGCGCTAACACCGACCGGTCTTATCGTTAATCTTGAATGTGAAATCATACTCAACAGAGCGAACATTGGAATCGTGAGAATTACCCTTAATATCTGAATCTACATTACTTAATATAGATTCAACTCTAGACTCATAGCCTGAGCCGGCAGTTGAGCGAATACTCTGACTAACACTTTCCGCCACTACAATAGAGAATATAGAAGATGTATTTACTCCGTAATTATGAAACATTCTAGATATTCTACACTTTATTTTATTCACTCCATCCCCTAAAAAGTACAGTTAGTAGTCCAAAATATTACTATTATTTGGATTATCATTTACAAAAAATACGCCGTAAAATTTGGCGTATTTTTATAGTTTCTCAACTATCTCTCTTTCATAGTTAGTAAAATTCAAGCTATCTAAATTATTTTTTATATAATCAATTATTTCAGTCGAATCTAAATTTGTACGAATTTTTTTGATTGCGGTAGACGGAACTCCATAATCTAATAGAATGCTTTTTGAGCCACCAACTCCTTCGTTTTCTAGCTTGGCTATAAATGACGAGTAATCAGCTTTTTTATCTTCCAGAATATAATTTACGATACTCTGTAAAACTGACATTTTCTTAGGAATTTTAAATTTTGCCTCAGTTCTGACAAACTTAAATATGTCAAAAATTGCTTTATTATATACTTTATGTAAGTCTTCATTATCAGCTTTATCTAATTGGTAGTGCACTTCACTATCAATTACATCTTTAATATTCCCTTTCGAAATTTTATTAACTTTAAGTGTGACATGCTTATAGCTATTATTGCTAACATTATCTAGACCATGCGAAATAGCTTTCATCGTTTGCAATAAAGTCTCATAAGGTGGAGAGTGGCTATTCCACGATAAGTCAGTTAATAAATTAGGGTTTTGAATAAGATAATTATATAGTTGTTTTTGAGATTCCACATCATAATAATTTTCCCTAAAAATAGTCCACAGTTCTTCCGAAACACTCGATTTTATTGCATTATATCTCTCTTTAAGATTATCTTTTACGTCCGTGCTTTCTAGATTAATTAATACTTCGCTCTGTAAATTATCCTTTTGTTCAATAAGTGGAATATCCACTTTCTCCAGAGTCTTTAAAGGAGGAGCATCAAAATAAAAAATATTTCCAGAATAATGTTGCATCATACGTCCTGCACGACCTTTGATATTATTAAAATCAAAATAAGACAACGGTTTATTCGATTTTTTCATATCAAATATAACTATATTCTTAGCTGCAGTATTAACCCCCTCAATTAATGATGTTGTCGCAAAAATAACGTTAAGCTTTCCTTGATTGAAGTAATCGAGTTGAGAATTAACAATATGTCTAGGAAATTGTCCATTATGCATTCCTATACCATAATTTAATATTGTTTTCAAGTTCCATTCTTCTGAAATATTCTCATCAATCCATTGAATTATAGGCAACTCCATCCCTGTCTTTGTGATACGTGTTATATATTCTAGAGACAGTTCCTCTGCTCGTTTCGGAGAACGTACATAAACTATGGTCTGCTCTGGTATTGATTTTAATAACTCAAATAGTTTCTCTTTTTTATCTGAATCTTTACCAGAGCATTCAATATGAGTAATGTTTTGATTTACTAGACTATATTCTGTAGAAATAAATTTTATATTGTATTTGTCCAAAAAGTCACTATTTATGTCGTCTACATTTGGTGTGAGTAGTAATAATTGCGGAGAGTTTATCTGCATTATCTTATAGAATGCAATATTTAGCTGACTAACGCGTTCATCCGATTTTGAATTCGATATTTTGTAAAATTCATCTATCACGAAAAAGTCTATATTAATTTCATAAATCTTTGGAAAAAGTTCTAACACTCTTTCGCTCGTTAAGATAAAAATATTATTATCACTCAACTCCTGTTTCGTATTTACAACTATATTGTAAGCAGTATATTTTCTTAATTTTTTTCGCGTCTCATCAATTAAAGCTAATGTAGGCTGAATAATAATGATATTTTTATAAATTTTTCGAGAGATAAATTCTTCAATTAATAAACTTTTTCCAAAACTAGTCGGCGCCGAAAGAATGATATTCTGCTTTTTAGATATAATCTCCTCGATTCTTTTCTGTTCTGAATGGAAACGTATTTTTTCATCTCGGCCTATCGAAATATTTGATTTATGAAATTCATTTCGATATTTAGCAGATAAATTTAAGTTGGATATCTTTTCGTCATTTAAGTATGGATAAAAACCAAACGATTCAATCAAATCTATAAAAATAGGTCTCAATAAATCATTAACAGAGTCCCACCTTTCAAGAACTTCAATTAATCTACCATGGTCTTGTCTTTCTGAAATTTCTCTTGCTATTAAAAAACCTAAGTTAAAGTCTTGTAGTTGGTTGTCCAATTAAGCCTCGCTTTCTTTCTTAAGCTTATGATGCAATTTCCGAACTAATTCATTCTTGCTTGTAACTGGAAATAGTAGTAAATGAATTTTTAGTCGCTCTTTATTCTGAAAGTTAGATATCTGTTTTTCAAAATAATTACGTGTTTTCCTTATCGCCTCTTTTAACTTTTCTTCAAAATTTTCCGAAACTCTGGCCGAGCCTTCTTCGAATTCAAAAGATTCTAGAATCTTACTATCAAATAATGCAAAGAAACAAGCATTTATCTTAATCATTTTTGAAAGAAATTTTGTATTAGGGTCGATTAGTTGTTTTATAGCTTCATTCTCGATATTCAAATCGCTAAACCTATTACTTATTATTGTAAATTCTTGATTAAAAAAATTAACATTAAAATGGCTGTGCAAATCTTTCGCTAATTCTCTTAAAGCAGAATTTTTATCTTTATAGAACTTACTCTCCCCCAACCACAGGTCATTATTTTGTGTATCATAGTGAACAGCATCAAACCCATGAACTACTGCATTAAATGAATCTTTGAAATATAATTTAGATATCAATTGAGGCTTATTCAACTTTCTATCCAGCAAATGATATAAAATTAATTCACCAAACTCACCTCTTTTTAGATATTTATCATCTTCCTTTGAGTATTGTCTACTTAAGTAGTACTCACTTGCATTTTTTATTTCATCGATATTATATAGCAATCTTCTCCCCTCTCTATGAGCTTTCCGAGGGGAGTCTTGAGCGAGTTCTAATGCTTTTGATTTTCCAAGCGCAAAATTTGCAATATCGTCAAAGATATCTTCTGACCAGTCGTCAATTTTTTGATAAATTTCTCCGTCGTCACCTAAGTCGAATGAAATGTAAAAGCAGTGCGTTTTATCATCCATATCGGACTTAAAATATTCTGTGTTGTATACTACCATAATATCTCTTTAGCAAATAGGTTTATTATCAATCACTAAATAATTATATCTAGAACAATCACTATAATGAATGTCGATTTTATCTATAATAGAAGCAAAATCTAAATCACTAACCGAATCAAATTCATCTGTCTCCAAACCAGTATTTAAGACAAATCGATAATCGTTAAAGTTATAAAAATCAGGTTCTAACGAAGATGTTAAATTCACCATAATTCTAGATGCTTTCGCTAACAAACAAATATACTGAAAATCTCTATCAATATAGATTGTTTGGTTATTTGGATGTGCCATGCTAAAGTGCTGATTAGGTGTAATCATAATAAGGTTCTCTAAATAATCGGCAATTTCAGGAAATTCTGATTGTGGAAAGATATGGTGTGCTTGAGTTGCTTTAACAAGTTCCGTAGTCTGATGAATTTCAGAGACTCCATTAAGCCATTTATCATTAAACCGTCTAACTTGACGTTTAGCTTTATCAACCGCATACTTAGCAAGAGCTTTAGCTTGATGTTGCTCAGCGGTCAAACTATATTCTGCCCTCGTTTCGGTCTTTTCTTTGCCAGATAATTCATCTCGCCAATTCACTCGATTATACTGTAAGTCATTTAGTGTAATTCGATTTTTAGAAATCATCCCTCGAATAGTCCCCTGTTTCTTTAACTTGAAAGCAAGTGGATTCAAGATTTTTGTAAAAATTCGTCCACATTCTACATCGCCATTTATTGGAGTATTAGCGATGGTAAATTGAATAAATACATCACGCAGTCGCTTGTAAGAATCCTTAGTTTGCTGTTCAAAGAACCGATCAAATTCAGAATAAAGTCCACTATCTGATAACACTTTTTGAATATACAAGAAAAGAAAATTCAGGGCATTTGTTGGACGAAATGCAATATACTCCAATAATTCGAAATTATTAACCTGATAAAAATAGCGAGCTCCTGATTTTCGTACAGTTAGGATATGGCTATACCCAAATAGCTTAATTGGCTGACCAAAATACTTATCGTATTCATTGCTTGCCTTTTTAGACTCAGTATCAGGTTTAGTGAAAATTTCTAAAACATTATCTCTCGTATAGTCATTGTGCCAAATATCAGAAACGGTAAATTCTCTAGAGACATCTTCTCTAACATACTGTAAAATACAGTCTGCAATAATTGAAAGGACATCGTAGGTACATTTCTGGTCTATCCAACGAGCATCATTAGTTTTGCGAACATCATAATCAAATTTTGATAAAAATTGTTCAATAGTCATAGCGCTTCTCCTTTACTTCAAAGCCCCAAACCAATAACTGCTGGTTTTATCAATATTCAATGAGCGGGTCTGATAATTTCTGGCAATTTGGTAGAACTCCCTATATTCACTCGTTGAGAAATACGACCGTTGTCGCTCAGTTAATAAAACCTTATTCTTTGGAATAAGAATTGCCAACGAGCCATTTGTTACGAAACCAGTTGGTTTTTTCATAACCCTAGGTTTATAACTCATATTGGGAGTCAGATATACTGCTTCATCATTCAGATACTTAAATGTAGCCATTTTGCTTACATTTTTTCGAGAAATATAAGCATCATAGTTTGGTATATCGATAATCTTTTTGCCATCATCACTAATATTTCGAGATTTCAAAACTCGAATATCATCATTATCATTTGGCTGCAACTCAGAATTTGAATTTGTGATTTGCCTATCTCTAAAAACATCAAAAATTCCAAAATCCATCTTAGAAAATACTTCGTCAAATTGAGCATTACGATAAATTACCCAATACGGAAGGTCTTTTGAAAAGATGTAGCTCTTTTTCTGATGATAAGTTATATTTTTAACCAGTGACCTAATCTTTACACTATTAGCCTTATCCTCAATAGTCTTAATTGCTAAGTTTATCGTTTCAATCAAAACACCTTTAAATCCTTTTTCTCCAAAATCTACTATACTATAAACATCGTATTCCTCTAAAAATAACCGAGTTTTATAGTATTCAGGGGTATTTAGTATATTTTTGGGCATAATCATAGAAACATAATCAGCGGAACGAACAGCTTTTTCGAGGATAAATTCCGCAAGATTGGTTGATTTATCATTGAAATTGCATTTTTTATAGAGTACGGATTCTTTAGCATTTAGTTTCGTAAAAGGAGGATTGCCAATAATTAAATCAACCCTATCATGTTCAAAAACCATATAGTCTGAATGAACATAGTTAATATGAACGTTTGATGGCATATTATTATCATAAAGCAGTTTCAATAATTCAAGTACCTCTTTATCTACATCAACAACGGTCAAATCAATTTGTTTGTCTGCATATTTGTGAAAGATAAAGGGTAAAAAGTTACCTGAACCTACCGACGGTTCTATTATTGAAATGTTATTTTTTTCAAAATTAGGTAGATCTTCTAAAATTTCTTGAATAATGAATTTATTTGTAAAGTAGGCTGAATTGTTTTGACGTTTGGAATTAGCCAATTCGATAATAGATGATAATGTTGAGAGTGAGAATTTATTTCTATTTTCCAATATAAATGACTTCAAAGATTCAAAATTATCTAACCTCTCATCGATAATTAACTTTTCTACATCAAATTCTGAAAGAGAGACTTTGCTCAGAAAGTCATTTATTTTTTTAGCTATATTTTGAAAAATTGCTGTTGGAACAGCTTCGCCAATACTTTGACGAATATTCATTTCTTCTTTTTTAGATAATTTTCTCTTCTCCTCATAGGTTAGATTATTTAACTCCTCCAAATCTCTATCAATCCATCTAAATTGATCAGGAATTGTCATCAACCTCATTAATTCTCGAATAGAAAATACACGGTCTTGGGTAGGATGTATAGTGTTTTGACTAGCCATTTGGTCATTCCGAGTATGGATACAAGCGGCAACCTTATCATAAACTTGGCGAGTATATTTATCTGAGTTTTTAGCCTGATTGATAACTAACTTACCATCAACAATTTTGTGAGGCTTCTTGGTATCATCTTCATTATCAAAAGCACTCTTCCCCTGTTCAACATCATGAATCCAAGAACGCATGTGTTCAGGATACGTCCTAAAACTATGGTAAAAGTCATGAGGACTGTACTGCCCCCATTCTAATTCCTCCATATCCCCAATAATCTCAAAGAGTGATTTTTCTTCTACATACTCTGGGAAGAGCTCACTTGGAACAATTTGATTAGCTAATTTTTTGTCAACACCAATAACTAGCGTCCGTGGTCGTGAAGAATTAGAGCCATAGTTTTTAAAGTTGAGAATACGATGCTCGAAGATATAGTCATTCCCTAACTCCTCAGCAATCATATCTCCAATCGCCACAACCTCTCCACTTTTTGAAAGACATCCCGTTTTCCAAAATGCTGCAACATTCTCAAAAATAAAAAATCTTGGCTTAATCGTTTTTACAATTTCAACACTCTCATTGACCAGACTATTTCGATTGATTTCATCAACTTTCTTCTTGTGATTTGCAACACTCATTCCTTGACATGGTGGAGTGGCAACAACAACATCTACTCGGTCATTGCCCAGCTTTTTCCATCTGTTAATTTCAGTGTAGATTTTTCCCTTTGTGTCATCTTCCTTAATATCACCAAAAATATAGCCTGTCTCAAATGGGCATTTTTGATTATTTTTCTGAATAGCCAATCGACGCTCCACAATCTCATTGGTAGCAATACATTCAAAATTCTCCGATTTAAAACCATAGCACCCAACTCCGGCAGATGAAAACAGACTAACATAGGTTGGTTTATTTTTTATCATTACTTTTCCTCTCGTACAAACTCAACAACATCCTCAATTTGACAATCTAACTCTTTACAAATCTTATCAATCATTCTCAAACTAATAAACTTATTTTTTCCCATATTAGCAAGAGTGGCAGAATTCATCCCTGTTATGTTTTTCAAATCAGTTTTTGTCATACTTTTATCTATCAGTAATTTCCAAAGTTTATTATATGTTATCGACATAATCTTAATGTTTACTTTCTTAAAGGTTGTATTTACTTTATTATAACACATCTAGTATACCTTTCCTAAAATTGAACAAAAACTAAATGATGGTGAATTGCCTGAAAAAGCACCAATCGGCTATATAAATACGGAAATTAACAGTAAAAAGACAGTTATCCCCGACCCCGAAAAATTTGAATTAGTAAGGAAAATGTTTAATCTTCGCCTCCAAAATTATTCTTATCGCAAAATTGCAGAAATTCTACGAAAAGATAGATTACATGAAACAACTTTAAATAAAAATCCAATCAAAGCCTCTCAAGTTGAAATTACACTTAAAAATCCATTCTATTATGGTATGATTCTTCGAAGCGGAAAACTCTATCCACATAAGTATGAACCAATGATAGATAAAATAACTTTCGATAAAGTTCAAAGTGTAGGAAAAACAAATCCAAATTCGAAAAATCGAAATATTCCAAAAAGTAATTTTCCATATACTGGCGTTTTTATTTGCGGAAAATATGGTTGCAGTATGTCTCCATATTATGGAAAAGGAAATATTTATCTCCACTGTTCTGGCGCGAAAGGTGCTTGCCAAAATAATATTTCAGAAAAGATAATTATAGAATCAATAAATAAACAATTTAACAATTTCTTCATTCCTGAGAATCAAATTATCGATATTTGCAAAGAACTTGAAAGCAAGTATGATTATGAACAAAAATTCTACAAAGACAAACGCGAGACTCTTCAAAGAAGATATTCTACTCTAGAAAGAAAACAGGATGTTCTATATAATGATAGGCTCGAAGGGAGTATTACTATGGAGAGATAATACAGAAATAGAAATCGAATTAGAAGAAATAAATAATGAACTTCGAAAGATTTTATCCAACGATAAAAGCTTAAAAATTAAACCTTCATATCTGTTAAATCTAGCAAATAACCTATCTAAATTATACGAAAGTTCGCAAATCGAACAGAAACGCCAAATCCTAAAATTATTATTTGCGAACTCCGAAATAAAAGAAAAAAGGCCCTATTTTAATCTGTTAGAACCTTTTCTTACATTATCAAATTGTCGTAAAACTCAAATTTGGCTCCGGCAGCTGGGCTCGAACCAGCGACCTATTGGTTAACAGCCAACCGCTCTACCACTGAGCTATGCCGGAATATGTCTTGTATTATAGCGAGTTTTTGAATAGTTGTAAAGTTACTGACGGACAATTTCCAATGCTTTTTTTAAAATCTCCACTTCCGAGCGTGATTTTTCGTCATCTTCGGCTTCTCTCTTCTTAATTTCTTTCGCTAAATTCTGCCACCAAACTTCTTTTTTCTCACTACTCAGCGCCAAAGATCTAACTTCGCCGTCCTGCTTCTCTAAAAATCCCGCCGCTACCAAATTATCAACATGTTTTGCCACTGTCGATACCGATTTATAGCCCAAGGCGCGCATAATTTCCCGAAGCGTCGGACTGTAGCCATTGCCCTTTATAAATCCATCGATAAAATCCAACATTATTTTTTGCTTTTTCGTCAGTTTCATATCTAAAGTATACACCATACGCTATACTTAAAATATGGCAAAAAAATACATTAACGACGTTCGATTCTGGCTATTGGCTATTGTTATTTTTGGTGGCGGCTTTGCCCTGCATCCCAGTGTCGGCTTATCAATTCTGGATTTTTCATCTTTGCGCATAGGATTATATCAAATCGTTGCCGTAAGTCTACTATTATTTTCCTTGCCCTTACTACTTAAAAAACGCCAAGAATTGTTGAAAAACCGATGGCTAATCGGCGGATTTTTGGCAATTTTTATCGCCATCACCGTTGGCATATTTTTCGCAGAAGTACGCCTGCGCACCGCGTTATATTCATTATCGCTATTATTCTTACTCACCGTCGGATTATCCGCTGGCTTAATTTACAGCGAATTGTCAAAATCAGAAAAACGTAAACTCATCAGCGTTGGATTATGGAGCGGGCTGATTTTTGGGATTTTAGCAATCATTCAGCTCATCGTCGCCACTTTTGAGCCAACAGGATTTGGTACGCTTTGTGTTGGTTGTAAGGCTGACGTTTTCGGATTTCCACGAATTAATTTATTCGCCGCCGAACCTCAGTTCTTCGCCAATTCTCTACTTCCAGCATTCTTCCTTGTGCTCTTTCAATCAAAATCTCGCCTAGCCAAATTTAGCCTATTTTTCACAACCATTGCCATATCTTTAACATTCTCCCGTGGCGGATTTTTGGCAATTTTTATCGCCATCACAGCCTTATTTATAATCACTTTCGTGAAACGAATTGACGCATCTTTTATTCGTAAAAAGATTCCAATAATCTTCGCTGGATTATTACTCGGATTCATCTTATTATTCTCATCAGCCAACATTAGATACGCCAATACACCTTTTATTGCGCACAATACCTTCGTCAGTATGGTCGATCAATTATCTCTCGGGAAAATTAAGATTCCGCAAAAATCCGTCACCAAAAATCCGTCACCAAAACCCGCCGAAAACGTTCCGTCAAGCAACAATTCCTTCCAACCTGCTGGTTTCGTTGAAGCTTCCGCCAACGACAGACTCAGCGCCAGTGACTTAGCTATAAAATCTTGGTTGTCATCGCCGCGAACGTTTTTCTTCGGCGTCGGACTCGGTAATCTCGGTAATTTCATCCAAAAACACCTTCATATAAATGTCCCAGCGGACCAAACGGTCTACGTTTTTTACATATTATTGCTTAGCGGAATGGGAATCATCGGGCTATTCGCTCTTCTAATTGTCCCGTTGATAATTATATTTTTCGCTGTAAAAAACATCTGTAAAATTAAAGCTCAATTTATTTTATCCCTAACCATCGCGATGTTTGTGCATTTCTGGTTTTTTGGCAGTTTTATAAATACGATTCATT
>ERZ773272.343-NODE-343-length-19060-cov-3.887819_pt1 | contig 19060 bp, 24 predicted proteins | sample MGYA00511891_ERZ773272 | MGnify/ENA primary metagenome ERZ773272 (study PRJEB29015, sample SAMEA2738150) | human oral metagenome | biome: human oral; feature: human-associated habitat; material: saliva | place: China | collected 2198 ...
CTTTGCAAGTAGCTAGCGAAGAGGGCGATGGCGTAGCGACAACGTGTGTGACTTCTACGGTTGGTGCGATACAGTTCGCCGAAGGCGCCTTCAAGCGGATGTTCGGCGGTGCGTACCCAGGCGACAACCCTGCGAAAGGCGTCAGGAGTGAGTTTAGGACGAAGGGTCATGAGTGTCATGAGTTCACTTGTTGTGAATTTATTCGGGTTGAGAAACGCCGTTAATTGGTCAAACTGTTTGTAGTGTCTTTTGAGCAGTTCAATACGGTTGGGGATGTCTGTCAAGTTCTCACACATAAGCGGTAACGGAAACTCTTTGTTCGGTTCCTTGTGTTCTTTGCGCTCGTGGTGGATATCTCTAGCAACACGCAAGATTGGTAGTTCTGACAAAGGACTATCAAGAAAAGGAATGACGTCTAATTCGTCCGTGATACGAGCAGGTTTTGTGACCATCCCGCTTCGCGTTTTGACTTTTGTATAGATGGAACCGCTGTTGAGCCATACGAGAGAACCCCTTTGATTGTAATAGCGATTGTCTTTTGTGCGTTCAAGATAGAAGTGAGGGGTGCTGGTGTTCGCTACAAGAAGGATAGACGCGAGGTTATATCCCTCTGAGACGATATAAGGTTCGTTGTTATCTTCTGTTGTATTGAGGCGGTAAACAACAAGCGTTAGAGGGAAGTTCTTAACATTGACGCTTAGGTCCATACCAAGACGTGAACGTCCATCGTTTGAGAGTTGAAGGTCAAAGACGTCACTGAATAGGTCGTTGGTAATAGTTATAGCCTCGTCTTGAGTGATAAAACGTTCTTGCTTGTTGTGCCAGTATAGGTGCATATCGCCGTAGGTGCTACTTCGGATGACAAGGTCGTCAGGGCGGTCGAAGTCCGCTACAGGGAAACGAGGCGTTCCGTCCTCGTTTTCTGAGGCGATGATTTTTCTAAAAGTGTCAAAAGAACGCTGATTGCGTTCATCGATTGTAAGTTCAGTAGTCATATAATACATAGCCTTTCTATTTTTGAGTTTTATGGGGTATAGAAAACTTTAGGATTCAGTCCTAAAGTTTATAGGACATTCGAGTTGACAAGTTGCAGACTCATTGATATATTATAACATGAGAGTCCGTGTGACTGATTATTTTTACTGTGAGGTTTATAAAAACGTATGAAGAAAAACAAAGGATTGATTTTAAGTTCAGCAGCGGCGGTACTTGCGCCGGTGGCCCTTGTCGCTCAGCCTGTTTTGGCTGAAAATGTTTGGTCTAATCCACACGCGGTTGTGTCAAGCGAACGCTGGAGTGGGCTTAAGTCAGCTAAAGACGGTGGTCCTAACGTGGCTTATGTTGATAAGGCTGGTCTTTCAGCGACCGAAGTGGCTGAAATCAAACAACTCCCTGCTGATACAAAAGCTAAAGGGTGTACCCTTTACAAGCTCGTCTATGAAAAAGATGGTCAAACAACTACAACGGCTAATGGGTCAAGTAACAGCTCGACGTCTAACTTGCCTGAACCTGCGAAACAGTTTGTCGATAAGGTTTTGCCAAATACCGGGGACGCGCAAGTGACAACGGTTGTCGGAACACTTGTGGGTGTCGGTCTCTTGTCAGGTGCCGCCTTTATGCTTATTAAGGGACGTAAGGGTCGCGCGGCGCTTATTGTTCTCCTCGCTAGTGGTGCGACACTTGGTTTTGGTATTTCAGCAGGCGCTTATACAGGTAATGACGTAGCGCCATCAGTGCTTGTTGCTGATGAGAGCACTTTGACGGCTCCTGAAATCAAGGGGTATCATTTCGTCGGTTATCTCGAGTTGCAAGGCGCTTGTCTCTTGCAAGAAACACCTAAGACGACAGAAGACAAACCTGTTGAAACGCCTAAGAAAGAAGAGACTAAGGCTGAAACACTTAAGAAGGAAGAGCCTAAAACAACTGAAGAAAAACCAAAAGAAGAACCTAAAGTCGAAGAACCTAAGGCTGACGACACAACAGACGCTAAGAAGGACACGCCTGATGACAAACCTAAGGAAGAACCAAAGGTTGAAGAGCCAGTCGTAACGGACAAACCAGCGGATGCGCCTGTTCTTGAGAAACCTGAAGGTCATGCGACAATTTATGTCGATGAAAATGGAACCATGATTTCTAATTCGGACGAGGGTCTCGTTGGTAAGAAAGCGATTGATGGTTACACGTTTGTGGAAACCAAACCTGACCAAAACGGCGTTCGTACGCACGTTTATACGAAAATCGTGACGGATAAGCCAAACGACGCACCGGTTGTTGACAAACCTGTCTATGAAATCACGCTTCACGTGAACCCAGATGGTGTTGAAGTTGCACCTGAAGAAGAAGGTCACAAAGACCCACTTCCTGACGAGACAGAGCATAAACCTGATGGTAGCTCTAGCGGTCGTACCTACCTCGGTAGTGATACGAATGATGGTATCACAACGCATACGTATCAACTTTGGGTAGCGCCTGTGGATCATTTGTAATTTGTAGTAAAAGAAAAACACCCAATCGGGTGTTTTTTTTAAATGTCCATGCTGACGATAATTAGATTATGGGTGTCAATCACGAGTTTGGGTGTGAAGGTCTTACCACGGAACGTGATTGGTTGTGACGTCGTGTAGGCGCGTTCATGTGGGTTTCTGAGCTTTGTTTCGAGGTTGCGGTTGGTTTCCGCGTCGGGTGCTAGATTCTTTAGGATAAGCGCTAGTAGGTCATCAAAGTAAGCTTCCCCGAAGACGTCCTCGAGCTTATCGTAGAGGAATAGGGCGATGTCGCAATCGGCTAGCTTTTTGACCATGTGCGGCATAACGCTTTCAAGGTCGGACGCCTCACCGACGACGTCTCGTAAGTCGTTTCGCATTTCGCGCCATTCGTCTGTCGTCATGGTTGTCGTATGGAGAATGTTCCATTTCTTCCAAAAGGCATAGCAAGGGTGGTCGTGCGGCATTTCTTCTTGGTTTTGCCAACCTTTGTAAGAAGTCGCAAAGTAATAATGTGTGTTGGGGTCGAGGCGGTAGTATTTGACGTTGAAGGTGTCTTTTGGCTTGCCTGTTTCGGTGTAGGTGACTGGAATGTCGATGTTGACCTTGTAGAAGGGCGTATTGGCGAAGCCTGCCTCAGTATAGACCTGTTCGCAGATACGTTGGCGAGTGACTAGCGGAAAGTCTTTGAAGGCTTTCGGTTCGCGCGTGTCATTTTCGAAGAAATCCGCTGGATTGACGATGTCATTTCGTTTGATAAAAGGTGGAATTTCAGGTGCATTGGCTTCGATTTCTGCTTGAAACGCCTTTCGAAGTTCACGAAGCTTGACCAAATCACTTTCATCGATAGTAATGGGCTTGCGTTTGGTGGTAGCATGCGCAGCGCTTTCAAGCATGACGGTGTTTCCGTTTTTGTCAATACCGATGGCGTAGTTAGCCGGTGGAACTTGTTCGTGTTTCGGCAAAAGGTCTTCTTCTGAGAAGAAACCACCCGTGCTGATTTTGGCGAAGTATATCGTGTTGTCGACGCCGTTTTTAATAATAGGGTCATCGAGTTTGATGCGACCAAAACTATTGTCCGGGTCGCTCGAGTCAACATTGTATTTAGCGTCAAGCTCTTGAATGTAGGCGTGAAGGGCTACAGCTGATGGCAGGTCGCGGAGGTAGGTGATACGGTCATTGTTTTTGATGATTGGGTTCATGTGTGTGTTCCTTTTCTTTTGAGGATTTAATTTTCTAGTTCGTATAATTTATTAGCGTCTCTTGCTGCAGAGCGGGCAAAGGATTCAAGTAGTAGTGTCTGAGTGCCAATAGAGAGTTTCTTTTTTTTGCATTTTTTAAGTAAGTGAAGTTTATTGGTTTCTTCAAGAACAATAATTCCAATAGAACGGTTTTCTAACTTTTCTAAAAACCATCGCTCGTTTGCTACTTGTACATATAAGGTATAGGGGAGAATTAAAAAGTTTTTATGTCCTAAAAAGCTAAGTCGTGCGGTAGATTTTAAGTCAGTCGCTGAAGATTTAATCTCATAGCAACTAATTTCTCCATCTGATGTAATCGTCATGTAATCTACAAATTCTTGTTCTCCTGTGAGAAAAGATTTCGTTTTATGTGTTCCTATTTTGACTTCACGGCAACCACTGACGCCTAATTTATTTGTGTCTTTAAAAATGAGATATTCAATTTTTTTTGTTAAATTGGTTTTCATTAGTTTTCGTTTCCTTTTCTTTCGGGAGAATTAGCCTTTCTTGAGGTGTTTTCTTGGAGTTAGGGTGAAGTAATCATCAGCGTCGACATGAGTCTTGAGCGTGACTTCGTTCTTGTCAACGGTTACGGTGTTGGGTTTGTGACCGAAGGTTGTCATGTGATGGTCGATAAGGGCTTTGACGCCGTCTGTCTTGTTGTAAGTTGGACCTTCGATGGCCAGTCCTTCAATGGCAATCCCCATGAAGAGATGACGGTGGTGTCTGACGACGAGAAACTCGTCTTCTTCGAGGTGGCTTGCGATTTGAGAGGTCATATAATCTAAATCGGGCGTTTGTGCAAAGATAAGGGTTTGCTCCATTTTCTAGGTTTTCCTTTCGTTTTAATCGATGGTCTCTAAAACGACAGGTGGTTTAGCCGCCTGCTTTTTTGAACGTTTACTTCTGATGCGTTTCGAAATAAAAAAAAACAGCCGTAAGATTACTCTTACGACTGAGACAAGACCTCTCATGGAAACTCAGTTTTTCGAATACCTAAAAGGTAGTCTAGAAAATAGAGATTATACCAAGTTCCACATTGAGACCTAGACCTAAAGCCACAAAGGTGGCTTAATCCATGACCTTTTTAATGGTCGTTTTGTCGGCAGAGGTATTTTTCATGTCTTTAGTCGCATGAACGCTGACCTTGATTTTAAGGCGGCGGTAGTTAGACGTGTCGACTTTTTCGCCGTGGACCTTCGTGATAGCTGTTTCTTTACGTGCATAGATACTGTCAATCGTTACCTTGGCGTTTTCAAGGTTATCACGGTCAACGTCTTTATCATAAGCGATAGTGATGTCTTTATCTGCATAGCACACCTTGTAGGTTTGGGTCGTACCATTCTTAGTTGCTGTCATTTTGTGGGTGTCATCAATGGCTATCAGGTCAACGATGGTTTTTTCCTCTTTGTTCTTATGCAATAGATTTTCGGGATGTTCGGTGTCGAAGCCGAAGTTTTTGAATTGAACGTCACCGTCATTGGTGTAAATCTTCTTGTAATCGGACTTGGGTTTGTAGACGGTGGTTAGCGCTGACGGTTGGTAGGCTTGCGCCATTCCAATGACAGGGCTTCCTTCAGTAATCGCAGGTGCGACTAGCAGGGGGACGGCTGCGCTGATAATAATATAGCTAGCCATAGCCATGTTACCGTCCCCGATACTCTCATGTCTATCGTCTCGGTAGCCGCGTATGGTGAAAAAGGCAGCAATAGCTACGAGGATAAGTCCCATGGTGATGGTTTGTGATATGGTCGTTGGCTGCATGATGAGATATAACAAGTAGGCGGGCAACGTAACGATGCGAACGCCGACTATGAGAATGGTTTCTAAAATAGCGTCCATGTTTAATCTCCGTTTCCATGTTTGATAACAACAGGTCTATAGCTTATAAACGGATGTGATTCATAGCACAAAATAAGCACACCAATGGGTGCGGCCTGTTGTTTGAGCGTCAGTGGGATTTCATCAGCGATGATTTGACGCAAATAAAATTCTGACAGGTTGTCGAGAACGATGGGTTCTTGCGCGTGTTTGGATTTAAGGTGCTTAACGATAGTGTAATACGTTGTCATAAATCACCTCTTAACGAGCGGACGCCCAAATGAGTAAAACACCCGCAATAAAAGCAAAGATAAGTCCCGCGGTTAAGGCTGTTTTGCCTGTTTTTGAGGGTTCGGATAGACGCAGAAAAAGTAGTAGCCCAAGGATGATAAGGGTCAAGAGACTGGCAGGTGCGATCTTGTCAAGTGTTGCGGTTAAAGCGACCATTTGTCTACCTCCTTGGTGATAGCGTCGTAGAAGTCTTGCTCACGCGGATAATCCGTGATAACGAAGTGAGCACGACGCCCGTCAGCAAAAAGGTCCATACGACCTGCCAAGACGTTGTAAGAGACACGGACGCTCTTAGGGACAAGGGCTTCGACCTTGCTTTGGAGTTCATCAAGGCGTTCTTCCTGACGACGGATGAGGTCATGTAGGACGTGATGATTGGTTGTAAATTGACGGTAGGTTTTGCTGTTACATAAGCCTGGGAAGAGACTTTCGGCTTCTTCTTGCGAAATAGTGAAGTGTTCTTTCTTGAGTTTAGGTGCTCCGAAGGGGTCGACGCTTTCGTATGGAACGATAACGCGGTAGTGAAGGACACGCGCGATGCGTGAGGTCACAACGTCGTAGTCCTGCCCGTTTTGAAGCGTGAGTGGGCTGTTTTTGGGTTTGAGCGTCTGATGGTCGTCAGATAGGGTCCAACCGTCAGGAATGATTGTGTTTTCGTTTAAGACGAGGGTGAATATCATGAGAGGTTCTTCCTTTCTAGTTTTCAGTGACAATGAAATCGTATTGTTCAAGCATGCCGATAGCGTCATGGATATTGTCGAAGTAGAGCAAGTCTTCTTCTATAGCGGTTTCTATGTTGTCGGTTTCGGCAAATTCGTCATTACAAAAGTCGATGACTTGGTCTTCGGTGATATCCTTTTCGAGAATATTACCGTCTGCATTTGTGATAGTATAGGTCATGAGTTTCCAACTTTCTATGAATTATTTCAAGTAAAAGAAAAAGCCCACGGGTTTAGCCCATGGGTCTTTGTCTTGCGTTTGTGGTTGACTTGTGCTATCCTAATATTGGTAAGGACAGACGCGTTCTCTTTGTAAGAGGACGTGCTTTTTTATGCTTAAATCGTATCATGCGCAAAGATATGCAAGTCACCGCGCGCCCAGAAGTTGATAAGACGTCCGTCGTTGTTTGTTGGGTCGTAGAGACGCAATGATGCATTGTCTGTCTCAAATGTAAGGTCGTAAACGCCCGTAAGGGTTACCTCAAGCAGGGCCTTAACAATGTCGTCTTCTTCTGTCGAGTCAATGTCAAGCATGTCTGCGAGGTCTTCGAGCGCCCAATCTTCACATTCAGCAACAAGTGAAACCAAGCGTTTGAAAACGTCCTCATGGTTGAGGCGTTTGTCGATAGCGGTGAAGCCGTCTTCGGTGCTAATGGCTGCAAGGTCATAGTAGGGACGCAGACCGTAGCGGTCGTGAACGCTTCTGTTGAGTTCTTCTACTTCATGCACATAAAGCCTGTCGATATGGAAGTGAAGTTCGTTTAATTCGGTAGCTTTTGATTGGATGATGTTGTCGATAAGTGCTTCTTCGACGTCTTTGAGCGCAGACGGTGTGCGTTCTAAGGCGTCTTTGAGAACGTCATGTAAGCAATCGATAAAGCCGTTGTTATACAGCTCTCCGAACTCTTCATTAACGACATTCAAGACGTTTACGGCGGCGTTAAGGATATCTTCATTGTCGAAGGCAACGCCGTTAATGAATCCTTGGAAGTCGGGTCGTTTGATTTTGATTTCCATAAGTTTGCCCTTCTAGTCGATATAATAACCGTCGCGGATGCGTTGGTTGATTTCTTGGAAGTAATCTTCAAGATAGGGGTCTTCGAAGACAAGGCTTTCAAAGCTGTCGGCTTCTTGGATGCTTTTGAGAAGCATGGTTTCGATATCCCCGTAAGAGTTTTCGGTATTGAGGTAAAGGTCATCAATGAGGTAATCAAGGTCCTTGATGAAGCTGTCGTTAAAGACCTCACCACCCGCAACGACGATGATTTCACGTAAGAGGTACTCAAGTATGTTGAAACGAGCCTGGTCGTCGATTTCAACACCGTTGATGACACCTTCGAAGGTTTGGAGTGTTTCGATTTCCATAGATTGCCTTTCTATTTGTTCAAGAGTTTGTCTAAGTCGGCATAATCACCCGTATGGGTGGTTGTGACTTTTGCGACCGTTTCGGTAGACGTGTCATAGACAATAGACCCAAAGAGCTTGTAAGTCAGCTTGCGCGTGCCGTATTCAATGCGTTCGACCTTGGCATTTTTGAGCGGTCCATTGACGATGACCGTGTCTAACGATTTAGATAATTTGGCTTTGTTCTTGGTAAGCACAAGCGTTCCGTCGTCCATTTCTTTGTTGTCTACGGTTTCAGCGGCGTCAGTAATACCAAAGATGTCAGCTGTTAGTGAGTCTTCATAGTTTTTGTTCTCGACGATAGTATCATTGTCAAAAGCGACGATACTCTTGTTGGTAGTTACGGTGACATTGGCGTCAATGCCATTCTTGTAGACGGTGGTGATCTTATAGTCGGCGTCGCGTGAGGCTACGGCTATGATACAAAAACCACCGAGAAACAAACCTGTAACAACACCAACGCCAATTGCACACACCCAAGACATGATGGCGTCCATAGGGTCTTCTGATTTGCGAGGATTGAATATCTTGTAAGCGATGAAGGTACACAGGGCTACGCATGGCAGTAGTATGATGGTGATTATGAGCATACGTTAGTCCTTTCTATTTACCGTCTAGGAGGTCGTTGAGGGCTTTGGCGTCGTCGGGATAGTCTGCGTCCATAGTCACACGGGCGACTGTCTTGGTCTTATGGCCGACAGTGTAACGTCCAAAGAATTTTTCGGTGATAGCAGCTTTACCGTATTCGATACGACTGACTCTGTTAGCCGTTTCAGCCCCTTTGACAATGACGACGTCAATGTCTTTCTCAACGACAGCCTTGTTTTTCGTGAGTGTGAGTGTTCCGTCGGGTTCGACGGTATTGTTGTTTTTATCGGTTTTGTATTTGATGACGGGATATCTACCGATAATGTCCGTGATGTCATCGCGGGTTTTATCTGACACTTGACCGCCCTTGAGGGTTGCTTTAGCGGCGTTGATGACTATTTCGACGTCAGTGTTAACGGTGTTGGTGTAAACGGTGTGATAGGTTTCTTTAGTAACGACTTGGTTATAGCCACAAAGACCGACGATGGCAGCTACGACAATTGCTATGACTAACGAAGTAAAGCACAGGGCGCCATACATATCTTCATTGCCTTTGATTTGGTAGGCTCTTGAGCGATTTTTGTTTTCACGTTTGATGTGTCGGTTGTAAATGGCGTACAAGGTCGGGCATAGGATAGCAAAGACGATGATGCCGATGACGGCGCAAACGGCGATTGTGATGAGCATGTGTTTTCCTTTCTAAAAGAATGTGTAGTGCTAGCTTTACCCCTCTTGGTGAATGACGTAAGTGACACGGCTGGTGATGTTGTTAAGAACACTAAGGCCGTAGTTAGGGTCGTTGAGGAAAGACATTAAGGATTTTTCCATGAGCTTGTCGTAGTACCAGTCGGCCATATCTTTAACGATAGACGGACGGTCGGTTGTGATGCGGACAAGTTTATCGAGACCTGCGCGAACAGTGTAAAGGTCTTGACCTGTCTTTAAGAGGAAGGATTTGAGCGGCAGTTGCATGTCATAGTTAGTGATAGCAATAACTGTTTTATCATCCGTTTGAAGGACAGCGTTGGCGTTAGCGTCTAAGTCTTGTGCTTTTCTTAGATTGCGTCCAAATTCGGCAGAAAACCAAGTCTTAGTTTGGTTGGCGTCTGATGTGAGTGCTTTACCGTTAGCGACAGCTAAGACGGTTAACTCTAAAGCGTACATGTCAACGAGCGTACTGGCGTGAAAGTCAGGCTCGGCCATGACGTGAGGGGTAAATACGCCGTTTTCAAAGGTTGTAAAGACGACAAATGTGGTGTCTTTGTCATAGTCGTTATCGTCGCTCTTAATGCGTTTCGATACACGGTCTTGGACAAAATCGGTTAGGTTGTCGATATTATTGAAAGCGTAAGTAAAGGCTTGAGTTGTGAGGGACATGAGGTTTCTCCTTTAGTTTGTTTTAATGTCACGATAGAAAAAAAATACTATGGGTTTAGTCCATGGTATTCTTTTGCGGGTTAATCAAAATAGGCGTCAAAGCGACCCTTGCTGAAGGTTTTTGTCTGTTCAAGCAAGGGCTTTTCAAGTGCCTTGTAGTAAGCTTTAGTAGGCTTAGTGCTTTCGATTTGTGCGAGCTGTTCAGGGGTAATGATAATCTTGCGGTCGATAGCTGACATGGTGTTAATGTCTCCAGGGTTGATTTTTGAAAGCGTCTTTTAATTGTTGGGCTTTGTTGTGGAAGTAGAGTTGATCTTCTGTCAAGGCTTTCAAAGCGCTTTGTTGTTTTGGTGCTTTGAGTGAGCCATTATCGACACATTCGCTGATGTAGTTAGCGACAGGGTTAAACTGAGCCATGTCATGTGACCATGCGTCAATGAGAGCCTTTTCAATAGCTTCAGCTAAGGCGTCTAGGGTTTTAGGCTCAGGAATGACGTCCTGCATAATGTTGTTTAGGTTGATAGTAGAACATTGCTTAGAGCCGTTAGGCGTTTCAATAGCAACAGCTAATAGGTAGGGCTCTTTATCGTCCAACGGGGTTGTAAAGTCGCCGTCTTTTGTCATAAAGATGGTAGTTGTTTTGTCATCACCCCTGCGGTTGACATTATAAACGTTTATGAGGTTGCGAACAGTGCCTCTGATGTGATTTTTGACAGTTTGCTGATAGCTTGTGGTATCTGTAAAGACTGGTTTAATGCCGTTAGCGCTTAGGCTGTAGTTGATAAACAGCTTGGCAATTATTGATGGCGCAGTTGATTGGTCCTCAGGCATGGCACCAATCTCTTCCAGGAAGTTGTCTAACGTCTCATCGGCATGTGATGGTCCGCCTGTTTCTGAGTCATTGTCTGTTAGAATGATGTTTTTCGTTTCAGCCCAAGTAATAGGTTTAGTGTCAATCGACAGGGTGGCCATTAGAGATGTGGTCGTGACGTTATCGGTAGGTTCATCTGACACTTGCTTGGGGGCTTCAAAGCTAAAGTGGATACCTTTGCTTTCAAAGATGTCGTTGAGTAGGAGGCTTCTGTCGCCATTCGGTGTCGCCAAGTGTTTAAAGGGTTGGTCTAGAAATCCTTTGAAATAACGAATGTTAGCGTCTCTGAAGAGACCGCCTACGTCGAAAGGTGTGCTGTCAGCTAAGGCCTCAATAAAAGTTTCGGGGTCAATACCATGTCTTTCGAGAAAAGCGAGCGTTGGTTGTTCTAAGTCTTCATCAGTGATAACGATGTTTCGTGTTTGGGATTGCTCAGCTAAACGCTCGGCAAGCGTGTCATATTTTTCAGCCTGTGCGAGCTTGATAATAAGCATGTCTTTGAAAGCTTTGATATCGTCTGCGGTTGGGTTTTCCCAACTTAAGAATTTTGAGGCTTCGTCGACGAAGATAGCTGTAACGTTGGGGTGATAGCACATGGCTTCAAATCTATCGCTTTCAATGCTGATGTCTGATTTAAAACCTGACGGTGTGAGTTCAAGAGAAATAACGAAGTAGTCGCTTTCGTCGAAAGCGCTATTGTCAATATCTTTTTTGGTCTCAGCGGCTGCTTGTTTCATGAGACTTTCAATATGGCTGATAGCGTAAGTGAAGGCTTGGGTTGTTACGGACATGTGGGGTTTCCTTTCTTTAAAATTGTGATTTGAATGTTTCAATGATTTCTCTGGTTTGGTCAAAAGTAGCGTTTTCTTGACGAAGAACGATGGTCCAAGGGCCGTTGCAGTCGCGGTCTCTGCGAAGCGTCAAGAGGTGATGCCCTGATTTGTGATAATCGATGACTTTTGTGCAGATGGTATAATCAACATATAAGGCATAAGTGTTGTTATTGTCTTCAAAGCGGACATTTCCGTCAAGGTTAGCCAAATAAGACGTTAGGACGTCGTTTTGATTGATGACGTTGCATTGGTCACGGAAGTAGACGGTTTTAAAGGCGTCTTGAAGCTGATTGTCGATGTTGTGTTTGGCTTTAGCTGTATTGGTTGTTAAGTAACTAAAGGGAAGGAGACTTTCTTCTGGTTTGAAGTCATGGGTGATAGTAAGTCGATTGTCTTTAATAGCGAGTATAACAGGGATACGGGTAGTCTCAGGATTACCTCTGTAGACGGTCAACCAATAGGGGTCGTGTTCATCGTTGTAGCTCTTCGTTGGGAAAGTGACCTTAAGTTTATCGACTGTTTTGATGTAATGATGATAGTCTTCAGGAATAGGTGTGATAGCCACGGTCTTAGTGAGTTGTTTCGGACGGGTATCAACGTAGGCTTTGATGGTTTCAAGGTCCTTTTTAAGGTCAGGCATGACGGCATTGACGATAATATCGTTTATAGCAGTGAAGCTATCATAGCGTGTTTTGATGGTATACATGCCGTTGATGTCTTCAAGAACAATATTACTGTTGGATGGGCTTATGGTAAACGGGTTATCTTGAGAAAAGATGTGAATGTGTTTGTTGACAAAGCTATTGAACCTAACGTACTTAAGACGGGTGTTTAGAGGGTCTTGGTCAACGGTGATGCGATTGGCTAGAGCGTCTTGAACATAAGGATAACCGAAAAACTTGAGGTAATCGTAATGGTCACCTAGTTGCTCTTTGAGGTAGTGGCTATTAAGACGTTTGACGAAGCTATCAAGGGAATAGTGTTTAGTGTTGCAAACGATTTCTTGAATAGTGTCGTCAGAAATGTTTTTAGTATCAAGCAGGGTGTTGATGCTGTCTTCTGTGACGGTTTCAAGTTTTGGGTCAAAGATAAGGTGAGGTTTTTCTTGGATAAAGTAAAAGGGTAACTTGAAGGGCGTTTGGACGAGTTTTGTGAGCTCTCCTGTATAACGATAAAAGTTCTGAAAAGCTTTAACGAGGTCTTTTCTTGAATAGTCTTTAGGATTTGGCTTGATGTCTGTGAATTTCATAAGGTTTCCTTGTTAGAGGTTGTTTTGATTGCTGGGGCGATTTGAGTGATGTCTTTTACTTATGTCGGTTTGGGTCGTAAAGGGCAAGCTGCCATATATAGGACCACATACGAAAGAGTCCGTATAAGACGATATATAGGATACACGCGCATAGGGTGATGACGACCGCTAAAGTGAAGAGTGTCATCAGGTCATGGAGTCCTGTCTCCCATGCGTGCATTGGCGGAATGGTTTGTGGGTATCTGATTGAGTGCATATTATTTACTTAATTGATTTTTAGCGAATAGGTGGATGTTGTCGTAATAATAACGAACGTCTTTTTCAACAGCGTCGATACGGTCCTTGTACTTGGCGTTTAAGTGCGCTGAGATATCGTTGAGGTCTGCGCAAAGTTGTGCGCCTGCGCGTTCAGCGGCAACAAGGCGGTCAATACGTTCTTCGTAAGACCCATCAAGCGATTCGACCCAATCTTTGAGGGCGTCGTCGGTGGCTTCGTCGCCGTCGATAGTCACAAGGATATCTTCTTCCTCAGCTGAGTCGCTGATGTCAATCTCAGGGCAGATGGCTTGGGCTTTCTTGACGTAAGGTTCGGCTAGTTCAAAGACGTCGTCGAACATTTGGTCATAAATGGCGTCGGCTTCCTTGTTGGCTTTTTCGAGAAAAGGAATACACGCACTTGAACTTTCTAAGCCCGCAGGGTCTTCGAGGATGCTGATACGGCAGTCAAGTTCAGGAATATCGGTCAAGTGATAGTCGTAACGTTCTTTAGGCGTGAGTAGTTCGTAGAAGCCCCCAAAGATACCAATCCAGCCGTCATAGTCATTTGGGCAGACGAAGGTATATATGGGCTTGTGCTCAGGTGTTAGCGCTTCAAGCGTAAGGGTTTGGTCCTCAGGGTCAGCTGTGGCATAAACGGTGTAGGTTTTGCCAGGTGAGAGTTGACCTTTGATGCCATGGGCGCTCGGTGCAATAAGGTCTAGGAATTTCTTTTTTCGTTGAAAATCAGGGGTCATAGATTGCCTTTCTAGAGTTTGTCAATAAGTTCGTCGACGGTTGCTTTAATGTTGCAACAGTTTCGGTCCGCAAGGAGGTGACTATCGCGAAGTGATAGTTTGTAGCGGTCGTCTTCTTTGGTGAAGGTCATCATGGTATAGCCGTTGCGTTCGTAAGTGATAACGCCGTATCGTGAGCGGAGTTGGTAGCGTGTATCATCTTCAGTGAAAGTGAGAGCTTCGTCGTTTTCGTCTAAACGGTCAAGCAGAAGGCGAACGGTTGCTTCTTTGCTTGCGAGACCTTTTACGACAAGGTCTTTAACATAAAGGGGTTTGAGCTTACGTTTGATGTAGTAGGCGAGGTAGCCGTCCGTTTCGAAGTCTTTGAGGGTATTTTGTGCTGGAACGAGACTCATGCCTTTTTCGATAGGACAGGTGACGGTGTAAGCGTCACCGTCATGCGTGATAGATAGGGGAACGTCAAGAGTGAGCTTGTAGAGGGTATCTCCATGGTCATCATAGCTTTTGCTTGTATCGTCGTGGTCTTTAAGCCATTGACGAGAATAGATGGAATACGTGCTGGTTTTGACCGTAGTGGTCATGGACGTGAGTCTATCGAGATAGGGACGAAGGTTCTCGTCCAAGTCGCCTTTAATGACGCGTGTGACGGTTGTTGGTTGTTCGTTCGCCCGTTTCTGAAGAGCTTTGAGGTCTCCTGTGAGGTCAGCTAAGGCTTCGTCAGAAACACGGGTGAGTGTCCATTGACCGGTGAGGTCTGAGCGTCTGATTTCCATGTCAGCCTCGTCGTAAGATTTGGTTTGGCTGCGTCTGATACTAATGCAGTCACGACTGTCAAATTTGTAATCAAGACGTAGAGCGAGACGACTAGTGAACTCGTCGAGACTGTCTTCCATGTAGGGCGTGAAGATGGCGTCAAACCGTTTAGACGTTAGCCCTGTCATGTTTTTGAGATAGAGAGTTCGCATGCTATCTTTAACGAGCTCACGATAGTAATGGTTGTTTACAGTACCACACATGATGCTTTGGAGAAATTGGTCGTTAAAGACCACGCCATCGTCACGCATATCGTCGTAGAGGGCTACGACATAGGCCATGGTGACGCGCCTGTCGTCTGTGTTGAAAAGAACGGGAGCCTTTCCTGTGGTTTCTTTGGTCAGTGTGAGCGGAATGTAGGTTTGTTCAATGGGTAGGTCTAGGTCTTTGGTTGGTACGGTGAAATAATCTTTGAGTTTTTGCAACATAAGACCACGGTCGTAGTCTCTTGGGTTATCTTTGATGTCTGAGAAGCGCATGTTGGTTTCCTTTCGATTGTTAAACGTTTTTCTTCAGCTTTTCGCAAACCGTCGGCGTAGCCTTGATTGTAAGCTGATTTTACAGTAATGACCCACTCAATAAATTCGAGTAACTGGATGAGTTGTTCGTTGATTTTAATACGAAGTTGGGTCTTTTGAATGGTTTGGCCTTCCGTCTGTGGTTCTAGGTTTGAGACGTTAGCGTGCAGGTCTCGCAACTTTTGGATATCTGAACGCGCTTTGTGTTTATAATGTTGACAGGTATCTGAAATATGGTCTTTAGTGATATCGTCTTTGAAATCGTTCGCTAGCACGCTCATTGATGAATTGCCGACGAGGGTCTCATAGTTCTTGTTGTACTGCTCAAGAGCGTCGTCGAACTGTTTGGTTTTGTCATTTTTGATGGAATGAAACATAGCTCGCCTTTCTAGTCGATGACGAGTTCAACTGCTTTAAAGAACGTGTTGAGGTGGTCTAAATCATAAGTTCTTAAGCTTTCTGCGACAGGCGAGCACAAGAGGTTTAGCGCGTATTGCTGTCCGATAGCTGTGGCGTAAATCTGACGTTCCTGGTCCGTTTTGAGCGATTTGTAGTACGTACTTTGGAAAATCGTATTAGAGCGATGGTCATTAGTCAACCAGCCCTCGTCCAAGGTGCACTCTGCTTCGTGCGCTGCCATTTCTTTGAGAAAGTATTTGGCTTCTTCATCACTGAGAAGGTCAACTAGACGTCGCGTATCGTGAGCCGTAACGGTGATTTTCTTCTTAATGACGGGATTACCAATGGCTCGTTCGAAGGTTGTTATGCGTTCATCGACGATTGTGTAGAGTTTGTCTTTGGTGTAATCCGCATAAGACCCGTCAAGAGTAAGCGTGAACGCTTTGAAAAAGGGGATTTGGATTCGACCGGTGCGGTTGTTTGTCTCGACTCGAAAGTCGATTTTGGTGGGGTCTGACATGTCGACGAGAAGATTGTAGACGAGGTTCTCGTTTCTGTAGGTTTGGATTTTTTCGAAGAAAAGGTCGACGATGTTGTGACGGTCTTCTTTGAGACCCTCAATGATTCGTGTTAAATCTATAGGATTTTCCTTTTTATTGTCATCCCTACTCTCTTGACCATTGACGTAGCCGATGTCATAAAGGCGTGTGACAACACCAAGCCAAGCGAGTTGGTTTTTGACAGTGTGTAGTGTCTCGGCCATGTCCATATCGTAACAAGGATGGTCGTGGTCGATATTGTCCGTAAACGCTTTGATGTCTAAGAGTCGTTGTTTGGTGTCCTGGAGCTTTTGAATGAGTTCTTGGACGATAGTTATGACGTTGAAGTTTTTCGTCTTAAGCAAGGCGTTGTTGATTTCCGTTAGGACGCTTAGTTTGTTTCTGGTGGTGTAAAAGTCATGTATAGCGTTTGAGAATGATGATGGTTTTTTGTTCATGGATTACCTTTCTTTACGGTTGAGCGTCTGTTTGACTGATGTTTTCGTATTCTGCTACGATATCATCCATAGATATAGGTGTGGTTTTACCTTTTTCAATAGCGTTTTTCCAACTTTTGTCTTCACGACTTCTTGTCATAAGTCCAACGTCTGATTTTCGCATAATTTGTGATACGAGATTATCTATGAAGTCTCTGATTTCCAAATCAATCGCTTTAGTTTTAAAGTTGTATGCTCTCGCTTGGTAGCTATCGTTTTTGGCCTTTTGGTAAACGTCTCGGATGACTGGTCCTGATGACCATGCCTCAAAATCAGCTTTGAATAAACGGTCAGGGATGTTTTTGCCTGTTTCGTGCCCGCTACGAATGGCAACGATATAAAAGGCGAACAACATGTATAAGCTTTTTTGTAGCTTCAAGGGCGTCATGTCCGGGAATGTATATAGAAGATGTTCTACTAAGTCATCAACGTCGTCAAAGTAGTAAGTTGTGTCTACGCTGTAATTCTCATCGATAGTTTCGTATTTTTGCTGGAAGAGGTCAGCTTGTAACCCCATAAGGGCGACGACAATACGTTCAGGTGGAACGTCTTTAAGGTTGTAAGGTTCTTGCTCGAGGTCTGCGTAATTATCGCTAAAGCTGTATTTATCTAAACCAGCTGCGATGATAGCCCCAATTTGAGCTAGTGTGAGTGGTTCTTCGCTCTTATCTGTACGGTAGAAAGTGGCGTTAGCTTCTTCAGGACCCATGTAGCTTTCTAGGTCGATGTGACCATAGGGTGTTTCGCAACGCCCGAATGTAAATAGTTGAGACATGTGTGTCCTTTCTAATCGAATTGCTTGTTGACTGAGTTGTCAGTAGCTTCGATGGTGAGTTTAATAGCGCCTTTATCCGCGTCTGTGTACGTGTGCGAGGCTTTGTGGTCGAAGATAACATAACGGTAGACGTTTGGCTTTTTAAAGGCAACTTTTGTGATTTTAGCGGTGTTGCCTTTCTGAAGGTTACCTTTAACCGTAACATTATCAATTAGGACGTCTTGCTCAGTCTTTTGACCGTTTTTAGAAACGACCATGGTTGTGCTGAGGTATTCGCGACTCTTGAGATAGTCAACCATGTCAGCTGTGATGGTTTTACTGGTATCAACGGTAGGGTCTTCCTTTTTGTCTTCTTTACCAAAGAGTGCTTGATAACTTTTCACCAAAAGACCGTCGGTGTCGTCTTTCTTTTGCTCTGTCTTGGGATTGAAGACGAAAGTTTGCGTCATATCCAGGTCTTTATAAGCGGGCTCTTTGACCGTCTCGACACGGGTTTGAGAAACGCCGTAAATTAGGGCGCACCCGACCATGACGATGACGAGAATAATGGCGTTTGAGAGGACGTGCGGAATTTCATAGGCGTTTTCATACCTGCGAATGTGAGCGCCGATGTAGGTCATAATGAGCATGCCCATTAGGCAGTTGAGTAGAACGAGGTAGGGGTGGTTTGCAATAAATGTAAATATGAAGTTGAGCATGTGTATTTCTTTCTTAGTTGTGATCTTCGAGATTGACGTAGATAGCACTGAATTTGTTCAGCGTTTCGTTGATTTTGTTTTGGTCGAGCGTCAGTGTATCTATTGGGCGTTCGTCTAGTAGTTTATAGATATGGTCAAAGGAAGGCTCGCTGAGGTCATGCGGCTTGAGGTTTTTAATGAAGAACAAGTCATCATGTGTAAAATCAAGCGTTTGAAGCACTGGTGCGACGCTGAGCGCAAGTAGCTGTTGTTGGAAGTAGAGCATGCGCCAACCGTTTTGACTTTTAGCGAGTTTATCAATTGTTTCAAACACCGTTAAGATAGTGTTTTCTTGCGATTCGGACTGTGTCAATGCCCGGTTAGCGTTGCGGTCGAGGATTCGATAACGTTTGAGCAGCTCTTGGTCAATCATGCGTTTGAGGTGCAATAGTCGGCGTTTGACGGTTTGCGTTCTACACGTAAACGCGATGGTCAGAATGCGGTCTACGTTGTTGTTGTATTTCCAGTCGATTTGATTTTGGTATTCAGGCTTGAGGTGACATTCGTAATGATTTCTGACGATTTCAAACGTGATGTAAGGTTTCAAGCCATAGTCACAAATCGCTTTAGTGAGTTCGTTAGGCGTCATAGGTTTACCTTTCTTAGTTAATATCTAGGAGTGCTTGAACAAGGCGTTCGACGTGTGTTGATTTAACAGTAACGGTGCGTCTGCCATTCGGGAACGGCGTGCGTAGTGTCAGGTTGTTAGCGCCTTCTGAAAAATGTGCGATGTCTTCAACGTTGACGATGGCGTCCCATTTGTGACCGTCTGCAAGTAGTGTGAGTTCGATGAATTTTGCCATGATTGAGGTCTTTCCTTTCTATTGTTTTAAAAATTTAGAGAAAACACAGCAGTTTAGCTGCTGTTGTTTGACCAATATTTGGACCATAG
>ERZ773272.344-NODE-344-length-19057-cov-51.764919_pt1 | contig 19057 bp, 10 predicted proteins | sample MGYA00511891_ERZ773272 | MGnify/ENA primary metagenome ERZ773272 (study PRJEB29015, sample SAMEA2738150) | human oral metagenome | biome: human oral; feature: human-associated habitat; material: saliva | place: China | collected 2198 ...
ACTGCTTCGCAACCCACAACGCAACCCAGAAGATGACCCTCGAGGACGGCACCGAACTCACCCCCGCACTGGGTATCGGCTCCTTCGCTGAGAAGACCCTCGTCGCAGCCGGTCAGTGCACCAAGATCACCGCTGACATCAGCCCCGAACAGTACGCAGCCATCGGTCTGCTCGGTTGCGGCGTTACCGCAGGTCTGGGTGCTGTTCTGAACACCGGTGAGCTCAAGCGCGGCGAGTCCGTCGCAGTCATCGGCTGCGGCGGCGTCGGAACCGCAGCAATTGCAGGCGCACAGCTCGGTGGCGCAACCACCATCATCGCCGTCGACATCGACGAAGAGAAGCTGGCACGCGCACGCGAGCACGGCGCAACCCACACCGTGAACTCCTCCAAGGTCGACCCCGTCGAAGCCATCAAGGAACTCACCGGCGGCTTCGGTGCAGACCTCGTCATCGACGCTGTCGGCATCGCCCCCACCTTCAAGCAGGCATTCGAAGCACGCGACCTGGCTGGCCGCGTCGTCCTCGTCGGCGTGCCCGCGCCCGGCACCACCTGGGACATCCCGCTGGATGAGGTGTTCGGCCGCGGCGGCTCTATCAAGAGCGCATGGTACGGCGACACCCTGCCCTCCCGCGACTTCCCCGAATTCGTGGACCAGTACCTGCTCGGCCGCCTCGATCTGGACGGCTTCGTCTCCGAGCGCATCCGCCTCGAAGACGTCAACGAAGCATTCGAAACCATGAAGACCGGCCGCGTGCTGCGCTCGGTCGTGGAACTCTAGGAGCGTAGCGTGAGCGAACGTATTGAACGAGTCGTCACCTCCGGCACCTTCTCGCTGGACGGCGGCTGCTGGGACGTCGACAACAACGTCTGGATCATCGGCAATGATTCCTCCGTGATCATCATTGACCCCGCCCACGACGTCGACAAGATTTCCCGCACCGTCGCAGGCCGCACCGTGGAGAAGATTCTGCTGACCCACGCCCACGACGACCACATCCGTAGCGCCAAGGAGGCGGCAGAACGCTTCGGCGCACCCGTCTATCTGAACCCCGCAGACCGTGTGCTCTGGGAAATGGTGTATCCCTCCTGGGACTTCGACCACGAACTCGCTGACGGCGACGTACTGCGCATCGGCGACACCGAGCTGAAGGTCCTCGCCACCCCCGGCCACTCCCCCGGCTCCGTGTGCTTCTACGCGCCCACCCTCAGCTGGGAGAACAGCGAAGGCGTCGTCTTCTCCGGCGACACCCTCTTCAACGGCGGCCCCGGCGCCACTGGACGCTCCTACAGCGATTTCGACACCATCATCGAGTCGATCTCGACCCGCCTGCTGACCCTGCCCGAGTCCACCGCGGTCCTCACCGGCCACGGCGACAGCACCGGCATTGGCCTGGAAGCACCCGAGCTTCCGGCATGGATTAAGCGCGGTCACTAAACCGGCAGCCTCACGCTGAGGCATGAAAAAGCCAAGCACGGTACGCAAAAGGCGGATGCCCCACCACCTGTAGAAGGTGGCGGGGCATCCGCCTTTAAACATGCGCTAACGACGTTCCAACTGATCCCAAGGAGTCAGCTGCTCCTCACGCTCCTCACGCCACAGGTAGCCGTACAAATGACCCAACGCAAAATACAGAGTCGCAATAATCACCGGAACCATAAACGCATTACGGTAATACGGGGCGTCGCCCATATAGCCGCCCCACATACTACCCAGCGCAAGACCAATGCCCAGCATCGAGCGGGTAAAGAAGCTCGCCTGCGCATCAGGAATATGCTTGAGCGAACGGTTCAGCCACAGCTCATGGCCGCCAAACGCCACGCCCAGCACCGCGCCGCACAGCGCCAACGCATAGAAAATCGTGGACGTATCATCGCTCGCCGGCAAGTACAGCGCCGCCATAATCAGCAGAACGCCGCTCGTCAGCCAGCCATGCCACGGGTTCACCGAACGGCCGCCCAAAACCACGGGGAAAGCCACCACCACGAGCGCACCGGTACCGGTCGCAACCATAGCCATGAACAGGTTCATCGAACCGTGAATCAGCGAGAAACCCAGCAGACCAGAACCAACCGAACCCATGCACGCACCCAGCAGCACCAGACCAAGAATCAGCACCACCGTCTGACGGCTCGGACGCACCAGATTCTGCGGCGGAGCCATGCGAATACGCGAAATATCCGGTAGCCATCTCGGCGCCGCCAGCACCACGACGAACAGTAGCGCATCCAGAATAATCGTGATCCAGAAGCCCGCATACTCATTATTCGGGGTGATGTACGCATCGCCCAGCCACACCAGCAGAGCAGCCAGCGGATGCATCGACATGTTCGCCGTGGTACCCCACGACACCGCAGTCGACAAGCGAACATCACTGTACTGATAGTTACGGCGATACAGCGACTCAAGAGCGAACGGAGTCCACGGCGGAGTCGTGAAACCCATCGCCACACACGAGAGCGCATGGTAGGTCGTACTCACATTATTCGGGTCAACCGTTAGACGCCAACCAATCACCAGCATGTTCAGCACCGCAGCGATATTCAGAATCGACGTAATCGCCAGCAACGACCGCAACCCCAGAGCACGCACCAGCATCGGGCCGAGCATAATCTGCACCGAATACGCGCCAGTAAACGCCGCCACCGCGTAGCCGCCATCATGCACACTACCCAGGTGGCTCGCCAACAGAATATACAGCGCAAACGCCGAAGAAGCCGCCGGAATGTGGAACAGAATCGTCAACACATTACGGGCAAAACCCTCAGCACGAAGCACCGCATACAGGTGACGACGCTGCTCCTTACCGTTGCGCAGGAACAACGCCCAATGCTGACGCAAAATGTCCGGCACCGACGCATTCGTATTAATCTCATCCGCAGCCGGAATCGGGCGAGGCGGCAACTCCTGCAACACGTGCTCGTTGTTGCGCACCACATCCGTCAGGGAGGTGCCCGGAACCGTCGGAATGCCCGTGCCCGAAGCACGCATTTTATTCAGCGCATCGGAGGCGGGTGCCACCTTCATGGTGCGCGGAGGAACCTCCGGCGCGGATGCGCCAGTACGCGCATCAGCCGAAGGTTCCACACGATACGTTGAATTCGGTGCCCTGTCCTGAGGTGTCGAGGTCATCATCTCTTTCACGAATAAGCCGCCGGACATGCCATAACAGCAGCCCGGAAGCGAATTTATGCCTACTAGGAGTTTACCCTCACCGACGAGCCGTTCTGACCCTTTTCAACCACAATCTGCGCTGGAATACGGTTCTTCATCTCCTCCACATGCGAAATCAGGCCAATAGTGCGGCCACTATCACGCAGCGATTCGATTGTGCCCATCACCATATCCAGGGTTTCGGCGTCCAACGTGCCGAAGCCCTCATCAATGAACAGGGTGTCCAGCTCGATGCCGCCGTTATTCGCCTGTACGACCTCCGCCAGACCCAACGCCAACGACAGCGACGCCAAGAACGACTCGCCACCGGACAGCGACGACGCCTCACGCGGCTCACCCGTCCAAGTGTCAGTAATCTCAAGGTTCAGGCCGCCACCGGAACGGCTACCCTTCGCACGGTGATCGCTGAACACCATGCCGTAGCGACCCTCACTCATACGGTCCAGGTGCAGTGACGCCGAGTGCAGAATCCGCTCGAACTCGGCACCCAGCACATAGCTGACCAGGTCAACCTGATGCTCATAACCGCCCAGCGTATCACCGCGGGCAGCCGCCGCCAGGTTCGCCAGCATCTGCGCACGGTCATAACGCTGCGCCGTCTTTGCACGGAACGCCGCATACTCGCCACGCAGTGCCTGCAGGGAACGCAGCAGGCTCTCCCGCTCACCCTCACGAAGAGTCAAACGGTGAACCGCCGCGCGCAACTGCTCAACCTGCTCACGCACGCCCTGCAGGTCATCCGGTGCCTGCTCACCAGCGGCAACACGGGCCGCCACCGCAACAATTGCCTCACGGCCAAAGCCCTCAAGGAGGCGGGCATGCTCCAGCTCGTACGCGGCAACAGCCTGTTCCAGGGCGTCGACGCGCTCAGGGGTGCGGACCGCCGCCTGCACCAGCTCAGCACTCTCAAACGCAGACTCGCCCAACAGGCGCTGCGCCTGCGCCGCCGCCAGAGCATGACGCTCACGCGCTTGCCCCAACAGCAACACCGCACGAGCAAGACGCTGATGCGCCGCACGGTAGCCCTCCACAGCCTCAACACGCTGCGCAAAACCCATCGCCGCACGAGCAGGCGCCAAATCAGCCGCGGTAGCCTCACAGCGCGCCGCAGCGTCACGGTGACGCGTCTGAGCTTCCACCGCCGCGCCCTCGATGGTGCGTAGCGCCTCCTGAGCCTTCTGCAGCTCAACCCGCACCCGCTCAACCTTCGCCAGCACGCCGTCACGCGCCGTCACGCGCGACTGAGCCTGCGCGAGGCGGGTCTGCGCCTGCTGCAGCTGGGCGGCAGTCTGCTCAACATCGCACTCGCCCTGAGCCGCTAGGGTCTCGTACTGGGTGCGGGCGGCGGCAAGCGCCTCGGAGGCTTCCTGGTGCGCCTTGGTCGCCCGGTCCTTAGCCAGTTCATGGGTGCGCGCCTGCTTGTGCGCCTTGTCTTCACGCTCCTTGGCGGCGTCCAGGTCGGCACGCTCAACCAACTGCTCACCCTCGGCAATCTGCGCGGGGGCGGGGTGCTCGACCGAGCCGCAGACCGCGCAGGGTTCGCCGTCCTTGAGCTCACGCGCCAGCAGGGAGGACGCCTGGGCGAGGCGCAGCACCTGCAGGTTCTTGAACTCCTCCGTCGCGGCGAGCGCCTGCTGAGCCGAGGCCTGCCATTTTTCCTGCGCCTTCTGCTCGGCGGTGGCGGTGCGCTTGCTCTGCTTCTGTGCAGCGGCAACCGCGGCGGAGGCGGCATCCAGCTTCTGCTGCATCTGATGGGCGGCGTCGTGCTTCTGCTGCACCTCGGTGACCAGGTGCGCGGCGAGGGTACGCTCCTCGTCGGCGGTGCTGTAGCCGGCGAGTTCTTCGGCAAGCTGCTCGGCGGCGGCGGTCAGGTCGCTCAGGGTCTTTTCGGCACGCGCCTTGTCCTGTTCGAGGGCATTAGCCTGCTTCAGCAGGGCGGCAACGGCGGCTTCCTCGTCGGTAAGCTGTGCGTCCTTCTTCTGCAGGACGCGCAGGGTGTCGAGGAGCGTTTCGAGCTGGGTTTGTTGCTCGGCGGGTTCGAGATCCGGGAGCGCGGCGAAGGTCGTCTCTTCGGGGAAGGTGACGTCTTCCGCGGTTTCCTCATCGCGGAGCGCCGCAAGCAAGGCACGACCGTTTTCTTCAAGCGCGGAAGCACACGCCGAATGTTCCTGTTCCCGGGCGGCGAGCGCCTGCGATTCGGCATGGACCTGCGCGTACTGCGCGTGCAGGGGCGCGGCAGCACGCGCCTGCGCCAGCTCTTCACGCTGCGCCTTATGCTCATCGGCGCGTTCGGTCAGGCGGGTACGGCGCTCGCAGAGCTGCTCGTATTCGCGCCAGTCGGCCTGCAGCTGGGCGCGTTCGGCGAGTAGGCGAGTGTTCCGGTCGGCTTCGTCGGTGAGGCGCTGCTGTTCCTGCTTTTCGCGCGTGGAGGTTTCGCGGGCGCGTTCTACCCCGCCGGCAATCCATGCGTCGAGGGTTTCGGCGGTGACATTCTCGGTGGTGAGGTTTTCCGGTTCCTCCCCCACCTCCACAGACCCTTCAACAGCAGAGCCCTCGGTATCGGTGCCCTCAGCATCCTTATCTACAGCATCCAGTAGCGCCTGTAGGGCGAGCATTTCTACACGGGCACGTTCAAGGTAGCCGCGCTGGGTGTTTTCGTCCTGGGCGACTTCCTGCTGGGCAGTTTTCGCTTCCTCGGTGAGTGCGGCGAAGAGCTGTTCGTAATGTTCGACGGGGAACATCTTTTTGAGCAGTTCTTTGCGTTCTTTGGGCTTGGACTTGAGGAATTGCGCGAACTGGCCCTGCGGCAGCAACACGACTTTGAGGAATTGTTCTTTGGTCAGGTGGGTGCGTTCGGCGATGGTGCGGTTGACTTCGGCGACGCTACTGGAGATGGGGGTCCAGGCTTTTTCGTCGGCGGGGTCGGCGCCGGGTGCGAGCTCGGCGAGGGTGGCTTTGGCGCTTTCTTCGCGCATCTGGCCTTTGCGGGCGCCGCGGGTGATGGGTTTGTTGTAGGCGGGGGTGCGGTCGATGCGCAGGCGCTTGCCGTGGAGGGTCACGTCGAGTAGCACGCGCGGTTTGGTGCCGCTGTGTGCCGCGTAGGTGGAGTGCAGTTTGGCGGATTCGCGGTCGCTGCTGGTTTCGCCGTAGAGGGCGTAGCAGATGGCGTCGAGGATGGTGGTTTTGCCGGCGCCGGTGGGGCCGTTGAGTAGGAATACGCCGGCGTTGTTGAGGGTGTCGAAGTTGATTTCTTGGCGCTTGGGGTATGCCATGAAGGCTTCGAATTCGAGGTTGTGCAGGATCATGCATTGTCCTTGTGGCTGCTGATGTGGTCGTTGAGGGTGGTGATGACGTCGCGTTCTTCGCTGGTGAGGGGGCGGTTGCGTACGTATTGGTGGAATTGGTCGAAGGTGTCGACGGGGTCGGCGTCGCGAGTGAGGGGCGCGGCGACGGGTTTTTCGGCGGCGGGTTGGGTGCTGCGGTAGCTGAAGTGGGAGATGGTTTCGTAGCGGCTGCGCAGGCGGTCGACGGCGCCGACGGGTAGGGTTTCGTCGGTGAGTTCGATGCGGCAGTAGTAGCCCTGCTCGTAGGGGCTGTTTTCTGGGTTGTTGAGTAGCTGGTCCATGGTGCCGCGCAGGGTTTTCATGTGTACGCGGGTTGCCCATTCGTGGCTGCTGATGGTGGGTTCTTCGCCGGGGTTGAGTTCGATGAGGTAGGCGCCGTTGCGGTTGTGTTCTTCACTGAATGAGAAGCCGAGCGGGGAGCCGCTGTAGCGGATGGTGTGGGTGACGGGGTAGCGCTTGTGGATGTGGCCGAGGGCTACGTAATCGAAGCCGTCGAAGAGGGAGGCGGGTACCCAGTCGATGCCGCCGACGCTGATGTCGCGTTCGGAGTCGCTGCGGGGTGTGGTGTCTGCGCTGCCGGCGGTGTCACTGCCGGTGGTGTCGCTGACGGTTGCGTGGCTCATGACGATGATGCGGTCGGCACCTTCGCCGCGGGCGCGTCGTTCTGCGGCGTCGGCGCGGATGGCGTTGGTGACGGCGCCGAGGAGCGCCTGGTGGGTGGGGTCAACGCCGAGGGCGGTGGCGTGAAGGCGCGGCGCGAGGTAGGGGATGGCGTAGACGTGTACGCGCTGGATGCCGTCGGTGAGTTCGACGGGGCGGGTGGCGTCTTCGAGGCTGGTGCGCAGGTGCACGCCGGAGGCTTCGAAGAACGCGGCGCCGTAGCTGAGGCGGCGGAAGGAGTCGTGGTTGCCGGAGCTGAGGATGACTTGCACGCCGGCGCGCATGAGGCGGGTGAGTGCCTGGTCGAGCAGGGTGGTGCTTTCGGCGGTGGGGATGGTGCTGTCGTAGACGTCGCCGCTGATGAGGAGGGTGTCGATACCTTCGGCGTGCACGTAGTTGAGCAGTTCGTCGATGAACTGCTGGTGTTCGCGGGTGAGGGGGCTGCGGTGGAAGGTGCGGCCGAGGTGCCAGTCGGAGGTGTGCAGAATCTTCATGGTTTCAGTATGGCATTGCGTCTTATTTTGCGCCTCACAGTTCGTCATTCGCCGGTGGACCCCTCCACGGCGCAGGCACTCGCGCGGAGCGGGGGCTCCGTCCTCAAGGCACCAGGATTATTTAAATCGGGGCGCTGAAGAGGGGGCACTCCCCCGCGAGCATGAGCACGAAGCCGCTTATGCTCTAGCCGCCCGTGGGATAATCGCCCTATGAGTTTTTCTGAGTTCACGCACGCACCCGAGGTTTCTGCGGAGTTTGCGGGCCGGGTGCGCGGCCTGTTGTGTGCGTCTGCGTTGGGTGATGCGCTGGGTTATCCGTTGGAGTTGTTGTCGGCTGAGCAGATTGCGGAGCGTGCCCCTAAGCCGTGGGAGTCGGCGTTTGGTGAGCTGCTGGTCAGTGATGATACGCAGCTGATGTGTTTCACTCTGGATGGCCTGACGGAGGTTTTGGAGTGGAATAATGAGGGCGCGGCGGCGGATGAGTTGGCGTGTTTGTGGTTGGCGTATTTGCGGTGGTTCCGCGGTATTGGTGAGTTTCTGCCGGACTCTGCGCCGTTTTCGTTAGATCGTGAGATTGATGGGTCTTCGGAGTTGACGGCTCGTCGTGGTCCGGGTGCGGCGACGTTGCGGGCGTTGGGTTCGGGTGAGATGCAGTTGGTGTCGAAGTCGTTGAATCCTGATGCTTTGGGTAGTGGTGCGTTGGTGCGTTCGGCGGCGTTGGGTGTGTTGCCAGTGGCGCAGGAGCGTACGGTGGTTTTGTTGGCGGTGCGTGCGGCGGCGTTGACGCATGGGCATCCGGAGGCGTTGGCTTCGGCGGCGGCGTATGCGTTGTTGGTTCGTGATTTGTTGGCGTCCTCGTCTGGCTCGTTTGATGCGTTGTTGGAGGCGGCGCGGCGTGTGGTGTCGTGGTGTGGTTCGGTGGCGGCGGATGATTCGATTCCGGGTGATGCTGCGCGTACGGCTGCGGCGCTGAGCCGTGCCCTTGAGCTGCTGGAGCAGGGCGTGGTGCCGGTTCCGGGGGCTGTGGCGGAGCATTTTGGTACGGGTTGGACGGCGCCGGAGCTGTTGGGTGTGGCGTTCTGGTGCGCGGCGGATGCTGTGAAGGGCCTGCCTGCTGATGCCGATGAGGCGACGGTGCGTGGCGCCCTATTTGAGGGGTTGTGCCGTGCGGTGTCGGTGGATTCGGATTCGGATTCGGTGGGTGCGATGACGGCGGCGTTGTGGGCGGCGGCTGGTTTCCCGGTGGGTGGCGATGAGGCTGATGCCTGGTCGGAGGCGCTGGGTCGTGTGCGTGGTTTGGATCAGGTGGAGGCGGTGGCGGAACGCTATCTGCGTCAGCTGGGTCTGTAGCGGCGCTGAACCTCAACGACGCTGAACCTTGGCGGCGTAGCGGACATGCGTAGCGGGGGCTCCGTCCTCAAGGCGCCCCAGCGCCGCAGAGGGGGCACTCCCCCGCGAGCATCGTCCGCAGAGCCAACCTAGCATACTCAGCCCCTGTGGAACTGAACATTGACGGCACCGTGGACATGCGTAGCGGGGGCTCCGTCCTCAAGGCGCCCCGCGCCGCAGAGGGGGCACTCCCCCGCGAGCATTGTCCGCGAGCCGGTCATGCGGCACTCCCCCGCGAGCATCGTCCGCAAGCCGTCGCAACAAACTGCATATAGGCACAAAAAAGGCTCTCCGGTATTTCGGAGAGCCTTTTCTGTATGGGCAACTACCCCTTACGGCGTAGCCGCTCAAGCTAGGTGATATTTCCTAGTCCAGGTAGTCGCGCAGTACCTGCGAACGCGACGGGTGACGGAGCTTAGACATGGTCTTGGACTCGATCTGTCGGATTCGTTCGCGGGTCACGCCGTAGACCTTACCGATTTCGTCGAGGGTCTTGGGCTGGCCGTCGGTCATGCCGAAGCGCATTGCGACCACGCCGGCTTCACGCTCGGAGAGGGTGTCGAGCACGGAGTGGAGCTGTTCCTGCAGAAGGGTGAAGGACACTGCGTCTGCGGGGACGACTGCCTCGGAGTCCTCGATGAGGTCACCGAATTCGGAGTCGCCGTCTTCACCGAGGGGGGTGTGCAGGGAGATGGGTTCGCGGCCGTACTTCTGGACTTCGATGACCTTTTCGGGGGTCATGTCGAGTTCCTTGCCGAGTTCTTCGGGGGTGGGTTCGCGGCCGAGGTCCTGGAGCATCTGGCGCTGCACGCGGGCGAGCTTGTTGATGACTTCGACCATGTGCACGGGGATGCGGATGGTGCGGGCCTGGTCTGCCATTGCGCGGGTGATGGCCTGGCGGATCCACCAGGTTGCGTAGGTGGAGAACTTGAAGCCCTTGGAGTAGTCGAACTTTTCGACGGCGCGGATGAGGCCGAGGTTGCCTTCCTGGATGAGGTCGAGGAAGAGCATGCCGCGGCCGGTGTAGCGCTTGGCGAGGGAGACGACGAGTCGCAGGTTGGCTTCGAGCAGGTGGTTCTTGGCTCGCTTGCCGTCGTGGACGACCCAGCGCAGGGCTTTTTTGAGGTCTTTGTCCATGTCGGGGTTTTCGGCGAGCTTGTGTTCGGCGTAGAGGCCTGCTTCGATGCGCATGGCGAGGTCGACTTCCTGCTGTGCGTTGAGCAGGGAGACTTTGCCAATCTGCTTGAGGTAGTCCTTGACGGGGTCGGCGGTTGCGCCGGGGGTGACGACGCGCTGTGCGGGTGCGTCGTCGTCGTCGTTTGCGGTGAGGACGAAGCCGGAACCCTTGGCTGCTACTTCTTCCGCGGCCTTCTTTTCTTCTTTTTTGGCTACGGTTTCTTCGTCTTCTTCGTCGGTTTCGTCTTCGCCGTCGGTGGTTTCGAGTTCTTCGTCGAGTCCGAGGTCGAATTCGTCGTCGTCGTTCTTTTTGCGGCGGCCGCCGGTCTTGCGCTTGGTTGCGGTTTTGGTGGTGGTGGTTTTACGGGTGCGCTTGGGCTTGTCTTCCGCGGTTTCTGCAGCGGTTTCGGCGGTTGCGCCGGTGGTGTCTTCGGTTGCCGCTGCGGCTTTGGTGGTTGCCTTCTTGGTGCGGGTGGTCTTGGTGGTGGTTTTTGCGACGGTTTCTTCGGTTGCGTCGCCGGTCGCGGTCTTCTTGCTGGTTGCAGGTGCCACTAGAACCCTTTCTGGCTTGTGGTGGGGTGTTTTGTTTGCAAAACACCTAAGACCCTGTCAAGTCTGTGCTGGCGTCCTCGGTCGGGGTGTTTGCTGCGTTTGTCCGGTTTAACGCTGTGGTGGCGGGTTTTATTCCGCGTGCGTTGGGCGGTTTGCAGGGTTCCGTTGCTCGTTGTGTGGAGCGGTTTGAGGGCGCGTTGTAGCGCATTGACTGTACGGGGTCAATATATAAGTATTGCAGATTTTTGGTTGTTTTCAATTTGACGCGCTGTTTGGGTGGCTTGTGGGCCTGGTTTTGGCTGGGTGCGGCTGTGTGTGGGAGGGGTGTGCCCGGTGGCGCGCCCCTCCCCTGTTTGTGCTTCGCTTTTAGGCACCGCTTTTAGGTGCCGGGTTTAGGGTTTTCGGGGTTTGAGGGTGCTGATGGGTTCGCGGTGTGTTCCGGGTTCGCCGCAGATGGTGTGTTTGATCCAGGCGGGTAGGTTGCCGGCGTTGAGGTGTACGTCGAGGATGTTGATGTCCTTTCCGAATGTGTAGCGGTGGGCTTCTTGGCTGAGCATGCGGGAGTAGGTGCTGTAGCCCTTGTACCAGTTGGCCCAGGCTTGGGTGTTGCGTAGTGCGGCGTATTCTCCGTCGGTGCTGTGGGGTGTGAGCAGGCTGGTGAGTAGTTCGAGTGCGTTGAGGCGTGCCCAGTGGGGGCTGTCTAGTTTTCCTTTGAGGGCGTTGAGGTAGTGGGCGTAGACGGCGTGGTGTTTGGTGAGGTATTCGCTGGTGGTGCAGCTTTCGTCGATTCGTTGTTTGAGGTTTTCGAGTTTGTTGTGGGCGTTGTGGTCTTTGGGGCGTTCCTCGAGGCGTGGGAGCAGGTCGCGGCTGATGGTGTTGAGTTCGGCGGCGCTGGCATGGTCGGCGGAGGTGAGGTTTTCGAGTGCCCAGCCGTTGAGGTTGGCGTGTTGGTTGTTGCGGCTCTGCTGAATGGTGTGGCTCTGTTGGATAGTGCGGTGGGTGCGGCGGATCCAGTCTTGCCATTGCACGCATTTTTCGGGCACGGCGCGTACATGTGCCTGTTCGGTGCCGGGCGCGGAGCTGAGTGCGTGGGTAAAGCTGGCGGGTATGTAGGTTTTGCGGGTGATGCGGGTGCCGTAGTGGGGTGGTTCGAGCGGCGCGCGGTCGGGGCTGGTGCTGGGGTATTCGCCGCCGAAGGCGTGGTAGGTGTATTGGGCGGAGTAGTGCAGGTAGGCGAGCGCTTTTTGGGCGTGGTTGAGCCCGTAGCCGGCGAGGTAGGTGAGCATTTCGGCGGTGATGGGGTTGAGGGTTGCCGATGCGATGGAGGCGCGTAGGTGCCCGGCGACTTCGGCGGGGATGAGTTCGCGGAGTGCGTCGCCGATGGTGGGTGCATCACCGGTGGTGGGGTTGCCGGCGTTATTGACCGGGTGGGTGGTGAGCAGGTGCGCGGCGGCGTTGATGGCAGCGTCCCAGTAGCAGAGGTCGATTTGGGCTTGGCGGTAGATGGCGCGGATGTCCTGGCGGCGGGCGTCGTCATTCCGGGTGGTGTTGGTGTGGGTGTGGTCCCAGAGTTCTACGGCGTTTTCCCAGTCGTGGCGGGTTTCGGGGTTGGTTGTGGGGTCGGTGTCCCAGGGGCTGTGGGCGTAGTTGTGCTGGGCGGTGTCGGCGATGGTGTCGCCGTGGAGGGTAAGCCAGGTGTAGTAGCTGCTGTGGCGGATTTCTTCGATGGGTGCGAGGAGGGTGAGCGTCCGCTGTTCGGGGTCGAGTGCCCAGATGCTGGCGCCGCCTGCGTAGATGACATCTTCGCAGCGTAGTTCGCTGACGATGCGCGGGTCGTGGAGCAGGTGGAGCCATGCGTTGATGGGGATTTGGGTGTCGACGTCCTGTTGGATTTCTTCGATGGCGGCAAGTTGTGCGGTGTCGGGGTTGAGTTGGCGTTGGCGCACGGTGTTGTCGCCGTCGACGATGACGGCGTAAAAGCGAGTGAGGGTCTCGCCGTTGTGGCAGGTGGGGAGTTTGGTGAAGGTTTCGTGGAGGAAGTCGGCGCGTTCGGTGTGGGTGCAGGGTTCGTCGGGTAGGTTGACGCGCAGGCTGGGGCCGAGGGTGTTGTCGGTTGCGGTGAGGATGATGAGTGAGTGGTCGGGCCAGTAGCCGTGCTGGTGGAGGGCGCAGCTGAGTACGTCGTATTCGTTGCGGATGGGCGGGGGCGTGTCGTTACTGTAGCCGCCGTGGTTGTGGCCGCTGTTGGGGATATTGCCGTTGGAGATATTGTTTGCGTTCATGCCTTCACGGTGGCATGGTTTGCGCGGGTTCGGGGTTAAACGAATAAATCTGTGGATACTTCGGTTCATAGGTCCGAAGGTTCCACAGATTTATTCGTATTGTTCGTTTGTTTACCGGGGTTTGTCCACAGCGGCGCGGGGTGCCGCGTCATAATTTGTCACGCAATACCTGTCACACAATTTCTGACGGGCGGTATCCACGAGCCAGGCTCTCGGCGGGTACCCCTCCGCTCCCCTATGACTCGCACTCCCCCGCAGTATCCCCTACTGCGCACCTATTGTTCGTCGAGGAACCGCTCGAAGAGCGCACCAATCTCGTCGCGGCTGGGCACGTTGTGCGCGTCGCGTCGTGAGAGGGGAACCGCAATGTCGGAGGTACGGAAGTTCTCGTCGTAGTTCTCCTCCATGGTCGTGATCATGCGACCGATTTCGGGGTTCTGCTTGACCTGATCGTTGATCTGGCTGTGCACGTGGCGTGCGGCTTCGCGCAGGTTCTCGGTGGGTAGGGAGAGGTGCGCGGCCATGCCCACGTGTTCGAGGGCGGTGAGGGTGCCCTGCGGCAGGTCCGCCTCCGAAATGTACTGGGGAATGTTCACGCCGAAGCCGACGGTGTCGATTCCGTTTTCGGTGAAGAGCACTTCCAGCAGGTTGGTGATGGTCGCGTGCACGTCCGCGCTGGGCTTCCACGGGGAGATGCCGCGAATCAGGTCCTTGCGGGAGCCGTGCGCGGTAATCGGGAAGGGGCGGGTGTGCGGCACCGGCATGGGGAATGCGGAGACCAGCACGACCAGGGAGGGCTTGACCCGCTGGGCGATGGTCAGCACCGCCTTTTCGAAGCGCTGCCACTGCAGGTCCGGTTCGGCGCCGGTGAGCAGCAGGAACGGCTTGTCGAGGCTGTCTTCTACGGCGTAGAGCTTCAGCTGCGGGTATTGCGGCTTTTCGAAGTGGTCTTTTTCGTAGCGGATGTAGGGGCGGCGGGCACGGTAGTCGTGCAGCTGGTCGCTGTCGAACTCGACGATTTCAATGTTTTTGAGTTCGCTGAGCAGCACCTGTCCGAGCTGGCCTGCGGTGGATCCTGCGTCTTGCGGGCTGGAGAGGGCGATGATGAGGGTTAGCCCGTGCATCCTGGGGTCGTCCAATATTTTGGTGTTGGCTAAGTAGAGATCTTCGGGGTTGAGCATTACGCCTCCTCACTTCTGTCTGGTTCGCGCCGTGTTCGGGGTGGGCTGAGTGTTTCTGCCGGTACCCGAGGTGTTGGGGCGAAGGGGCGTCTTCTGTTATCTGACGCTTTCCGTAGTCTTTCATTTTATGCCACTACGGCGCTGTCTTGACAGTGTGCGGGCTTTTCTCGCAGTAGGTGAACTTGTTTGGCTCCTTGCCGGCGTTCTTATGGCACCGTAGCTTGGGCGTCTTGTGCGTTTTTTCTGCTCTGCTAGCTGTTCGGGGTGAGAGCTGAACCTCACGCCCTCCTGCATATCCGTGTAGAGTAGAAGCAGTAGTCCGCGCGGCTTTGCGCGGCGGTATTCATCCTCACTCTTCGAGGGCCTACAGTTGAGTTTTTCGGGCGCGAGGATGTGCCCCGACTATTTTGAGAAGACATACGCAAAGGAGTAACGATGTCTCTGTCTCTGTCTATTCACAGCACCGACCTTGAAGCGCTCGAAGCTGACGTTCTGATTCTGGGCGTTCTGAAGGGTTCGGACGGCGCATACCTGGCGCCGAGCTCCCTGTCTGAGGACTCTGTTGAGGGTATTAACGAGCTGCTGGAGGCGCTGGGCGCCTCGGGCGCACCGGATCAGCTGCTGCGTCTGCCCGGCCTTGAGGACACCGGCGCCGGTATTGTGGCGCTGGCGGGTCTAGGCTCTGACACTGCTGAGGGCCAGGAGCGCCTGGACGCTCTGCGTTACGCCGCCGGTTCTGCGGCTCGTCAGCTGGTTGGTTCCGCTGAGGAGATTGCTTTCGATTTCGGTGTTTCCTCGGTAGAGGAAATTGAGGCTATTGCTCACGGCGCTGTGCTGGGTAACTTCGTTGAGGAGGGCCTGCGTTTCAAGACGAAGGATTCGGTCCAGGAAGAGATCGAGTCCATTCTGATTGTTTCTTCGATTGATCAGGAAGAGGCTGAAGAGGCTCTGGTGCACGCCCTGGTTCTGGGCGAGACCGCTAAGGATGCTCGCCGTCTGGTGAACCTGCCTCCGTCGCACCTGTACCCGGAAACTTTCGCTGAGTTCGCTGCTGAGGTCGCTGAGGATTACTCGAACATTGAGATTGAGCTGTTCCACCACGACCGCCTGGCTGAGGAGGGCTTCGGCGGCATTTCCGGTGTTGGTCAGGGTTCGCCCCGCAAGCCGGTTCTTGCGGTTGTGAAGTACACCCCGGAGAACCCGAAGGCTCACGTTGCTCTGGTGGGTAAGGGCATTACTTTCGATACCGGTGGTAACTCGTTGAAGCCTGCCGCTTCGATGATGACCATGAAGTGCGATATGGCGGGTGCTGCTGCCGTGCTGAACGCTGTGGTTGCTTCCGCTGAGCTGGATGTGCCGGTTGCTGTGACCGGTTACCTGTGCCTGGCTGAGAACATGCCCGGCGGTCACGCGTTGCGCCCGGAGGACATTATCACCATGCGTGATGGCCGTACCGTTGAGGTGCTGAACACTGACGCTGAGGGCCGCCTGGTCATGGCTGATGGTATCGCTCTGGCTTCCGAGTCGAACCCGGACGTCATCCTGGATATCGCTACCCTGACCGGTGCCGCTATGGCTGCTCTGGGTCTGCGCACTGCTGCTCTGCTCGGTGACGAGGAGATCCGTGACCGCGTGATTGCTGCCGGTGCCGTTGCGGGTGAGGCGTACTGGCCGATGCCGCTGGAGTCCTACCTGCGTAAGAGCCTGGAGTCCCCCGTTGCTGACATCAAGAACATTGGTTCCCGCTACGGTGGCGCGCTGACTGCGGGCCTGTTCCTGAAGGAGTTTGTGGGCGAGGGCATCCCCTGGGCTCACCTGGATATTGCGGGCCCCGCGTTCAACGAGGAGGCACCCTACGGCTTCACCCCGAAGGAGGGTACCGGCTTCGGTACCGCTACCCTGGTGAACTTCATCCAGTCCTACGCCAAGTAGTCTGCTTCGCTGGGCGTGCGTCCTGATTGGTGCATCCTAGCTGGTGCCCCTCATCTGGTGGGCGGCCGCACAGCATAGAGCTCAACATAGAGCTAATCAGAGGAGGGCTTTTCGGTATTTCTACCGGGGAGCCCTCCTCTGCGTCTTTTCTTGGCTGGTTCTGTGCGACCGCTGTGGTGGTCCTGTCACCGCGCCGTTCTATGACGCGCCGCTTTTCTTGAGCGGTGAAAAATTTGCGCTGTTTGGGTGATTAATCAGCTAAAACCGCCCTGAGTGAACTTAAACGACCCTCAACGGGGGTATTGTTGTATTAAGTGTTTTTCTGCGTACGCGGAGGGGCGCGCGATTTTTGTGAGTCGCGGGCCTTTCGCGCATGCTGGGGAACCTACCAATAAATTGGTAAAGAACTCATTGCAGGGGTCTTTAGCCCCCACAACTATGCAAGGGAGCAATATCGTGGCTCAAGAATTCGACATCCTCATCCTCGGCGGCGGTTCCGCTGGCTACTCTGCAGCTATTCGCGCACGCCAGCTAGGCTTCACCGTCGGCCTGATCGAGAAGGAAAAGGTCGGCGGCACCTGCCTGCACACCGGCTGTATCCCCACCAAGGCGTACCTGCACGCTGCTGAGCTGGCTGAAGAGGCACGCGAGGCGTCCAAGGTCGGCGTTAACGCTGTTCTGCAGTCCATCGAAATGGGCAAGGTTCGCGATTACAAGGACAACATCGTCTCCGGTAAGTTCAAGGGTCTTGCAGGCCTGCTGAAGATGAAGGGCGTGGAGGTTATCCCCGGCGAGGGTAAGCTGACCGCTCAGGACACCATCACCGTAAACGGTGTGGAGTACAAGGGTAAGAACATTATCCTGGCATCCGGCTCGGTCTCCAAGACCTTCGGTCTGCCCATTGAGGGTCGCGTTCTGACCTCCACTGAGGCACTGGAAATGGACTACCTGCCCAAGAGCGCTATCGTGCTCGGCGGCGGCGTGATTGGTTGCGAGTTCGCATCCATGTGGAACGCTATGGGCGTTGACGTCACCATCATCGAGGGCCTGCCGAACCTGGTTCCCAACGAGGACCCGGCAATCATCAAGGTTCTGGAGCGTGCGTTCAAGAAGCGCGGCATCAAGTTCAACACCGGTACCCTCTTCGAGAAGGTTGAGCAGGACGCTAACGGTGCTAAGGTCACCCTGGCTGACGGCAAGGTCTTCGAGGCAGAGATCGTTCTGGTCGCTGTTGGTCGTGGCCCGAACACCGCAAACATGGGCTACGAGGAGCAGGGCATCCCCATGGATCGCGGCTTCGTCCTGGCTAACGAGCGTCTGCACACCGGCGTTGGCAACATCTACGCTGTTGGCGACATCGTCCCCGGCGTTCAGCTGGCTCACCGCGGTTACCAGCAGGGTATCTTCGTTGCTGAGGAAATCGCTGGCCTGAACCCCACCATCGTTGAAGACATCAACATCCCCAAGGTCACCTTCTGTGACCCGGAGATCGCTTCCGTTGGTTACTCCGAGCCCAAGGCTAAGGAGAAGTTCGGCGCAGAGAACGTTGAGACCGCTGAGTACAACCTGGCTGGTAACGGTAAGTCCGCTATCCTCGGTGCTACCGGTATCGTGAAGGTTGTCCGCCAGAAGGACGGCCCCATCGTTGGTGTTCACGCTATTGGTAAGCGCATGGGTGAGCAGATTGGTGAGGCTCAGATGTGGGTTGCTTGGGAAGCATTCCCCGAGGACGTCGCTAAGTTCATCCACGCACACCCGACTCAGAACGAGTCCCTGGGTGAGGCTGCAATGGTCCTGAACGGCACCCCGCTGCACAGCGCATAATTTTTGCTGACTGGCGTTAGCGCGTCAGCTTAGTATTGACGACCGTTGGTCGTTAGCGGTTGCCGGGCGTATCCGCTGAACAACGCCCCTATCCGGATGCGCGTCGACGTGCTTCAACGCATACGGCGCGCATCCGGGTCACCGCTCACATTTTTCTAGTTCAAGCATTCACAAGGAGAACGGGAAAGATTATGTCCCACACCGTAGTACTGCCCGCACTGGGCGAGTCCGTGACCGAGGGTACCGTTACCCGCTGGCTCGTTGAGGTCGGCGACACCATTGAGGTTGACGCACCCCTGGTTGAGGTTTCCACCGACAAGGTTGACACCGAGGTTCCCTCCCCCGTAGCAGGCGTTGTTGAGCAGATTCTCGTCCCCGAGGACGAGGACGTCGAGGTCGGCGCTGCTCTGGCTATCATTGGCGACGGTTCCGGTGCTGCTGCTCCGGCTGCTCCCGCAGCTGCTGAGGCTCCCGCAGCTCCCGCTCCGGTTGCTGAGGCTCCTGCTGCTCCCGCAGCACCCGCCGCTGCTCCGGCTGCTCCCGCAGCTGCTGCCGCAGGCATCGAGGTCGTACTGCCCGCACTGGGCGAGTCCGTCACCGAGGGCACCGTTACCCGCTGGCTGAAGGAAGTTGGCGAGCAGGTTGAGGTTGACGAGCCCCTGGTTGAGGTTTCCACCGACAAGGTTGACACCGAGGTTCCCTCCCCCGTAGCAGGTACCCTGCTCGAGATCCGCATCCCCGAGGATGAGGACGCAGAGGTTGGCCAGGTTCTGGCTATCATCGGCGACGCTTCCGCTGCTGCTGCACCGGTTGCTCCCGCTGCACCCGCTCCGGTTGCTGAGGCTCCCGCAGCTCCTGCAGCACCCGCTGCTGCTCCGGCTGCCCCCGCAGCTCCCGCTGCACCTGCCGCTCCGGCAGCTGCTGAGGGCGAAGCATACGTGACCCCGCTGGTCCGTAAGCTCGCTAAGGACAACGGCATCGACCTGTCCACCGTCAAGGGCACCGGTGTTGGTGGCCGCATCCGCAAGCAGGATGTTCAGGCTGCTATCG
>ERZ773272.346-NODE-346-length-18977-cov-19.230842_pt1 | contig 18977 bp, 19 predicted proteins | sample MGYA00511891_ERZ773272 | MGnify/ENA primary metagenome ERZ773272 (study PRJEB29015, sample SAMEA2738150) | human oral metagenome | biome: human oral; feature: human-associated habitat; material: saliva | place: China | collected 2198 ...
ATCAAGGTTGAGAATATTTTTGCCAAAGTAAAAACGTTTAAAATGTTTTCAACAACCCATCGAAATCGACGTAAACGGTTTGGATTATGAATGAATTTGATTGCTGGTATTATCAACCGTGAACTAGGATTTTAGTTTTGCAGGAAGCCTATAATAAAAGAAAACTGATTTTTATTAGACCACTAAATTAAATAATACTCGAGGGCTCAATCTACATTATTAATTAGTTAGTATTATGTATCCCCATCTAATATATGGTGTTATTAATAATTCCGCTTCAATTTTTCTAATGCAATTATATCATAATCCTACCTATCAAGAAAGAGACTTGAATACCAAGTTCCTTCTTGAGCTATTTATAGATAACCTCAAAGAAGCCTAGACAATCTACGATGACTCTCACAACATGAGTTTCTACTACTTCTCTTGATAAGGTCTGACCACTTAACTTATCGGCTGCTTTAGACGTCTGTAAGCTCTCCTCTAAATGTACTATTTTGTCATCTAATTCTTGCTTTTTAGCGATAAAATCATCACGAGTGATACGATTTTCCTTATAATCTTGGAAAGTGGCTAATTTCTTTTCCTTTAGCTTTTCTATATCACGGGGTAGATTAACTCTCAATAGTTTTCTTAGTTCTTGAGTGTTATTCTTCAAAACTTCAAAAATAACCTTCTCAATCTTATCTACTTTACAAGAACGCATCGAATGCCCTTGACTTCTACAGTAGCGACAATAAAAATAATGACCTTGATTATGATTTCTAAATAGAGACAAACGGTGTTGACAGTGTTCACAGAAAACGAAACCACGTAAAACAACATTTTCTGTCGAACAAGATTTCTGCTGAGACTGATGAGTTCTTCGTGACTGTCGAGCTCGATGTGCCTGTTCGAACACTTCCGGAGTAACAAGAGCCTCATGGCTATTTTCAATCCGCTCCCACTCTGATTGAGGGCGTGTAACATGCTTGCCCTTGATATAAGTTCTCGTATTAAATAAATAAGTGCCTTTATAAGCTTCGTTTTTCAGTATTTGTCGGACGGTATTTGAGGTCCAAATATTACGTTTTTGCTCATCAGTTAAAATAATTGACTTCTGATATTTGGCTTGACTGACTTGCATTTTCCTCTCTGCTGGAGTAATGGTCTCCTCTTCATTAAGGAGTAACGCAATCTTTTTATCCCCCAGTCCCTCAATACTTAATCTGAAAATTCGTCTCACAATAGGTGCTACAGCTTCATCAATAATTATCTTATAACAGTCCTCTGGGTCTTTGAGATAACCAAACGGTGGTAGCCAACTCATATTCTTGCCTGAACGCTTCATAGTATTCATGGCACTTTTGACTTTCTCAGAAACATCCTTAGCATAAAATTCATTAAGCAAATTCTTAAAGGAGACATCAATCTCAACACCATTATTCACTGAAGTCAGACTATCATACTGGTCATTTAGGGCAATGAACCTCACTCCTAAAAAGGGAAATATGTTTTCCAAGTAGTTCCCTAACTCCAGATAATCACGCATAAATCGTGAGAGGTCTTTAACAATAATATGACGAATCTCGCCAGACTTAACTCTTGTCATCAGCCGCTGAAATGCAGGGCGATTGACACTTGTCCCTGAGAAACCGTCATCCACAAATTCTTCTCGCTGAAAGTTTTGAAAATCAGACGAGTTATCAAGAAAATGATGAAGAAAGTGTCTTTGATTGACAATGGAATTGCTCTCATCCGTTCCAGCCTCATCGACAGACAATCTAAGGTATAAAGCCACTTTAGACATTGTCTACACCTCCTATCTGACAGCGAAACGTAATCGTTACCTGCTTATTCACATCAACTTCTATTCGCTCGATAATTGCCTGTAATAATTCCGAGGTTAGGCCATCTATTCCTTGACATTGAGTTAGCGATTTCAACCAACTTATCTGCTTCTGATATTCTTCTTCCAGTTGCCCAATAGCCACCTCACAATACCTTATTTCCTGCGAAAGTGTCTCAATTTGAGCTTCCTTTTCGGATTTTTGAGTGAGATAGGTTGCTTTTTCAGTACGTACCAAACTATATGAAGCATATAAGTCACTTATTTCTTCTCGTAAACGCATGATAGCTTCTTGGTGCTGTCTTACTTGTTTATGATAAGCATTGATACACTCCTCTTTTCTGATTCTCAACCTTGATGTTAGCTGTTTTATTCCTCCTAAACGATTCAATTCAGCTTGAATCAACTCTGAGATTATTCTATCTAAAACCCTCTCACTAATATAAATGGTCTGCTTTGTTACATGATCTGAATCATAGATATAATCCATAAATGTATAATAGTCTTCATTCTTAAAATGCTTACAGTATCGAGGTAATTGGGTATGTTTTCCATATGCATAAATCAGCCCCTTATAACGATTCGGAGTTCGTTCCCTAGTAGAAAGCTTTTGCGATTTTCGGCTTCTCGAATGTTGTAGAATTCTGCTATATTCCTCTTGACTAATATAGGCTTCATGTGCTTTTTCATAACGAATCGGTTGACCCTCTGACAAATTCTTACTGCGTGTTCTCTGAAGCAACTCTCCACGATAAGTTGGTGTTTTAACCAGGCGAAGTAAATTGCCTGACTTCCAAAATCGATGATCTCTGTCACTTCTGTAGAGTTCTCCAGTTTCCCGATATGCCATTGGTACTGCAATTCTATGCTCATTCAAGTAAGCGGCTATTTTCGGAATTGATTGGCCTTCAATCGCTTGTCGAAAAATAGTATCGAGAACAGGCTTTACTTGATAATCAATAACTAATCGTGTACCTTTTTCTTGTTTATCCAATTGGTAACCATAAGGCGCAGATGTGCCAATATAATAACCCTTGCTAGCTTGATGAATGTTGTAGGATGTCAATTTTTTTGAAATATCCTTAGAATAAAGGTCGTTAACCAAATTCTTAATTTCTACCTCAAACGACTTCTTTTCTTCAAGTCCGTTAAGGGTATCAAGGTTATCATTGATAGAGATGAAACGAACCCCCAAGAAAGGGAAAACTTTATCAATAAGTCGCCCCATCTCAATATAATCTCGACCGAGGCGTGATAAGTCACGAATCAAAATACAATTGATAAGACCCTTTTTGACATCTTCCATCATTTCTTGAAAGGCAGGGCGGTTGAACTTGGTGCCTGAATACTCATAGTCAGTATAGGTCTTGACAACCATTAAGCCCTTATCTTTGGCAAATGTTCTCGTTAAGCTTTCTTGTGTCTCTAATGACTGTGACTTATTTCTCCAGCTTTCTGTTCTTTCCTTAGATAATCTAATGTAAATACCTGTTCGATAGATTGTAACCTGAGTGGTCTCTATTTCTTCTGTGCGGTAGCGATTCTTGGTGCGAGCCATCAAACCACCTCCGTTTCCAGTTGAGAAACCTGTTGGAGAATATCCAGCTCTTTCATATCGTGAAAAGCTAGCGTAATCTCGTGATCTTCTCCAATATCAATCCGATCTAAGAGAGAAACCAATGTCAAGCGGTTTAAACAGTCTATGTCTCTTAACTCACTTAACTGCTTCAACCAGGCTTCCTTATCCTGTAGCTTATGATAAAGTTCCTGAGCTAATCCCTTTTTAAGAGCAATGGTTTCTTCGACCTGTTTCAGCTTTTGGCGATAATGTCGCTGAAATTCCTGATACTCCGACTCATTGATAAGACCATCATCTAGGTCAATGTACAGAGATTGAAGTAATCGTTCATACTTCTGTCGTTCGGCCACTAATAGCGTAAAGTCAATTTCAATAAATGGCTCTTGTATCAGATAATGAGGGATACGTTCAATCAGATAGGACTTCCACTCCAAATGTTGGTCAATCAAGGTTGAAATGACTTCCAGTAGGTTGTCGTGCTTAATAGAATGACGACTACATCCTTGTCCCTTATTGTATGTACTACAAATGTACTGAATGGTCTCTGTTTTCTTGTAACGGACTTTTCGCTGTATCATCTGAGATTGACAGCCCTTGCAAAAGAGCAGACCTGTAAACAAAGAAGGCTGACCTTTTCCATTTTTGACATCCCTAAGTAATAAGCTATTGGCAATCTCGAAAGTACTTTCAGATACAATCCCTTCGTGTGTATTATCGACTCGCACCCAATCCTCTGGTCTGACTTTCAGAGACCGTTGCGATTTGTAATTCAGTTTCGTACGTTTTCCCTGTTCCAAAGTCCCTGTATAAACTCTATTGACCAGGATACGATTAACCATTTTGGTGCTCCACTGATTAGAATTACCATAAAATCCCTTGAAATTTTCCTGACAAGATTTCTTATGTTGGAGTGGAGTTGCAATGCCAGCTTTATTAAGATAAGTGGCAATCCCATTAGAAGAATAGCCCTCTAACTTGAGCGTAAAGATTTTCTCAATAATCGGACGAACACCTTCATCCACGACTAGGTGGTTCCTCACGCTATCGTCTTTGCGATAACCATAAGGTGCAAAGGCCCCAATAAATTCGCCATTTTGGCGCTTAGCCTTCTGTGTGCTGCGGACTTTCATGGAAATATCCCGACAGTAGCTATCATTGATAAGACTTTTAATCGGAAGAACTAGGTGTGTTTCATTGGTATCCGCAGTCAAGCTATCATAGTGGTCATTGACCGAGATAAACCTCACACCAATAGAAGGGAAAATCCTTTGAATATACTTCCCAGTCTCAATATAGTCTCGCCCAAATCGAGATAGGTCTTTAACGATAATAGTATCTATCCTTTTCTCATTAACCATCGTCATCATGCGGTTGAAATCAGGACGATTAAAGGTTAGGCCACTAATACCATCATCTACAAATTCATATAAGATGATAAGGTCATTCTTATGGGCATAGTCTCGTAAAAGTGAGCGTTGGTTGACAATGGAGTTGCTTTCAATATTATCTCCATCGTCTCGTGATAGGCGTAAATAAATACAGGCTTGTGTCATTTTTTTCTCCTTAATCGATATTATTAGGTGCGGATCGATCAAGGATTAAAGTTCTACTATTCTATTTTACATCATTTATTGTTACTTGTCCGCTAAAAGTTTATATTTTTTCTAACTTTCTACCAAGTAAATCATCTAAGATATCCGTTAGGCTTAGTGGCTTATCGGTAACCTTTACCGTTACCTTATAGCCTTCAATGACAACCTGCGATGTCTCCTTACCTGTTGTTGTTTTTGTCATACTATATTATTCCTTTAAATTTAAAATAATGACCTCAGTGGGAATGACTGGTTAGGTCATTCATGGGAATCACACCCGCTGTCCTTTATCGCTGGCAGCCTGAACGTGCAGAAGTATCATTATTCTTAGTTTGCGTCTTGGCAGATAGAATACCATTCTATTTTATAGTTGACTATTATCGCTCATATCATGACGAATCAAGCTAAGCTGCTCGACAAATAAGAAAGTCCCACCTTGGTCTATTCAGTTGTCAAAGAACAATAGGGAGAACTATTCTTTGTCCATTTCCAAGAGAAAATCGGTCGTTACACCATATAATCTAGCCAATTTCTTCAAGAATGTCGTAGGAATATCTTGGATACCACTTTCAATCCTAGAGTAAGTTGACTGAGAGCAATTTAAGTATTTTGATATTTGAGACTGATTAAAATCATGATCTTCCCTTAGATCTTTTAAACGAATATACATAAAGTCCCTTCCAATTACTATTTTAGCGATTCTTCAACTAAAATAAGGAATTTATGCAATATTCGCATAAGCTTTGATTCCTATATAGAAATCTCTTATATAATCTATAGTCTTATTCCAAGGATTCTATATTCTTTTGAATCCATAAAATGATAGATCCGACAGAACAATGAAATACAAAATTTAGTTACAAAAAACTCTAAGCAGGATTTGCCTAGTCTGGGATGAAAACGTCAAGCTATTCTTAGCCAATTTGAGCCAGAGGAAGTTCATCATTGATTAGAAGGGGTCGACTGTACTTGTCCAGATTGCCATTAGGAAATCAAAACAATCGGATCCTGCGTGCAACGACAAGAGATTGTTTTTATCCCAGCACAGTTGAAACGTCTTAACCATATCCAGAACGCTTATAAATGTGTTGCTTGTAGTCAAAAGAATATTAACGATAAAATCATCAAAGCGGAAGTGCCATAGTCACCCCTAAGCTCATAGCTTCGGCTCTGTCCCCATCATCGCCCATACCATTCATCAGAAATTTAATCTCAAAGTGACTAATTATCGTCAAGAAGAAGATTGGAATAGAATTGGTCTGCCTATCGGTCGTAAGGAGATTGCCAACTGGCACATTAAGTTTAGTCAGTATTATTTTGAGCCGCTTTATGAGATACTTCGTGAGAATTTATTGAACCAAGAGGACATTCATGCAGATGAAACGTCCTTCCTATAAGGTTCTTTAAAGCAATACCCAGATGGTTTCGTTGTTATCCGTTAAACATGAAGATAAAGGGATTACGCTTTACCATCATGATAAGAGACGTAGTGGCTTAATTGTCCAAGAATTTCTGGGCGACTACGATGGCCATATGCCTTGCGATATGTGGTCGGATTATCGTCAGCTAGGGAATGCCAAGTTAGTTAGATGTTTAATACATGTGAGGCGGAAGTTTTTTGAAGCTACCACTAAACAGGCTGATCAGAACTCGCTTGGTCTCAAGGGACTAATGTACTGTAACAAAATGTTTGCGCTAGAAAACAAATGGGCTAACTTGTCACCGCAAGACCGACAAATTCAACGCCAAGAAGAGTTAGAACCGTTAAGGTTTGAGTTCTTTGCTTGGTGTCGTAACCAAGCTATATTGCCAGATTCTAAATTGGAGCGAGAGATTGACCATAATCTTAAGTATGAAGAAACTTTCAATACCATTTTGAAAGATGGCAAACTCGTCTTACCCAATAATATAGTCGAGCGTACCATCAAGAGCTTCGTTATGGGACGTAAAAATTAGTTATTTTCTCAAAGTTTTGAAGGAACCAAATGGGCTACCATCATTCTGTCACTTTTGGAAACGGCTAAGAGACCTGATCTAGATAATGAAAAATATATGACCTACCCTTCCTAATGAGGAGGAACTCGTAAAAAGGGATGTTCTAGAGGCCTATTTGCCATGGGCAGAACAGATACAGAAAAATTATAACTGACAAAACTTCCAGAGTTAACTCAACTTTGGAAGTTTTTCATATACCTTATTATTGGGCACTTACATTCAAAATAAGTACAAATATAAAAATAAGTTCCAGAGCCAAAACTGACCTTGGAACTTTTCAATATACTTCGTAATAGAGCGATTGCTTCGAAACCTTGAAAACTTCAAATCAAGAATTCTTATCCCCTTGAACATCAAAATAGAGAAGACATCATCAGGAATCCACTCTTGATAATCTCTTTTAATTAGCCCACTCACTACAGTTGACAAAAATCCACAAAAAGTCGTTCCACTATTTTCATTTCATGTCTTTGACAAATGTCGCTCTATCAACTGTACCTGAGATGAATACGAGATCAAGGAAATCTTCACAGATAAAGAGTACCTCTACGATATGTGACATGGATTGAAAGTCAACCAATGGCCCCTGTCTATTAAGACGGTTAGGTTGCCTTAATCCGTGAAGATAGCTTTGACTGCAATGGAAGGTTTACTCCATAGCCTAGAACGATCGGATCTACACCAAGAAAGTTTTTCTCGAAATAGTTACAGTCTCGTATCCTTCAATGATCTCTCCCCAGATAAGTTGAAGCACCAGAGTAGGAATCAAGGATTGTAGGAAAGATTATCGGTCACTTTATGTATGTTTTATAGCAAACTAGAAATATCTATTAAATGTATATCATAAAATTATTTCTGTCGCTTAAGCTCTTGGATAAATCTCTTATTCTTACCTAATATGGAATAAGGAATTTTGACTCCTAAGTATTCGAGAATTTCTAGCGCAGAATGGTTGTCATTATCAAATTCTATCTCTAGTTCATAATCAACTTTGTTCAAGTATTCGTTTTTATCTAAGGCGATTTCACAATTTTTTATATCACATATCAGTCTCGTTGTGGTCAGGTAGCCTAAATTAATTACCTTGGAATATTCCAAATTAAATTTCTCACCCATAACTTCTTCTAAAGTAGCAATTTCTATAGAATCAACAATAGTAGAAATAACTTTTTCATATTCTTTGTTACACTTTACACCATATTGTTTACTCCCCAGCGATTGTTTAATTTGCAACTTGGGTAACAATCCATCAATACTCCTAATTCTAATCGTAATACCTTTGTCTGAAAAATAAAAATCTTTAGTATCGTAGTAATAATTTTTTTGTACTCTCTCCTCAGAGAAAGAAAGTATTTTTTTTAACTTATGATACTGCTCGTAATCTAAAAGAATTTTATACTCTTGTTCAATCATTAATTGCCCCCCTAATAAAAATTATTTATTAATTGAAAACTAAATAAACTCTAACTTTCCAGTACTACGTGATTTCCTCTCCATAGCTTGCAATAAAATAGTTCCTACCACTATGAATACCAAACTTAAAATTAATTCTTCAAAAATTAGGTTATAGTAGCTCGAAATCGTTTTCCCTTCAAATAAACCTTGAGCAATCTTAATAGATCTTGTTAGTGGTAAAACATTAGAAAATAATTGTAGAATATATGGTAATTTACTTATGGGGAAATTTGCGCCAGTAAAAATGAGTAGTATTCTACTAACCAAATTTAATACCAAGTTTATCTCACTTGTTATCAAAATAAAGCAAGAAAAAATATATCCAAAACTTACTGACACAAATGTAGAAAGCAACAATACTATGCTAAATGAATAAATTAAATCACTTGTCCAACTAATATCTAAAAACAAACTAACTGCAATTAGTCCTATAATCACTGAAATAAGACTCATAATCATTGAGCCAATAGCACTAGATAAGAGTACTGATTTCAATTTTGTTTTTGAAGCAATGAGAAGACTAAGAGTTCCATGGTATTTTTCAATAATTAATTGAGTTCCTACACCAAATAATGCATTAAAGGATGCAATTAACAATGCATTTCCTATCATCCATTTACGAATATATTCCGGACCATAAATGTAACTCGCAATTAAAGAAAAAAACAGAGTTTGTGACACCGGAGGAATAAGATCAAACATTAAGTACGCCTTCCAATCAGATATAAGTGAAGTTTGCTTATATGAATAAATTATTCTTCGAAAAAAGCGTAAAACTGTATCCATCAATATACCTCCAAAGTAGCATCTATCTTAGCTTTAGTTTCAATTTTAGTAAATGTATGGTAAGCAATTATAAAATTGAAAATAGTCAGAGTACATAGAATAACAATGACATAAACTACTGTACCTAATTTACTACCATACACTGCTAATTTAAATCCCTTCATTATCCAAGTTGGTGACAATAAGTATGAAAGCCATTTAATATACCTGGATAAAATTTCTACTGGAAATATCATTCCTGTCAATAGAAGAAAGGGATACTCAATCATATTCATTAGTAATTGTGCGCTTCTAGACAGTGTAAATGCAGCACACATTAACATTCCTATACTTACGAAAGTTAAAACGGCTAAAAAAATTAAAATAAGTAATAAGCCAAAATTTTCAAAAACCAAAGAACGCCGAAATAATAATGTTACAAAACATATATTTAACAGAAAGGCCAATAATCCCCATAGACTATTTCCTAGCAACTTCCCAAAAATAATCTTCTTAAATCCTGACGGTGATGTAAATAGAACTGGTAAAGTTCCTAAATATTTCTCTCTACTAATATCAGCAGCAGAAGAAAAACAGATAATTGTCCAAAATGACGACAAAGAAGTTCCTAGAATTGCATAAAGAGTAAATTCTTGATTAGATTTATCACTATACATCATACCCAAGAGAATAGCATTGAAAAAAGGATTCAGAAACAAGCAATAACGAAACATACTCCTAGCTATAGCTTGCCTCATATGCACGATAGCACTAGAAAATATTACTTTCATACCCAGTACCTACCTCACTAATTTTAAGTAAATATCCTCAAGAGTAACATCTTTCGTCTTCTCTCTATTCAATTTTTCTTTCAAAATCTCAGACTTCTCATCATCCGATAACAAAGTTGCAATCTCCTCAATTGTTCCGCACGTTACAATCTCACCGTGATTAATAATTGCAATTCTATCACATAGTTCCTCAGCTTCAGCCATATAATGTGTAGTTAAAAGAATAGTCTTTCCTTTTTTTGCCAGATCCTTTATTATGTTTCTCAATTCCAAAGCTCCTACTGGATCCAAGCCAATACTTGGCTCATCCAAAAAAATAATTTCCGGGTCATTTAACAGAGCCCTAGCAATTTGAAGTCGCTGCTTCATACCTTTAGAAAATGTCTCAACTCTTCGATTCGCAACATCTCCTAAACCCACCAATTCAAGAAGACTTGGTACTAGCTCTAATTGTTTCTTTCGAGGAATTTTATACAAATCTGCGAAGTAAAATAAGTTATCTTGAGCAGAAAGTCTAAAATAAAGACTCCTTTCACCTCCAAAAATAAAGTTTATTTTCTCACGAATTTGTCGCTCATCTTTATAAACATCAAATCCTGATATCTCTACCTTTCCTGAAGTTGGAAGTAGCATCGTTGAAAGAATTTTTATAGTGGTTGATTTACCCGCGCCATTCGGTCCAAGTAATCCAAAAATTTCGCCTCTTTCTATTGAAAAAGTGATACCCTTTAGCGCCTCAACGTCTGTAGAGTTCTCACTCCCCCCTTTAAAGTTTCTTTTTAAATCAATAACATTAATTAGATTCATTCACACTCCTTGTATTAGTTAAATTAATAGATCATCAAAATCATCTTTCAACAATAAATTTTTATAGTAATTGGGATTAATATAATCTCTATGATATAACTTTATCATTAAATAAATCTGAGGAATATTTAAACATATATGCCCAATAATTGTAATAATAATATTTTTGGAGTAAAAATATAGCATTGAAAAAATTATTCCAAATAATAGTTGTTTCATATAGTCTGATTTCTTGAAACTATCCCCCCAAAGAGTTGTATAGTGAAAGAGTACGAAATATACTGATGATATTAACATCGTATATACTCCATGCCGGCTTAAATATCCCATAATAAAATATCTAAAATATAATTCTTCACAGATTGCTGCACCCATATAATTATAAATTAAAATAATATATCTAAATTGGGGGTATCTGATTTTTGTACTAGCAATACTTATATCTGATAACTTAAACCTTAGTATATCATACTCCTTGTATACACTTAGCAATAGGAAAAATATTAAAAATAATAGTGAAAGAATAAAATTTTTAGATTCAAATTTCTCTAATGTAAAGTATCCAATAAAAGCAAAGAAACCGAAATGTAAAAAATAACCAGATATCCTCAAAAAATATCTAATGGGACTTTTTACACTCATTCTCTTTACATTCCCTAATATCAAAATATTAATTAACCAAGAAATTGAAAATAGGAAGCTATCTTGAGGTAAGTCAAGTAAAATTGCAACTAGTATTGAGAGCAATATTACATTAGTTCTTATATCAAAATACATTACTTTTAAACCTAAACTTTACTCGTAACTAAATTTTCCAAGACTAAAAATTCAATAAAATTTTCTATGTCATCTTTAATTCTTTCAGAATCATCCTCCTTATAAAAGTCAGATATCTTTTTGACAACAGTCTCTAACTCAATATCAGTTCCAATATATTTAAGCACCACCGCACCAGTATAGTTCAGCAAATATGATTTTTTATTACCAAGCAAATAATAATCATCTTTAAATTTCCTAACTCGAGTTTCTAATCGTTTCTCATAGTTATTTAAATTCATAGTAAATCTCCCATCATTTCTTCTTCTAAACATTTCTGAATAAACCTAACACTATCTTGACACACATTCATTTTTGAATTATCATCGCTTAAATCTCCAAAAAACAAGACATTGTAGGCATGCTCTAGTTCTTGATAAAAAGGATTGTATTTAACTATATTTCTTAATTTGATAGGAAGCCACTTATCTCTATCAACAGTATCACCTAGACTAAATACAATATATTTTACTAAGAGTAAATAAGCTTCTCGCGTACAAATTACAGCAACATCAAAATTTTCCGAATCCAAATTCCCAAGTATATCAGCGTACAAATTTTCAATTGAATTAATTATTGAATATTTTTGTAATTCAAGCCACTTTGAAAGAGTTAATTTGTTTTTTAACAAATTAAATTCGTCCTCATTAAATATACAAATCGAATTTCTAAACCTATTAAAAAAAGTTGAAATATCAGTGTAGTTAAAACTATCATCAATTAAAAAGCTATTGGTAACCCTCTGATTCAAATCAAATTCTATTCTACTAATTGAAAGTATCAGATTTTCAATAAAATCTCGATCATATATTTCAATATCTATACCATAATCTGGTAACTCTAAAAAATCAATTTTCTTAAATTTCCCTGCATAAGTAGAATCAGAGTCTTTAAATTTAGAACTTTCCCTAATGATGAAAATGTCTAAATCAGAGTATTTATTACCTAAACCTTCAGAGTATTTATTAATCTGACCGTCAATCAACGATCCACCAATATATGCCACATCATCAGAGAATAAATTCAAGCGTTCTCTTAGAATATTTAAATCTATTGTTTTATTAATCTTTGTTATATATAATTCACTTTTCATTGTTAATACCTAAATTTATAAAAAAACGCAACCCAAAAAAGGAATTGCGCTTTTAGAATAAAAACTATAACATCAGCTCAGCCGCCAATGCTGCTGGCAGTTCTACAAGAACTGCTTTTGGTGCTTCATACGTCGCCATAAATATTCCTCCTTATTTAATTAACTCATATTTTATCAAAATAATAGGAAAATGTCAAGTTCAAATCCAATTGAATTTCTTCAAGTACAGGTATCGCCTAGCCAACTATGCGACACACCTTACTTCTATATTATTTTTTTGTTTTCTCTAGCTACTACCATTTTAAAGATAGTGTATTGACTTGAACGCTCTGAATTGATAAACAAATATACTGTTTCTTATGTGAATTTCCGGTACTTATCATTATGCTCTTAGAGATTGTAGAGGTGACTCTGAGAATCTCTTCTTGATTATTAACAATGATTACCTGTGAGATTATTAATCTCTGCTTGATAGGGGCAGCAGCAATTAACATTTTGAATAAAACAAGTGTAGGCATATTTCAAGAGTGAAGTAACCTGACTAATGTTGTCATTCATGAATTTAAATCCAAGGACTTCAAAACTCCAAATTCTTGTTCCTCAAATAAGTTCAATAGATACACTTTCATTCCAAATACTGCTATTTGGAAAATACCATCTCCATTCTTCTCTTACTATATTACAGACAAAAGTTTCTAAAATTTCCTTCTTAAATCTTTTTGTAATAAATATTGTGAGAATAACTTTCTATAGCTACTTTGTTATGTGGTAGTATATTTTTAGGTAAACTATTCATTTTAGCCCAAAATAAATCTTTTATTTGATCAGGTTCATTAACACGATACTTAATTTCATCACTGAGAGAAATCTCATAAAGAAAATATGTATAAATGTAATTATATCTAACATTTTGTATCAATGTTACAAATTTCAATTTTTTTGGAATAATTTCTAAATTTAATTCTTCAAGCGCCTCTCGAACTACAGCACTCCTCAAATCTTCTTGATTTTTAACATGTCCACTAACACCTAAATCCCAGTAACCATCCATGTAACCAGTCTGGTTACGTAACTGAAGGAGTATCTCATCTCCTCTCTGTAAAATTAATGAAACTGTCAGTTTAAAACTGCCGTCATCTAAATGTGTCACATCATTTCTCCTATTTACTTAGCATCCAATATTCCCAAATATAATAAACAAGCAAAGACTTATTACTAAACCACTCGCTTGTTATATTCTCCACATTACTTTTTGATATGCTTCGTTCAGGTAAATCATACAGATATTCAATCGCTCGATGTAATCCTAAATCAGCAACTGGTATAATCTCAGGGTCTGTAAAATAAAACAAACCCAACATTTCAACGGTCCATTTACCTATACCTTTCACAGATATTAGAATATGTTTTAATTCATCATATGAGTAATCCTCTATAGATTTTTCTAATTCGTTTACTTTATTTGCTAAGTCAATAATTGCACCTGCACGTGTTAAAGGAATTCCTATCTCTCTTAGTTTAGTAATAGTTAAATTCGTAGCAATATAATCAACTGTAGGAAATTGAAAATAGCAATTCCCTTCAAATTCTAGACAATCTCCGTAATATTCAACAAATTTTCTAACTATGTTTGAGGCAGCCTTCAAACTAACTTGTTGACTAATAATTGTTCGTATCACACAATTCACCAAACTTATGTCCTTTATAATCCGAAGACCTTTTAACAAGTTTAATAAGTTTTTAGAATCTACAGCTCCGTATGCTCTCGCATCTATTTTGTTATAATTTTCGTTATGAAAGTCAAACATACCGAGTATTTTATTAAACATCTGTTGGAACTCACCATAATCTAGACTTCCTAATAACATAGTTACTTGAAAAATATTAGCACATTGGGAAATCTCAAATAAATAATCGGTACTATTATGTCTAACAAAAATTCTACAAGTCCTCGCACCCGTCCTCACAATTGGGAATAACTTTCCCATTCTCTCAAGACAATCTAGTGACTTATCCAAAGAATAATCATTTACTATAATACTTTTACTTTTTGTTGTTTTCATTATTTTCTGTCTCTGTCATGGCCCAATTTTCACTTATATATTTAGGTATGTTGCAATATTGTAACGTCCAAATGCTTTCATAACTATGATTAGATTCACCTCCGCCATATTCAACTACTTTGCGAAAGTCACTCACTTTACTTCTTATTATGCTATAGTACTCATGCGCAGGGGCAGGTGCCTGACATTCAATTAATTTATATGTAGGCACAGTGACACATGTAATCAGAGGCACATAGCCTTCTTCAAACGCCTTTTGTTTTACCCAATCAGCATATTTAAAATATTTGTCATCTAGTTCTAATAATAAGACCCTCCTCAACTGTTCTCTACGAAGAATTGTCTGCTCCAATTCTTCACATTTTTTTCTATTTAACTGTTGGTATACTTCATTGCATGAAAAGTCAAAGTCCTCTAGTGACAAATCATTTTTAGAATAAAGAAACCTTTTAACTACGTTAATCGGGATAATTTTCACATTAGTTCCTTTATTAATCTGCCATTCTAAAAATTCAAATATCACTCCTTCGGGCAACTGCTGCCCATCATTGTTAGCAAAAATCCAAAGCTCATCACAAATTAATTCTAGAGATACACAATCTTTAACACATTCAAATTTATTATTCTTATAATATGTAGTTGACAAATAGTAACCTAAGTTATTCGTTGGATTAATTGGAATATTACCAGTATTTAATACAAAACTTATAAAAAGTTCGATTAAATGAATGTTATCTCCGTCATAAGAAGTATATATCAATTTTTTCATGATTTTGTCCTCCAGATTAATTATTATCAATCTTATAAAACTATATCCACTAAGAATAAGACACATTGTTTACTGCAGACTTTATCTATATTCTCAAACAACTAAATCTATCGTATATTCCTCTAATTTTCTTTCCCCCAAAATAATTGCTGGAACCTTCCTCTCACGTAGATGAATCCCTAAATGACCTAAGACAGAACCTGATTTAAAAATAAATCCAGATACGTTATTTAACAACGGAAGTAAACTTATATCTGGATAAGGTGCTAGTAGGATGGGATTTGAAACCGATGAAATCTGTATCTTTAACTCATTCAATACTGGATTATTCTCAACGTTTTCCATCTCTTTTATACTAGGTACGACGCTAACTAATGTTTTATTTTGCATTACCAGCTTAGAAAACAGGATTTCATCTAATTCTACAATATTTCCAGATAGAGTTCCCGAAGAAATAACACGATAGCCTTGAATTCTTTGATAGTTATCATTGATAACTGATTTATCGTCGGACATATCATATACTAGAACTCCTCTACTAGTTAGTACCCACTCTACTACTACACCTTCATACTCTGAGTTTAAAGTTGTCGTTATTTCTAATATCTGATTCAAATGATTTTTTGAAATTTGTGGTACGGATTCATAACAGTTCACTCGAACAGAATTATTAAATTCATCAAACGAATATTGTATGTGCTGCTCAGAAATATATTCATGTATTTTAACACCGCTAAAGGAAAGAATAACCTCAGACATATAATTTATAACTTCATTTTTCAAACCAATCAAATCTCCTGCAATATACTCTATTACAATACCTTGGGGTAATATTTTAGAATAGCCAGATAAAATTGGTTTATGAAATTCAGTTACCCAAACAATGCTAATTTCACCAACTTGAGCAATTGAATTTATTGAAGCGTAAAATTCACTCCTACTGATTATCTTATTTTGTTTTTTACCATCCTGCGTCTCAAATATCAACAGTAAATACTGACTTGAAAATATCCTATCAATTTCTCTTTGAATAGTAACTTTGTCAGCTCTAACTCTATCAAAAACTAAGAATCCAAGTCTATAGTCTCTATCAACACCCGCACTACGAAGAGTTTGTTTCATCCAGTGCCGCTTTTTCCATTGTTTTGATATGAGTCCCTTTTGAAATTTCGGTAGTCCCATTCCATGTACTTCAGATGAATCTAAGTCTATAAAAAAGCACTTATCTTTTTGAGCACGTTCAAAATATAAAGGTCTCGTTGTGATGGCACGTATTTGGAATATAAATAATTGACCATCTTGACCAATTCCCCATTCTAAGTCCACTCCCGATTTACGAAAGCCAGCTAATTCTTCGACTTCATAAATCAATTTCCTAAGCATATCTTCATATTCATTATTTTCTTTTAGTTGATTTTTATCTTGAATTTCTTCCACCTGATCACTTTCTCTGCTATATATTGAAAAATATTCAATTTCTCCATTAACAACAGACTTATTATCTCTGCCTATTTCCAGAACAAATTCATCTTCCATAGTTAAAGGGTTTCTAGAGAACGCCACTCCATTATATTTTAAGTCTACATATTCTTGAATCAATATCGGAAATATAATATCTTCCTTTTTCCATGTGTATTTATATTTTATATAAGACTCAAATACTCGTATTACTGCATTAGCTATATCAAAAAGATTAATTTCGACATTCAACACCGTAGTATAATTACCTGCACCTGCTAAGTCAGCATTATCTTCATTTAATGAGGTGCTTCTGATTGCAATCTTTTTATCAGCCCCATAAAACTCCTCAATTTCACCTACTAGATTCTTCCATAATATACTCTCTTTTGACTCTATTAACTTTTTCTGTAATAAATCTCCCAAATTTGTGGAGCCATTAGTAATACAAAAAAATTCTTCCCCAATTAAGTCAATAAAAAAATCAGGTAAAATAGCGAAAGATTTAGGAGTGTTGATTTTTAATTTTTCTAACAAATTCACATAATAAGCCTTATTCCCGATCATCTCTTTAGTTAGATTATTTGTGCCATTTAGATTAATCAAATATTTTTTCATAAGTTACCTTTAAATAAATTTATATATATATCCTTTGGAATAGGGCAAGTATATTTTGCCGCAGATAAATTATCTGGTTTATGTCCCAAAACTCGCTCTGTATTTTTAAACGAAAGTTCCCATAAAGCATCCTGTTTTCGTGGCTCTATCATATCTACTGGCATATCAGCATTGTGAGCATCACTAACATTTTTAGCTTCATGATACATACGCTCTGTATCTTTGACCTTTAACCTTATTACTATTTGTGTAACTGGGCATTGTCTAGTTTTTGGAAAATCATCAAATGGTCCTAAAGCCATTATCCATGAATTATTCTTATTTCCTGAAATATCTAATCTGAGTGAAATCAGTATTAACTTTTCAGAATACTCTTGAACATTATCAATAAAAAATGGAGTATGTTCTACTAGAGACTTAATTAACTCTGCAAAGCTAATATCAGAATTAATATGTGGAAATAATATTGATAACACTTCATCTCCTGAATGCTGTATATGATTCTTAATTTTACTATATAGTTTGCTTATTGATGATTTTGTGTATTCAGATTTTTTCTCAACTATAAAACGCCAACCAAATCGATCAGAATCACCCGCCATATACTTTGCAAATCCACAGCCCACTTGACCTTGCTTAAACCAATTTTGCGTTAACTCTATAACTAACTCATCGTTTTCCAAAACCTCTTCTTTAGAAATATTATATTTTTTAGAAAGAAATTCTATATAATCTTCTCTATCAGAATAAAATTTACCTCCTATACTATTAGATCTCTTCAACTTTCTAAAATCTATCATTATCAAACCTCACTTTTTAACCCTATACACAACAAGCTATTTTCAGAATATCCCAAGCAACGCGTGCTGTATTTGCATTATAATCTATTGGTTCACCTTAAACAAACAGATATGATATTTTAAGATATAGTTATTTATCTTTAAAAATCAGATCATAATAACCATATGGTTTACGGATGTATTACCACAGCCCACTCTGTTAAAGCTAGCTTAGAGTGTGTGCTTTAAAGTTAAATGACTATACAAGAACATTATACACCAAAACCTAAGAAATTGATAGTAGCTGAATGTCTGCTAATTGAAAAATGGTAAACTTTTTTCAAAGATTCACAAGCTTTGGCGATCAGAGCAACACAACATAGGCTACATAATATCCATAGGGGATTTACCCACTACAAATATTATAGAGCCAAAAAGCACCTCAAAAAGGTATTACCAAGTTGTAATACCTTTTTTCGATGCTCTTTTGTCTTGTTCTTGTTTCAATCGACTATACAATTGGCTTTGTGATAGAGATGTGATAAGTCAATTGGATCACCTGAGTTACT
>ERZ773272.347-NODE-347-length-18906-cov-29.893374_pt1 | contig 18906 bp, 16 predicted proteins | sample MGYA00511891_ERZ773272 | MGnify/ENA primary metagenome ERZ773272 (study PRJEB29015, sample SAMEA2738150) | human oral metagenome | biome: human oral; feature: human-associated habitat; material: saliva | place: China | collected 2198 ...
GCTCCAAGCTGAAGGCAGCAGTCGCTAAGAAGTAATTCTTGAGACTTTGAATCTGCAGAAGGCCCCCACCATCAGGTGGGGGCCTTCTTTGTGTGTAAAAGGGTGTTTTTCGGGGAGAACCTTGTGGGACACACAGAAAAATTTAAGAAATTTTATTCATAATCCATAAAAGCTATGCATGAGCTGAGCGAAAATACGCGAATTTCAAGGAGCTCTGGGGAAAATACTTATGCAGAGGGTGAGTGACACAGCTTAAACACAGCTAACTAAAGCTCAGTCTTAGACTCACACTTTAGGCTTATACCAACGGAACGGAGAACATCGCATCGACGAACGATGAAGGGTTCTTCGAACTGCCACCGACCATACACCCCATACACCCCGCATCCCGCGGGGCCTCGCAGAGGAGACCCCACATGGCACGACATAATCAGCATCGCACTGACAATCACCCCGCAGGCGCTCGCCGCGGCCTTCGAACCGGCGCGGCCGCCCTTTCCCTGGCCGCTATTGCCGCTCTCGGCCTGAGCGCATGCGGCACCCAGAACACCTCGAACACCACCACCGCAACTGCCACCGCAATGGCAAGCAACACGGCAGATGCCGCGGTCAATGCGGGCAGCGGCAAGGTGACCGTCAAGGCCAGCCCTACCGCCAGCCCCACGGTATCCGCCGGTAGCACCCAGAGCGCCGGAACCGTGACCGTCACCGGTGCGGACGGCACCGGCGTTACCGCGGGAGCCGATGGAAGCATCACCGTCAACGGCGCTGACGGCACCGGTGTCACCGCAGATGCCGGCGGTAACGCTACCGTCAATGGCGGCTCGGGTAACTCCGGATCTTCCGCGAAGGTGGATGAGAAGGCGGGGGAGAGCGCATCCTCAAGGGGTAATAGCGGTAACTCTGGCACCACCGGCAACACCGCTACCGCCAGCGGGACCATCAGCGCGGCTAATGGTTACACCCTCATTGAGATTGAGAGCGATGGCGGTTGGAGCTACCACGCACCCAACGGCGACGTTATTGAGGTAAACGCTGACGGTTCCTGGGAGCGTGTTGGCCAGAACGGTACCGTTGAGGTGAAGGCGGATGGCTCGTGGGAGCAGACCGGCCAGGGCAGCGTTGTTGAGGTGAATGCCGACGGTACCTGGAAGCAGACCGGCCAGGGTGCAATCCAGGTACCCGTCGTTCCCGCCAAGCCCGCTGGTGCCACCGTGAACCCCGTGCAGCCGGTCGTACCCCGCTCTTAAACCGCGAAATTTTTATGGCTCGACCCTCAGCTCACTGAGTAGGTCAAATCCCCAACTCTCGATAGAATTAAATGGTTGGCTAACCGATAAACGTTCAAATATTCTTTACGAATATTGCAGACCCTTCCCGAACACCTCACCCTGCCAGCCAGCTGTATTGAACAACCACAAGGAGAAAACAATGGCAATTACCCCCGCAGCGAAGAAGACCGCCGCCGTTCTGTCCATCGCCCTCGCAGGCGCACTGGGTCTGAGCGCATGTGGTTCGCAGTCCTCCTCGAACACCACCGCAAGCTCCTCCGCTACCGCATCGCCCAGCGCATCGGCGCAGGCTACCTCCAGCTCCTCGGCTAAGGCATCCTCCTCCGCATCGGCATCGGCAACCGCTAACGTGAGCGTTGACGCTAACGGCAACGTGACCGTCAAGGCTAACGACGGCGAGGGTAACTCCGCAGACGTCAAGGTCGGCGCAGACGGCAAGGCATCCGTAGACGCTAAGGACTCCGAGGGCAACACCTCCAAGACCGAGGCTGACGACAAGGGCAACACCAAGGCAGAGTCCAAGGGTTCTGAGGGTAACACCTCCGTGAGCGGTTCCGAGGTTTCCGAGGATGGCAGCTGGACCGTTCAGGACGACGCCACCAACACCCAGATTGCTGTGCAGGCTGACGGTTCCTGGAGCCGCCAGGATCCAGAGGGCCAGGTTTCTGTGCAGGCTGACGGCTCCTGGAGCATCCAGACCAACGCAGGCGTGCAGGCAACCGTGGACGCTTCCGGTGAGGTGACCTCCATCATGGGTGGCGAGAAGTCTCAGCTGCAGGCTCCGAAGGTTCCCACCAAGCCCGCTAAGGCTAAGGTTGATCCCGTCAAGCCCGCACAGCCCAAGTAAGCTGTAAAGAGCTGATAACGGCTAGTTCGCTCCCCGGGCGTAACAGCCCGCCTGACTAGCGAAGACGCCCCGTGCGCATCCGAACGTGATGCGTGCGGGGCGTTTTGCGTCTTCAAGCCGGGCTAAGAAGACCAGTAGAGCTGAGAAGACCCGTAAGCGGGGGAGGGGGCACCGCAACATCTCAGAGCTTTCAGGTCGCGGTGCTAGCATGAAAGCGTACGCCGGGCATACCGGAGTACAGGTCAACCACACTACGCACTGCGCCGTAGCAGAGCGGCGCATACAGAAAAGAGAAACTACAGTGAAGAAGTCTATTGCTGTTCTGTCCCTGACCATTGCTGGCGCCCTCGGCCTCGTAGCCTGCGGCGGCAACTCCGGCGGATCCAACTCTGGCTCCTCCGCATCGGCGAGCGCGTCCGCTTCCGCAACTGCCTCCGCACCCGCAAGCACCTCCGCAGCAGCAACCAGCAAGAGCACCACCTCTGCAGCAGCTGAAACCACCAAGGCAGAAACCAAGACCACCCAGGGCACCATCAGCACCCCCAGCGGTCTGCCCAGCGAAGCAACCGAAGCACTCAAGAAGGGCCAGGAATCCGCCGAGCAGGCAACCTCCGCAGGCTACACCGCCAGCAAGAAAGGCCTGGACGAGTTCAAGAACGAGGCCGGTGTGAAGAAGGCACAGACCAGCGACGGCACCGTCTACTACAGCGATAAACTCGCTGCTTTCGAATCCAAGGATGGCGCTATTGTCACCATCCAGGATAACGGTGTGTGGACCAGCATTGACTCCAACGGTGTAACCCTCGTCGTGAGCGAGGACGGCTCCTGGATTAAGACCAACCCCAAGGACAACCTCTACACCGTCGTCAAGGCAGACGGCACCGCATCCGTACTGAACACCAAGACCTTCGAGCAGGCAACCGACGTCTCCAGCATCGAGACCCCGAAGGCACCTGCCCGCATCGACGGCTTCAAGGGCACCGCTAAGACCCCGGTCAAGCCCACCAAGATCGGTGACCTCTCCGAGGTTGCAGGCGCCAAGTAAAAACTAGCTCCTGCCCCGGGCAGAACAGCCCAACAGAACAGGGACACCAGCGCCCCGTGCGCATCCAAGACGATGTGCACGGGGTATTTTCGTATTTTCCGGATGCCCTCAGCGGGCCCGTGCGAGTGGGGAACGCCATCCGAAGCGCAGTATATCAGGGAGTTTTCAGGTCTCGGTGTTAGCATGAGGACGTATCCCGGATACGCTGGTGTACACCACAGCCACGCTACGCATTGCGCCGTTGCAGAGCGGCGCATACAGAAAAGAGAAACCACGATGAAGAAGTCCATTGCTGTTCTGTCCCTGACCATCGCAGGAGCCCTCGGCCTCGTGGCCTGCGGCGGTTACAAAGTGTCCGCCCCCAGCGGTTCCGCAAGCGCGTCGGCATCTGCATCCGCGACCGCCTCTGCAAGCCCCTCGGCGGCCGCCCAGTCCCCCAGCCCCTCGGCGGCGGAAACCACCAAGGCTGCAGCTAAGAGCACCCAGACTTCCTCGGCAGATTCCTCCGGCGCCACGGAAGCATCTAAAGGTGCAGGGGATGACTCCCAGCAGTCGGACGAGACAAGCTACAGTGCTGCTAAGGAATTCGTGAAGAAATTCCAGGAGAAGCCTGGAGTGAAGAAGACCGAAAGCAGCGACGGAACCGCATACTACAACGATGAGGTTGCCTACGTCGAAGGCAAGGACGGCACCGTTATCGGCATCAAGAGCGACGGTGAGTGGACCAGCATGAGCTCCGATGGAGTCACCGTTTTCGTGGACAAGGATGGTTCTTGGGTTGTGGGCAACTCAAAGGATAACCTTTACACCGTCGTTAAGGCGGACGGCACCGCCGCCATCATGAACACCAAGACCCTCGAAGAAGGCACCGACGTGTCAGCCATCAAGACCCCGAAGACCCCCGGCCGTATCGATGGCTTCAACGGCACCCCTGTAACTCCCGTCAAGGCAACTAAAATCGGTAAGTTCTCCGAGGTCGTAGACTCCATGAAGAAGTAAACAGAAATAGCTTCCCGAATCTGGGATCCGATACCCCGCGCGTATCCGAACGTGATACGTTCGGGGTATTTCTACGTTCAAGGGAAGAATGAGGGTCAGAATTTTCCCAGGTAACGGTGCTAATATATGGACGCGCCCAAAAACGGGTGTCACCAACCACATTTATACATAGCGTCGTGATGATGTCGCGACGCATGACGGAAAGAGAAATCCGCCGTGAAGAAGTCTATTGCTGTACTGTCTCTGAGCCTAGCAGGCCTGCTCGGCCTGGCCGCCTGTGGGTCCTCCCCGAAGAGCCCGGATAGCAGCCAGAGCGCATCCTCCAGCGCTTCTGCCTCCGCTACCGCCTCTGCAAGCGCGAATAGCTCGAGCTCCTCCAGCGCCTCCTCCGAATCCACTAGCTCCTCTAGCTCTTCCTCCGCTAAGGCTGAGTCGACTTCGAGCTCCTCCGCCAAGTCCTCCACCAAGGGATCCGAGACCCAGGCGAGCGGTTCGTCGGCTAATCCCGCCCTGCCCAATGGCGCCAGCGATAGCAGCTACGGCCCGAAGGTCTACGAGACCTACAAGGAAGCTGTCGAAGAGGCTAAGAAGGACCCGAGCGCCAAGAAGACTACGAACGCCGATGGCAACGTGTACACCGCCTCTGACGGAAGCATCGCTATTGTCGAGGCCAAGAACGGTAACTACATCGCCGTTCAGAACGACGGCAGCTGGCTACGCGTGACTCCCGAGGGCGAGGCCGTCACCGTGGATGCGAAGGGCTCCTGGGCCCTCTTCAAGACCAACGGTGAAGTGGCTCATGTTGATGAGAACGGCGCAACTTCCATCGTGAATATCAAGACCTTCGAGGTTTCGACTGACTACCAGTCCCTGGAGGTGCCCAAGACCCCGGCTCCGGTGGGAGATCTCCCCGCTCCGAAGACCCCCGTCACGCCGAGCAGCGTGGCAAAGAACTAGCAGCACCCATCGCCATAACCGGCGACTGACTAGACCCGTTCGCCCCGCACGTATCCCCGTGGATGCGTGCGGGGCGTTCTCGTACGCGCTCTCGGCTTCCGGTATTTTTCCCCGGTATTTCGGGTTTAGAGAGCGCCGCCGGAGCCCAGACTTTTCCCAGGGAACGGTGCTAGGATGGTGCCGTGCCCCAGACAGGGCACGTCAGCTACACCCATACACGGCGTCGTGACCGGGTTACGACGCTTGACGGAAAGAGAATGTCTCCGTGAAGAAGTCTATTGCTGTATTGTCTCTGAGCCTAGCAGGCCTGCTCGGCCTGGCCGCCTGCGCCCCCGCGGTGAAGGCCCCCGTAGCCTCCCGTGATTCCGCATCGGCAAGCGCCTCCGCCTCACCCTCTGCCTCGCCCTCCGCAGAGGACTCACAATCTGCCAGCGAATCCCCCTCCGCAAGTAGCGAGAGCTCTTCTACGCCCTCTTCGAGCGCCTCTGCCCGGGAGACTGCTAGCAGCGACTCAACAACGGATGTGGACAGGGCTGCCGAGTCGCGGAAGATCGCCATGGATCTCTACAAAGCGTACGCCCGTTCAGTCGCCGCCGCTGAGAGGGCCCGCACCGGCATCGTGAAGGGTGAAAACGCCGATGGTAAGACCTACACCTCAGAAAGGAACAAGGTCACTTTGGTTGCGGGGAAGGACAACGAGTACGTCATCCGCATCAAGGACGACGGTAGCTGGAGCCGTGCAAGGGCCAACGGCGAGGCGGAGCTAGTGAACCCCGACGGTTCCTGGGTCAGGATTAAGCCTGACGGCGAACGCATCGAGGTCAAGGGGAGCGGTACCGTCTATATTTACTACCACCAGGGCGATGTGCCCAAGGACCTCATTAACACCCTGGAAACCCCCAAGCTTCCCGCCCCCGTGGAAGGCGGCGTGGGCGTCCCCAAGGAACCTGTGAAGCCGACGAAGATCAGCTCGGTCACGAACTAAAATCCATAAGAAGCCTCACATATCGCGGCACCTCGGTCCGTGCGCATCCGTTTCCGATGCGCACGGACCGATTTATATCTGCCGGCGTCCTTTCAGGTCGGGGAAGGGGGACCCGGTAGCTCCCGATAGCTCTTACCAGGGTGGAATATGACGGAATATGACGGGTCGTTAAGCCCCCAAGTCACAAAGCTCAACTCCCGGCGAACCACCCCAACCACGCTGGCATAATGGGGACAGCAAACCATCGCGCCCACACACGGCGCACCCAACAGGAGAGAGAACCCATGAGCGAGAACACCACCCGCACCGTACGCGTGCGTGCCAGCGAACTCGAAGGCCGAGCCTGGCTCAACACCGGCGACAAGAACCTGACCCTGCAGGATTTGCGCGGCAAAATCGTTATTCTCGACTTCTGGACCCTCTGCTGCATCAACTGCCTGCACGTGCTCGATGAACTGCGCCCCCTCGAAGAAGAATTCTCCGACGTACTCGTCACCGTTGGCGTCCACAGCCCCAAATTCGAACACGAGGCAGACCCCGTAGCGCTCGCCGCAGCCGTCGACCGCTACCACATCACCCACCCCGTACTCGACGACCCCGAACTGACCACCTGGCAGGCATACACCGCCCGCGCATGGCCCACCCTCGTCGTCGTCGACCCCGAAGGCTACATCGTCGCTCACCTCTCCGGCGAAGGCCACGTGCAGGGCCTCACCTCCCTCGTACGCGAACTCGTCGCCGAACACGAAGCGAAGGGTACCCTGCACCGCGGCGACGGCCCCTACGTGCCCCGCCCCAAGGCCGCCGGCACCTACGCCTTCCCCGGTAAGGCCATCGAACTGCCCGCCGAATTCGGCCCTGCAAACCTCTTCGGCAACCGCGAGCGCACCTACCTCGTCGCCGATAGCGCACGCCACCGCATCCTGCAGGTAGCCGCCGACCTCAACACCGTCATCAACACCTACGGTGGCGGCGACGACCCCGTAAACCACCCCGTCAAGGGCCACGTCGACGGCACCGGCACCGAAGCACGCTTCAACGAGCCCGCCGGCCTCGCCCTCGTACCCGAAAACCTGCGCGAACAGCTCGGCTACGACGTGCTCGTCGCCGACACCGTCAACCACCGCCTGCGCTCCCTCAACCTGCGCACCGGCGAAGTACGCACCCTCGCGGGTAACGGCGTGCAGCGCGTCATCGACGGCGACAACGCCGTCACCGGCGACCCCAACCACATTCCCACCGGCGTGCCCGCCACCGAAATTGCGCTCTCCTCGCCCTGGGATGCGGTCTACTCCCGCGAAGCCGGCCAGTTCATCATCGCCATGGCAGGTACCCACCAGCTCTTCGGCTACGAACCCGTCACCGGTGCCCTCAGCATCTTTGCCGGCTCCGGCGTGGAGGGCCTCGCCGACGGCCCCGCCGCCGACGCCTGGTTCGCCCAGCCCTCCGGCATCATCGAAGCCCGCGACGGCAGCCTCTGGGTCGCATGTTCCGAAACCAGCGGCCTGCGCCACGTCACCTTCACCGACAACGGCGTACAGGTCACCTCCGCGGTCGGCAAGGGCCTCTTCGACTTCGGCTTCGTCGACGGCGACTCCGAAACCGCCCGCATGCAGCACCCCCTCGGCCTGACCGAGTTGCCCGACGGGTCCATCGCCGTCGCCGACACCTACAACGGCGCCATCCGCCGCTGGGACCCGGTCACCGGCACGCTCGGCACCCTCGAACGCGGCCTCGACGAGCCCTCCGACCTGCTCGTCGAAGAAGTACCCGGTGAGGACCCACGCCTCATTATCGTGGAAACCAACGCGCACCAGCTCGTGCGCGCCTCCATTCCCGCGAAGGCACAGCACGTCGACGAAGGCGCCATCACCACCGCACGCCCCTCCACCAAGCTCACCGGCGGCACCCTCGAATTCACCTCACGATTCACCGTGCCCACCGGCCAGAAGCTCGACACCCGCTGGGGCGACCCCACCCAGCTGAAGATCTCCTCCACCCCCGAGAACTTCATCCTGGAAGGCGCCGGCACCTCCACCGGCCTGACCCGAACCCTCGTGCTCAACCCCGAGATTACCGAGGCGGTCCTACACATCACCGCCCGCGCCGCCGCCTGCGACGGCACCCCCGACGGTGACATCCCCGAGCACGCGGCTTGCCACCTCTACCAGCAGGACTGGGGTATTCCCGTTGTCGTGACCGGTGACGAGGCAGACGAAAGCGAACTCGTTCTGGACCTGCGCGGTATCAACTAGTCACCTAAATACATAAAACAGGAACCGGTACATATCCTCGCTCCTACAGGGGAACCCGCCCTCGCTTCGCTCGGGCACCCTGATGTCGCTACGGATAGTACCGGTTCCTTGTTGTCTTCAGAATGTTTGTGGTTTCAGAGCGGCTGGTATGTGAAAGGGCCGGGTCATCCTCGCTCCTACAGGGGAACCCGTCCTCGCTTCGCTCGGACACCCTGATGTCGCTACGGATAACACCGGCTCTTTCTCAACCCATATAAGCTACGAGCCAGTATGCTCTTCGCTCCTACAGGGGAACCCGCCCTCGCTTCGCTCGGGCACCCTGATGTCGCTTCAGAGCATACTGGCTCTCGCGTTCAACAGCTTTAGAATGAGACTCGGACCGCCTTCGCATCCGCCTCCACCGAGGCCTTCAGCGTAAACGGAATCTCCTTCTGCACCTGCGAGCGCGCACCCGTGTACAGATCCAGCTGCGTAAACGACACCTTCGCCGTGCCCTTCATCGGCTGCACCGACCACACACCCGAGGCATTCACGCTCACCTGCGGATCCGCGACCTTCTCAACGGTCCACTGAACCGTCGAATCCACGCGGCCGCCGAAGCTGTACTCAAACGGGCAACCCGTCGGGTACAGCGCGTTCTGGGCCGCGCACTTCTGCAGGTGGTCGTTAATCTGCTCCTTAACCGAAGCCAATGCGTTATCGCTCGGCTTCAAATCGACGCGTGCCATGTGCTCACCCTGGTTATTCGTGACCGTCTCCGTCACCTTCTGGGCCGTGTACACCGTCGAATCGTACGAGACGGCGTACGTACCCGGGTAGAACACCGGGAACGTCGCCTCGCCCTCGTCCACCGCGACCTTACGGTTATTAATCGTCGCGGCCTCCACACCCTGAATATTCACCTTCACCGTAGGCAGGGTATCGCCATCGATAGCCCACTTATCGAAAAAGCCCCAGTGGGTACCCGAGTGATGCAGATGGAAATCCGTGTGCTGCGGCTGTCCGTCCAGAGTGTAGGACGCGCGCACCGTCGCCTGCCGGCCGTCCTCGCTCGTCTCAACAACCTCGTAATTCACCCGCGACATCGAGGCGACCGAACGCTTCAGCGCCTCGCCGTCCAGCAGCGCCGCATCCCCGGCAGGAATCTGGGCGTTCAACAGGCCGCGCGCATGCGAACCGTTCCCCACGCGCAGGGCATGGAAATACTCCCGCACCTGGCCGGTCGGGCCGTACACCAGCTTATTCGTCATAATCAGTGCCGCCGCCGCAATCGAGGCCGCCACCACAACACCGATCATCCACAGGGCCAGGACCCGTTCCACAGGAGAAAAATTACGCATAGAACCAGGGTAACGCAGGTAGTCCGGCTAGGATTCACGACGACCACACACTAAAGTGGAGTGTATGGCAGAACGCGCTCACGAAGTACCCGCCAAATACGGCGAAGTCCACGAACTATTCCACCCCCGCATGCGCTCCTACGGCAGGCGCATCGAGGCGTCCATCCCCGGCACCATCGTGCTTGTCGCCGCGCTCGCCTTCATCTTCTACAAACGACCCGCGCTGCCGTACACCATCCTTGTGCTGCTCATCGGCACTATCGCCGGCATCAACCTCTACTCGGTGCTCAAACCGACCATTATCGTCATCACCAAGACCCACGTGCTACGTGCCCGCACCTTCGGGTGGTTCGCCGTACCCCGCGCCGACATCAGCCACACCATCTTCGCGGAGAAGCTCTACCCCAAGAAGGCCTACGGCCAAAACCTCAAAACTATGGCCGGACGCATCCGCTACCGCAGCTTCCCCGCCATGTGGGCCGTCGACAAGGACGGCAAGCAGCTCATGCGTCTCGACGGGCGAGTCTGGGACGGCAAAACCATGCGTGAGGTTTCGTCGAAGCTCTCGGCCAAAACCACCATCTACAAGCAGATCAACGTCATCAGCATGGACAAGGAACACAAGGGCCTCATCACCTTCAACGAGCTGCACCCCGGCTGGCGTTCCAGCCTGCTGACCATCCTCGCGGTCATCGTCGTGGTCATCCTCTTCGCGGCCTCCTTCCTGCCCGAAGAGATCGCCCGCAACATCTACATGATCCACTAGGCGGATGCGCCCCTCAGCAGATGCGTAAAGGCCCGGCACCCACCCCGCAGCGGGGGAAGCGCCGGGCCTTTTGCGAGCCTTGCCTAGCTCCGAAAGCTGAGCCTAGTTCTCGGGGCGGGAGAGTACCGCCACCAGGAACTCCGAAGAGCCCTCCTGATAGGGGTGCATCTGCCACGAGGAGTAGGTATTATCGACGTTCAGGCCGACCTCACGGGCATCGGCCAGGAACTGCTCAAACGCGTAATCGCGGCCCGGACCGGAACCGTAACCCACGACGGCGCGGCCACCGGGGGCCAGCACGCGGCGGAAGTTCTCCACCACCGGCTTACGGGTCGAACGGGCGAGGAAACCCATCACGTTACCGGCACACACCAGAAGCTCGAAGCCGTTCTCCGCGGTGGCGTCACCCTCGATGCCCAGCACCTCCGGCAGATCCACCAGGTCGGCGGTAATCCAGGTGGCGTCCGGGCAGACGCGGCGTGCCTCTTCGATAAGCTCAGGGTCAATGTCAACGCCGGTCACGCGGTGGCCCAGGGCATGCAGCTGCTTGCCCACGCGGCCCGGACCCGAGCCCGCGTCCAGAATCTTCGCGCCGCGCGATGCCAGGGCGTTCACCATGCGGGACTCACCGGCCATATCGTTGCCCTCGGCCTCCATGGTCTTGAAGCGGTCGATGTACCACTGCGAGTGATTCGGGTTGGTCTCCTTCTTGACGAGCCACAGGGACTTCTCGCGTTCGCCCGGCGCGTTGAAACTCAGCATTGCCATAAATACTCCTTTGACAGGGTGTGATGATGCGCCCGCCCGGTCGTGAACGAGCCGCGGGAGCGCATCTGCGGTATAGCGCTACCTTCTAGCTTAGCGCTTGGGCCGGCGCCGACACCGTGAGATATCGGATAGCGAACGGAAAGGCTTGCCCCGAGCGCAAAGCGGAAAAGTCCGGGGAGCGGACAGCCCGCGCGACGGGGCAGACTATCGGGCCGAGTTTAGAACGGGATTAGAGGTGGTCACCCTGGTGATTCTGGGGCTCCTTCAGCGCGCGGCGGTATGCCTCCTCGGCCTCTTCCTTCGCCAGGCGCGCCGCCTCGGCGAACTGTTCCTCGATATCGCCCATCAGCGCCTCGACCTCCTCGAGACCAACCGCCGGGCCTCCGGCCATCAGGCCGTCAGAGCCCAGCACGACGGCCAGCGGCACGCCGTAACCGAAATTTGCCGCGCTCGCCGACTCACGGTCAATCAGCGGGGTCAGGCCCTCGGGAAAACTACCGTTATTGCGCGACTTATTCAGCGACTCCAGGGAGGAGTACACCGGGTGCAGGGCCACCTGCGGCAGACGCTCCTGCCACTGCGGCATAGTCTTCAGGAACTTGACACAACCACCGCAGGTCGCCGAGACGAACACAAGCACGCGCGCCTGAGTCTTCGCAATCTCGCGCATGGTCGTGCGGCGGCCATCCTCAAGATAGAGGGCGCCCAGCGGGATGGGCATGCGCACGTACAGCTCCTCGCCGTTCTCGTCGTACACCGGCTCGGGCAGGATAACCTGCGGACGCTCATCCGCCGCACCCAGGGCGTCGCCGCGGCGTACCGCATCCAGGGTTGCCGCGATGAGGGCGGCTCCGCCCGCCCAGAGCCAGCCGGAGGCATCCAGTGAGAACAGCGTGAAGAGCACACCTGCGCCGCCAGCCAGGGCCGCCGCGTGGGTACCCGCCGCAGCTACCAGCAGCGACAGATTGCGGAAGAGTGTGTAGCGACTGACCGGGGCCGTCGACCCAGAACCGAAACAATTGCAGCCCGCAGTGCGTCCCGTCGCCAGGGCGCGGGCAATCACCACTGTGTAGAAAATCATCAGGACCAGAGCCAGGCCCGAGGCGATTACGGCGGGCAGCCGCACGGGCGACAGCAACAGGACGGCGGCTAGTGCGATTTCGAACCACGGCAGGATGAGCGACACGGCACGGGCCGGCGCAATCTTCTGCAGGCCGAGGTTTTCGATGCCGGTGACGGTGCTCTGCGGGTCCTTCGCCTTCGCAATACCGCTGATGAGTAGGGTGAGAGCGATGAGGGCCGTGCACAGAACCAGGGGCACGGTGGGGAAAGTGAGCATGGGAATCCTTGAGTGAGGTGATTGGGGAAAACCGTTACAGAAGATTTTACGCCCTTGACCAGCGGGAAGAAGCCAGCGGGAAGAAGGAGGAACCGGGGTTCCACGGGCTTTGCGGTGGCACGGAGGGAGGCCGCTACGTGCCGAGGGTTAGAGGAGTACGAGGGAATGTATTTCCGCCTGGAGGCGATTCCCGTCGTGGTTTAAGAAGAACCCCTCACCGTTCAGTGAGAGGTTCTGGAAGAGCGGCTGACGGGAATCGAACCCGCGTATCAGGCTTGGGAAGCGTGCGCTCTACCATTGAGCTACAGCCGCATCCCCTCCAGTCTAGCGTGTACCGTGCCGGTTCGTGAAATGTTTCACCCCGCCCAATGTGACGCACCACCCGGGTCGTGCCGGGCTCGAGCCTGCGGTCTGCGGGCTCTGCCAGGTATCCTTTAAACGTGCTTATTTCAGATCGCGATATTCGTCAAGAGATTGCTGATGGACGCATCGTCCTTGAACCGTACGATGAGTCGATGATTCAGCCTGCAAGTGTGGACGTGAGGATTGATCGTTTCTTCCGTCTGTTCGATAACCACAAGTACCCGCATATCGACCCCGCGCAGCCGCAACAGGACCTGACGCGTCTGGTGGAGGTGGCTCCCGACGAGCCGTTCATCCTGCACCCGGGTGAGTTCGTGCTGGGCTCGACGTATGAGAAGGTGACCCTGCCCGATGACGTGGCCGCCCGCCTGGAGGGCAAGTCCTCGCTGGGTCGTCTGGGCCTGCTGACCCACTCGACGGCCGGTTTTATCGACCCCGGTTTTTCGGGCCACGTGACGCTGGAACTGTCGAATATGGCCACCCTGCCGATTATGCTGTGGCCGGGTTCTAAGGTGGGTCAGCTGTGCTTCTTCCGTCTGAGCAGCCCGACCGAGCACCCGTACGGTTCGGGCGCGTACGGTAACCGCTACCAGGGCCAGCGCGGCCCGACGGCGTCGCGTAGCTATTTGAACTTTCATCAGACGATGATTCCGACGGAGTCGTAGTCTATTCCCGTTTGGGGTTGGGGTGCGGGTGGCCTGCATGGCTGGGTCGCCCGCGCCTCCTCATATGGGCGTACGCCCGGCGTCTCGTGCGTTCACTCGCGTGCGGGGCTATTCTCTCACTCATTTGAAGGATTGTTATGAATCTGCTTCCTGTTGTTCTGCGCCTGGCGGGCGCGGAGGTTTCCGTCTACCTGATTGACCAGTCTGAGGCTTTTGTCGAGGGTTTTAAGCGCGCGTGGGAGCCGCTGAACCCCGAATTCTTTGAGACTCCGGACGAGGCCTATGAGGCGGTTTCGAACCACGACCAGGTGCTGCTGGTGCACCCCGTATCTGACACCCCGATTCTGGACATAGCCCAGCCCCTGATGGGCCCGTTCACGAAGGTTGGCACGCTGCGCGTGGATAGCGTGGAGCAGGGCCTGCAGGACCTGACGAGCCGCATCACCGTTGCGATGATCGAGCAGCTGGTGGGTACCGGCGTGATGCTCCATTCGGCGGTTATCGGTGACCCCGAGTCGAAGCGCGCCCTGGCCCTGGTGGGCGTTTCGGGCAGCGGCAAGACCACGGCCTCGCGTTTCTTGGGCTCGAAGCTGGCGTACCTGACGGACGAGACCGCCGTCATCTCGGATGAGGGCTTCGTGACCCCCTACCCGAAGCCGTTGTCGGTGATTGTCGACCCGAACGCACCGAAGGAACAGCAGAACCCGGTTGAGGCCGGTCTGAACGTGGTCGACCCCGAGGACCGCGGCTACAAGCTGACCCGCATCGTGCTGATTTCGCGTGACGAGCAGGCCAAGGAGCCGCGCCTGGAACGCGTGCCGCTGCACGAGGCGCTGGTGTTCCTGAGCGAGCAGAGCTCGGGCCTGGCGAAGCACCCCGAGGGCGTCGTGTCGCTGGCCAAGCTGGTGGAGCGTTGCGGCGGCGTGTGGCGCCTGGTGTACTCGGAGGTTGAGGATACTTTGCCGCTGGTTCAGGATCTGCTGAATGGTGGCGAGCTGCCGGGCGCTGATGAGGTTGAGAGCCTGGAGAAGTACACGGTTGAGGATCACCTGCCGGGCGTGTACCTGAACGGTACGATTGTGATTGACCGCGCGCCGGGAACCTCTGCGGTGCGCGTGGGCGAGGACGGCCCGTTCCTGCTGCTGCAGGACACCGCGTTGAACGAGCTGTCGGAGTTCGCGGCGGAGTGCTGGCTGCAGGCAGAGGGCGGCATCTCGTACGATAACCACTACGAGCGCATGGCAGAGCTGTTTGAGGGTCTGCCGGTTGAGGCGTACGACGAGAACGTCAGCGCCCTGGCGCAGGGAGCGATGCTGTGGGTCCGTGTGATTGATGATCCGCTGATTGATGACGCGACCTGGGCTCAGATGACCAGCGATGAGGTTCTGGATGAGGAGCAGCAGCAGATTGCGCTGGATTCCTCTGAGGATGCTGTCTCTGATGATGAGGATGACGTGGTGGAGGACTAACCACCGCGGCTTACTGACACGGCTCTCTGGCGCGGCTTACTGAGCTCCGATTGATAGGCGCTGCTCGATAGTCACTGCTTAAGCACAAGGGAGGGGCGGGTAGAAGAATGATCTTCTACCCGCCCCTCCCTGTGTGTTTGCAGGCTTATATTTGCGGGGTTTGCAAGGACGCTTAGCCCCGCGACGCCTTACTGTGAGGCCTTACCGAGCAGCCTTACCGGGCTGCCTTGTCGCGGCGCTTCTGTTCACGCTTCTGCTCGCGGCGAGCCGCACGCACACGCAACGGGCCGGGTGCCTTCACCGGCAGCAGCAGGAGCAGACCCGCCACCACAACAATCAGAATACCGAGCACGCCCCAAATCTGTGCGCCCATCAGGCTCACGCACAGGCCGAAAAGCATCGGCGCCAGGAAGCTCGTAGCGCGGCCGGTGGTCGAGTACAGGCCGAACAGCTCACCCTCGGTGCCGGGCTCGGCCAGACGAGCCAGGAACGTGCGGGAGGCCGACTGTGCCGGGCCCACAAACAGGCAGAGCAGCAGGCCGCACACCCAGAACACGGGCGGCTCGGGGAAGAAAAGCAGGGGAATCGCCACCACGATAATGCCTACCAGTGAGATCACAATGATGCTCTTGGGGCCGAGGTAGTCGTCCAGGTAACCGCCCAGAATAGCGCCGACTGCCGCGACCGCGCTGCCCGCGATGCCGAACAGAATCACCTGGGAAGTGCCGAAACCGAACGTGCCGGCCGCCAGAATACCGCCGAACGTGAAAATGCCCGAGAGGCCGTCGCGGAACACCGCCGAGGCAATCAGGAACCACAGGGTCTGCGGGGAGGTCACCTTCAGACGCACAATCGTGCGCCACAGAGCCTTGTAGGAGGCGAGCAGACCGCCCTGACGAGCCGGGGAGAGACGCTCCATGCCGAGCTCCAGGAAACGCAGCTCGCGTGTGGGTAGCACCTCCGGTAGGAAGCGCTCGCGGGTGCGCATACGAATCAGCAGCGGCACACAGAAGATGAGGCACCAGGCCGCGGCGAACAGGGTCACCGCGCGGATGTTGAGAGCCCCCTCCTCGCTCAAGCCCAGGGACGAGGGGGACAGCACGAAGCCCCACAGCACCACGGCCAGGGCGAGGATGCCGCCAATGTAACCGGCGGCCCAGCCAGTGCCCGAAATCTTGCCGATATTATTCGGGTTCGACACGCGCGGCAGCACCGCGTTGTAGTTCACGTACGCGAACTCGCTAAACACACTCGCGGCAGACACCAGGAAAACACCCAGCCACAGGTAGCCCGGGTCGGGGGCGACGAAGAAGCAGGCCGCCATAAACGCCACGAGCAGGACCGTGTTCACGCCCAGCCAGAAGATACCGCGGCCCGACCTGTCGTTGCGTTGGCCCGTGACCGGGGCGAGAAACGCGATGAGGAAACCCGCAACCGTCAGACCCAGCGACAGCGCCGAAGAGGTCTGCTCGGGCGTGCCGAAGTAACCGCTGGTCAGGTAGACCGTGAAGATGAAGGTCATCATAATCGAGTCGAAACTCGACGAACCAACATCCCACAGGACCCACGCGGTCACCGAACGGCGACTCGTGGCGTGGTCCACGGCGGGACGGGCAGGCTTCTGCTGGCGGGAAGAACGAATCATCATGAGGGGGCTTTCAAATGGCCGAGCGGCATCGCATCGGCCGGTGCTGCGGGAGGCTGGTACGCGTTAGAAAAGCGCGGGCGGTACGCACCGCGAGGGTACGCACCGCCCCGCATCACTGAACGAAGCATTCAGGGATGGTCTTTACTTGAAGAAACGACGCTGCGCGTGGGCGATGCCGAAGCTGACAACGGCGCCCACGACGGAGGTCAGGACGGTCCAGAGGATGACCTGGCGCAGGGTATCCTCAGAGTCGGCGGAAATGGCGGGAGGCTGGTTACCGGTAGCCTTGGTCCAGGCTGCGCCCAGGCCCTTACCAACCAGGGCAGCTGCGCCCATGTTGATACCCGCAATAGCAAGCTTTGCGACGGGATTCATATGTATCTCCTTTGGTGTTAATGATGCGGCGCCTCACCCCCGAACCCCCTCGGGGTAGGAAGGATAAATATGAGTGCCATTCCTAGCGTATAGGGTTTCTCCGGCCCGTGTCGCTTTCGGAGTAAACAATCCCGAAAGTGTACACCGTACAAAAACGCCGCATACACAGGAGTATGACATAAAACTACCCGAACTAGCTTCAACGCCTCCGGGTGTCTACAATCGTTTCTGGCCCCAATTGTGTTACGCGCCGGCGTGCAAACCAATCCGCAGCCGTGGGGCCAACACGACAGGGGAGCGCCACCGCGGCGCTGAGAGTGCACAGCAGACCCTCGAACCTGATCCGGTTAGTACCGGTGTAGGGAGTCGAATCTTCTCGGTGCCCTCGCCCATGCAGAGGGCGAGGACATTCCCCTTCCAACGACGGAAGGAAAAACCGCATGTCACACACCACCGACACCACCGCGCCCAAGCGTCCGGCGCCCCGTTCCAGCCTAAGCTGGCGAGTTAACGAAATCGTTATCGCCGCAGTCATCGCCGTGGCCTGCGCTATCATCTTCTGGATTTGGGATATCGCCGTGAGCCCCGCCGCCAAGACCGCGCTCGTCGCGGCCCCCGAACTGCGCCCGCTCATCGCCGGCGCCTGGCTGCTCGGTGGTACCCTCGGCGGCCTGCTCATCCGCAAGCCCGGCGCTGCCCTCTTCTGCGAGCTCGTTGCGGCGCTCATCTCGGTGCTGTTCACCGGCGGTGCGTGGAGCGGCGAGATTCTAATCTCCGGTATTATCCAGGGCATCGGCGCTGAAATCATCTTCGCCGCCTTCGGCTACCGTCGCTGGAACGCCGCCATCGCCGTTCTGGCCGGTGCTCTCAGCGGCCTGTTCATGGGCGGCAGTGAAATCCTGATTTACTACCCCGACATGGAGCCCGTCAAGGCCGTCACCTACGTGGTCTGCTCGGTCGTCTCCGGCGCAATCATCGCGGGCTTCCTGGCCTGGATCCTCGTGCAGAACCTCGCCAAGACCGGCGTGCTCTCCTCGCTGGCTTCCGGCAACACCCGCCGCTAATCGCCAGCCACTAGCCACCAGCTAATCACTCACCACGAGTCACCACTCGGCACACTACAGCAGCCGCTCAGAAGGCTAAGAAAGCATTATGGAAGCAACACCGCGCGGGGCGCGCATCGAGCTCAACAACTTCAGCTGGCACCACCCCGGCCGCCCAGAACCGGTCATTAACGGACTCAACCTCACCATCAACCCCGGTGAAAAAGTCCTGCTGCTGGGCACCTCCGGCGCCGGCAAGTCGACGCTCCTGCACGCCATCGCCGGTGTGCTCCACGATGACGACGGCCTCTCCGCAGGCGGGACCATCACCCTCAACGGCCAAGACCCCGTAGACGCGCGCGGCACGGCGGGCATGATGCAGCAGGACCCCGAATCCTCCATCGTCATGGCCACCATCGGGAACGACACCGCCTTCGGCCCCGAAAACCTGCGCGTACCCCGCGAGGAAATCTGGGGACGCGTCACCGAGGCGCTCACCGCGGTCGGGCTCAGCCACCTGCCCCTCGACCACCCCAGCAGCGCCCTGTCCGGTGGACAGAAGCAGCGCCTCGGCCTGGCGGGCATCCTCGCGATGCACCCCGGCGCCATGATTCTCGACGAGCCCACCGCCAACCTCGACCCCGCCGGCGTGCAGGAAGTGCGCGACAGCATCCTCGCTGCCGCGGAGGCGACCGGCACGACCCTGCTCGTCGTGGAACACCGCGTGAGCATCTGGGCGCCGTACATGGA
>ERZ773272.351-NODE-351-length-18728-cov-24.668934_pt1 | contig 18728 bp, 15 predicted proteins | sample MGYA00511891_ERZ773272 | MGnify/ENA primary metagenome ERZ773272 (study PRJEB29015, sample SAMEA2738150) | human oral metagenome | biome: human oral; feature: human-associated habitat; material: saliva | place: China | collected 2198 ...
TTAATAATTTAATATTTTTTATTGAAAATATAAATAATACATTTAATAACCTAATAAATAAATGCCAGCATTCATTGTTATTCACATTTACAATCACAGATTACAAGGAATTTTCAAAGGGATCATTTCTAAAATCAACAATAAAAGAATTCAAAAAAAAGCTTCGAAATAATGAAAAATTGTACGATATTCTGGAAACAGATGTAAATTGTTTAGCAACCATGTCTTTCAATAATAAAAAGTATATTTCTATTAATGGGCTTGATGCGTATGAAAAAAGCCAGAAAAAGTACGAGAATAGAAAGAAAGTGATTTCTCTTATTACAGATATAATTGAAAATGAAAATATAAAGTATGTAGAGATATCTGATGAGACAAGATATTATTTAAAAGAATCTGATGATAAGGCTACATCAAAAGTAAATAACAATTTTATTGACTATCAAATGTACGAAGCATACATAGATTCTAATAAAGTTAATAAAAATAACAGAATGTTCACTTGTTGTGAGAGAAAATTAATTGCTGAAGCTCTAAAAGAAAATAAAAATGAGAATAGAAAGAAAATAATTTCTCTTATTACAGATAAAATTGAAAATGAAAATATAAAGTATGTAGAAACATCTGATGGGACAAGATATTATTTTGAAGAGGATGATGCTAAAGCTACCTTAAAAGAAAATAAAAATGAGAATAGAAAGAAAATAATTTCTCTTATTACAGATAAAATTGAAAATGAAAATATAAAGTATGTAGAAACATCTGATGAGACAAGATATTATTTTGAAGGACCTGATGCTAAAGCTACCTTAAAAGAAAATAAAAATGAGAATAGAAATTTAATCAAACTAACTATAGCAATGAAACCTTGTGAATTGTGTCGAAGAGCTATTAAATACACCAAAATAAAAGAGAATTTACATATCTCTATAAATAGACCAAAAAAAATATCCTCTCTTAAAGAAAATAACCTTGGGGAAATGGATGAACTAGCAGAAGAAATTTTTAATTCAAAACGTAAATAAACAAGTAGAGTAGGTAATAGTAATTATGTTCTTTATTTTTTATACTACTTTTAATTAAATGATGATTGTATAAACTCTGTAACATTATTCTAGTATATTATATTGAAAAAGGAGGTATATCTATGAAAAAAATTCTTAGTGTGCTATTTGTGTTGTTCTCAGCTTTTTCTTTTATTTCATGCTCCGGCCAAAATAATCAATCTTTAGACGGTGAATATTATTGGATTAATGAATCTAGAAATGAACGAGTATTTACTATTTCTGGAAACAAGGGTACAATTGATAGTGGTGAAGCTGATAACTTTAACGTTGATCAAAAGAATAAAATAATTGAATTGAGTGGTTCACAGATTGTAAATCGAACCGAAAGCTATACATTTAATGATGGAGTATTTACTGTTGATATTAGTGGAACAAAACATGATTACTATTTAAAAGGTAGTGAGGCATACAAAAAAGCATTAAAAAAATATGGATACGACTAGAAAGGATTGGCTATGAATAACTTAGATGAACAATACGAAAATCTGTATGACTTTATCAAAAATCTTGAAATCCTACTTCAGAAAAATGTTTTCGATAACCAAAAGCTTGAGGAAATTAGTGTATTTGGAAAGGATGTTTTGAATCTTTGTAAATCAAGAGAATTCAATATTAACTCGAATGATCTCTTGTCCCTCAATTCTTTTATTGAATTGTTTATGAAAGCAAATGAGCCTTCAAAAGGTTATCTAGCTTCACAAGTAGAGAGATTTTATATTGAAGTCATTGAACCAACAAAGGATGAATTATATTAACCAACAAAGATTGGGACTATTATAATCAATCACCTATCTACAGATTAGGTGATTTTTTCTTTAAAAGTTAAATTAAATTACAGTTTAGCTGATATTTCTCACCATTTAGGATTTTATACTTTTTTATAGACTGTATTTGATATTATAGATTCATGAAGAATTTAAAAGAAAATAATATTAAAAATGCTATTTGGCATATTAAACGTCATTGTGAAATTATTCAAAATTCACCTGAAGAAAAAATTAGAAATCACGAATTATTTCATTTATAGGCTAGCGTAGATTGTTTGAAGCGCGTTATCAATAACGAAAATCCCTATCCAGTGCTGGATAGGGATGAAGTGTTTTAAAAATTTAAGTATTTTGAAAAATATCAAATTCAAACATGGGATAACAAATTATTAATGTTTAATTTCTAAAAATTATTACCAACCTTTTTACTATTAAGAACTGTTCTACATTCGTAATGAATTTACTTAAGTAAATCTTTGACTTGTTCATACATGTATCCTGAACTAAACCACCAAGCTTGTTTAGTCATAAAGTATGAACTGAATTCATTTTCCGATGTAGGTAAATTTATCCAATTACTTCTATGAGGAAGTCTCATTGCAAAAGCTTCATTGGCTTTATAGCAAGCTTCTTTACTTGACGGTCTAATATGAAAAATAGTCCCTTTACCACTCTCAGAGGGTAAATTATTGCGTATTTGGTACCCTTTCCCTTTATTTCTCTTTTCATACTCTAATGTGACACCTTTTTGTAAGACTCGCTTTGTTTGTAACCATATTCTTTCAATTTCTTTAAAATCTTCATTTGGAACACTCCAAAACTTAACTCCTCTAAAAATAGTGCTATCTTTAGTCTTTTCAAATACTACTAATAAAAATTGATAACTCGATAGATAATTATATAATTCTGAATTAACCCAGGAAGTTTTAATAATTTCAAACGGATTCACATTATAATTTCCATTAGGAAGTTGAATTTTTAATCCCTCTGTTAGATGTGGATAAGATTGTTTTTGGCTAGAATCAAATGTTACAATTTTAACACTGATTCCCGCTTTCTTAAATTCCTCAGTATCTTGAATATCCCCTTCTAGATTGAGCATTTTCTTAGCTAAAATTGATGAACTTGCTTTATCATTTTCTTTAGGTACTTCAACATTAAATTTATTTGCTATACTTTCTTTAGTCTGACCAATATATGAAGAAAACTTTTCAATTACAATCTCTTCAAACGACTTTTTCTTGAGTTGAGTTGTATCTTTAAATAATTTTTCTGGTTGTTCCTCCCCCATTAAACATCTTACTAATTGAGTCATATACGCAGTTTTCAAAGTAAAAGCTCTTCTATGTGCTTTTATTTTACTGCAAGGCTGAGAGGTCATGTTTTTTTCAGATTTCCCACCCTTTGTTGTAGCACCTAAATATTTAGTCAATTTATCAGTTAACTCATGAGCCTTCCCCTTTTTAATTTTATCAATAATAATTTCCCAATCAGATTTTATAATCTCCATATCTTCTTCAGAAATATCCTTAGCCATATCAAATGTATGAGCCTTTACAATCTCCATCTCAGGATATGGTACACCTTTCAAAAACTTATAAAATAGTAGCTCAGTTAATTCAGCCTTTTCAAAGAAAGAGGCATTTTTAAAATCCCTTTTATACTCATCGCTATAATTAAAAACATTAAGAGTTAATCTTTCTTTAGCACTCCATCCTTTACTATTTTCTTCTACAGGAGTCACTTTTATCTCCAAATTTAGATACGGTATATCAGCCTCTTTGCGGTTGTTATTTGGAATTTGAAACCAATCTTTTTCTATTGCGTTTCCTGTCCATCCCTTGTTTTTAGGGTTTGAATAGTAAAGTTTTACATTTTCTTCGCTAACAATACTTTTTATTGGTTTACCTACTGCTTCTTCTGCTCTTTCATGTACTTCTGATACAGAACTCCATTTTTTCATAAAAAAACCTTTCTTTATAACTACTTAAACTTAACAATAACTGTCAATAAACAATTATAAATCTATATTTTTAAAAACAATGATATTTTAAATTGACAAATTATTTCATAGATATTTTCTTATTACTATTATAGCAGAACTAAGTATTTAATACTTGATCGATTCACAAAAATATTATATAATTAGAAAATAAGGATAGGAGAAAAAATGAAAGTACTAGAATTATTTGCTGGAGTAGGTGGTTTTCGTGTTGGACTAGAAAACTCAGATAGAGAATATTTCGAAACTAAATGGGCAAACCAGTGGGAACCATCTCGTAAATCTCAAGATGCTTTTGAGGTATATGACTATCACTTCCCTGACAGTGATAATATCAATATTAGCATCTCTGATATCAGCGATGAAGATTTTTCAAAAATGGATGCAGATATGATTGTAGGTGGTTTTCCTTGTCAAGATTACTCTGTTGCTAGAAGTAAAAAGAACGAAAAGGGGATTGAAGGAAAAAAAGGGGTCCTCTTTTGGGAAATCATTCGTGCCACTGAAAACATTAAACCTAAATATCTTATTCTCGAAAACGTTGACAGATTGCTAAAAGCCCCTTCTAAACAACGAGGGAGAGACTTCGCAATCATGTTGACAGCCTTCAATAATTTAGGATACTCAGTTGAATGGAGAGTTATCAACGCAGCTGATTACGGACGCAGTCAAAGACGTCGTCGAGTTTTCTTCTTCGTTTATCGCAATGATACAGAATTCGCTAGATTAATTGATAATCAGTTTGAACATAATGATTTCATTTTTGAAGAACATAAATATGATGAATATTTGTTTAGAACAGGTCTATTTGCTACTCAATTTCCAATAAAAAATATTCCTGTGAAAAACCGACATGTTTTTCATGAACTTGGAGAGGATATCGTAGAAGTATCTGATAATTTTACAGGTACGGTCTGGAACACTGGTATTATGAGATATGGAAAATACTACTCTATCGACACAGAACCTAACTTTAATGGAAAACCAATTACATTAGGTGAAATTCTTCAAGATGAAGAGGATGTACCAGAGAAATATTTCATTACAGATCCAGCAAAATTGGAAAAATTCCAATTCCTACGCGGTCCTAAGCGAATAGAACGTACTTCTGCCGATGGCCATACTTATATCTATTCAGAAGGAGGAATGGCTCCTTATGACGATTTAAATTTACCTGGTCGTACAATGTTAACTTCTGAAGGTACCGTTAATCGTTCTACCCATTTTCTTAAAGTTAATGGTAAATATCGTCTTCTGACTCCAGTTGAAGCCGAACGCCTTCAAGATTTTCCAGATAATTGGACCGCTAAAAAGAAACTAACAGACGGATCTATTGTAGATGTTTCTGATAAAATGAGAATGTTCTTTATGGGAAATGCATTAGTTACTGAGATTGTAAGAAAAATTGGAGATTTCATTCGTGAGATAGAAGAATAAGAGAGCTATAACAGCTCTCTTATTTTTCTATTTCTTCGTTCATCATCTGTAAAATTTCATTTTTCTCATCGATTGTAAATTCTGGGGTAATTAATGGTGATTCAATTGCATCATACATTATTGATTTCTTATCATTTAATCTTTCATATATCTTTTTATCAATTGTACTTCTTCTATCAAATTGACCATCTAACATAAAATAATAGTAGTTAGTTTCTTGATTACTTTTCAATCCTAATCTATGAATTCTATCTCGTGATTGTAACATATGAGTTAGATTAAATGAATACTCTAAATAAAGTGCATCATGGGCTACCATATGTAATGAGACAGACTCTGCCAACGTATGTGGATTGGTTACTAAAACATCATATCTTCCTTTTTGAAAATCTAGGATGATTCTTTCTCGTTCACTTGATGCTATCCCACCATATATGACAGCAACCCTAAATCCTTTCTTTATTAAGTCATTTTTCATCTTATTTATTGTATCAACAAAGATACACCACACAACAATTATTTTCCCCTCATTAATTAGTTTTTGAGCTATCTTCAAACATTCTGCATACTTAGATGATGTCGAAATGGAATTAATCAATGCTAATTCGTTATTAACAAATTTTGGCTTTTCATCAATTATCTCTATATCAGATAAATCGTCATCCTGATTGTAATCACCATACATATCTATCGAAATTTCATCTTTTAATAGTTGTGGATTTGATGAGAGCTGTATCAAACGAATATAAAGTTTAAATGGATTGTGACTAAATTTCTTCCAGAGAATATTAATTAATTCTTGTTCTGAATCATTAGCAGTAACATTAATAATATTATCCTCATTTTCTTTAGGGACATTTAGTTCTTTTTTCGTCACCCTCCAAAAAAATGGATTCAGTTTAGTGTTAACATCTTGTATAGTAACTGGATCTGGTTGATAGAGGGATGCTAAGTTCAAACCAAAATATTCATTGAATTCAAAATCATACAATATATGTAAGAAGTTCCAAATATCTTGGTAAGAATTTGGAATAGGTGTTCCTGTAAGAACATAGCGATAATTTGCTTTTCTCGATAATTCTATCGCAAATTGAGCTTTTTGAGATTCTAAATTTTTAATTTTATGAACCTCATCAAATACTAACATCGTTCTTGAATCAACTATATTGAGAAGTTCATCTCTATATTTTATAAGTGATTCATAATTTATCAAAATTAAATTATAAGAATGAACATTTTTATAAAACATCTCGGGATAAAAATTTGGATCGTGAACATCTAATAGTTTCAACATCTTTTTATCTTTAAAAACCGTTTTAAATTCTTCCTTCCAAGAAATAAACGAATTTTTTGGCCCAATAACAATAATCCTATCAATTTTATCTATTTGTTTGCTAGACAAAAATGCGAACGTCCCCAAAATCATAGAAGTTTTCCCTGCTCCTGGAACAGAAAAATTTGCGACACGTTTCATAGTTGCTTGGTAAAAACTAACCCAACTTTGAATTTCATATAATTGACGGTTTACTTCAGATTCTACAATACTATTAAATTTTTCAAAATCATTCAGGAATATTTCATCTTTATTTTTAATTGCAATTCCTCTTTTTGCAATTTCTTGAATTTTAAATTCTGATTCTTTAATAAACTTTCCAACAGAGTCTGATACTATCAAACGACAGTTTGTCCTCTCTGAATATCTATTAAATAATTTTACAATCTCTTGAACATCTATGTATGATAATTCCGAATTAAAACATCTAACTTTGTCATCAGAATATTGTTTTTTTATAATTTTCTTTAGTGATCGTTGCGTCAAATCGAGTGGGATTCCTAAATTATTTTTTAAATGTAAACCATTATCATAATAGAGTATCAGAGCATTTTCTTCAAAAACAAGACTATCTATAACTATTTTCCCTTGACTAAATGAAATGATTTTTGATTTTACAACCTCATCAATTGTTTTTACAAATACCATTCCATTATTTGCTTTATTATTCCATAGCTTATCAAAAAAGGTCACTTTTTCTTTTAGCTCTGAATCATTTGTTTCCCAACTTTTAATAACAGAGATTTCTTCATAATTTTTTATAAAACCTGCTTCCGTTTCATTTAATGAACCAGAAAAATAAAGTATATTGTCAGAAGAATCTCTAAATAATCCAAACTTAGCATGAAATAAACCCGAGTGCGTAAAACCAATTTTTATATCCACCAAACCAATTTCGATTAAATATCCTAAATTTGATAGATAACGCTTTTGTTCACGATTTAATTTTTCAAGAGTGAGACTATTATATAATTCTTTTTCTATACTATCTTTTCTATTATCATATCCTTGGACTATTTGGCGATAATCACTTTCAGATATTTCGTGAGAGATAATTAATCGATATTTACCTCTATTATCCAATAATCCTTCTATCCCTTTTGAATAGTATGCCAAAGCTTTAGAACTGAAGTATCCACTTACCCTATCATACGCACATGATTCCTGCATTGCATTATTATAAAATTGTTCAGGTATATCATCTGAAGATGTGGAGTAAAATGTTTTAAAATTATGATCTGATAACATCAATTACTTCCTAATTCTTTCAACTGTTCTTCAATACTGTTTAAAATTTGGTCAAACTCTGTTCTTAATTCTTCATTTAATCTAAGTACAGAATCTTTATCTATATCTTTTATTAAAGAATCAACTTTATTTAGTATTACGATAGGCTTATTCTTTGCTGTAGATAATTTCTTGGTTTCTACATATTGCTCCGTAATATTTGTAACTTGATTTTTGATATCCTCTGTCAAATTAAGGATGCTGGTTTCTGATACATCTTTCTGAGTTGTTTCACTTTCAAAGAAGTCATTTGCATCATCAAGTACTTCTTTTTCATCTATTTCTTCAATCAGTGCATCACTCAATTTTTTATCTTCAAAAACAAATTTTAATTCTCGTATTTTTCTAGATACATCTCCACCTAAAGATAATACATTTAAAAATAGAAACTCTTTGATTTCATCAATTTGAGAAGCATCTACTTTTTTACTTTTGATGATTTTAGCAACCTCTCGGATTGGCCCATCTATTTTCTGTTGTCTTGCAATATAAAACTTTTTAGGTTGATTAATATATTCCAGGTACTCTATCATTAATTTAGCAATTTCAATCTCTTCATTAACTTTCGTTAATGATAGCTGTGTTTCTCTAGAGTACTCCTGAGGTGTAAACACTTTTTCTTCAATCAAATCTCGATAAATATCTACGAGACGATCAATTGGATTATAATCTACTTTGGATTCAATCGCATGCTGTAAATTCAATTCCAATCTTTTAATATCTTTTTCAGTATATGCATCACTTTCTAAAATGACAGCTTCTAAATAAGAAAATTCTGCACCAGCCCCTTCTCTTGATAATTGTCTCAAAGAAGTAAATCTTCTATTCCCATCTAGTACAATACCATTTGCCATTATCACTGCAGGTTCTGTCTGTGACATTATTTTTATATTAGCCTTAGTTTTCTTAAGGGCATCTGGATTACTTTGTTCAATATATTTTTCAATAATATTATTAAACGCATTAATATCATCTTCAGGAAATTCTTTACCTTCATCTATAAATTGAGAAACATATGTAGCAATTCTTCCATTTTTCTTATTATAAATTAAATATTCAATTGGGACTCTATAAACATCAAAAGTTTTTGTTTGTCCTTGAATTGATAATTTTTTGGTAGATACTGGAGCTCCTAAATTAATATCTTCTAATAAATTCATTTACCATAAACCTCATCTAAATATTCTTCTTTTAAAATATATATCTTATTCAATATATCTGAATAATATGCACCTTCTTCTACTAGTTTCACCCTAACACTATATTCATCTAAATTTAATCCATATTTGGAATTTATATCATCTGTAAAATCTTCTAAATTAGCTGATTCACATTTTAATAACTCATCAATCAAAAATTCGTTCAAATTCTTCTTTGTTTTACTTCGACAATATATATTTGGGAAGCCTACACTAACAGCTTTTACTTCATCCGAAGTACTGATAAGTCTGTCTAAAGAAATTAACTCAAATCCATCTTCTAAAAGGCTATCACTAAATCCATTATTTATTAATGAAATAATAGAAAAATACTCTCCATCACTAGTGAAATCAATTACTCTTGATATAAATTGTAACAATTTTTTCTTATCAAATCCTCTATTTTCTAAGTGTTCAACATTGATATAACTTGTCTCTGATATCTTTAAAATTTTTAATTCACTTTCCAATCGTTGAATAGAACTATAGTACTCATTTGTTCTAAAAATTGGTTTATCCCCAACATGAAAGATTTTATGTGACAAAATATATGTGGTAAAAGCTTCCATTCCAGATCTGTATTTTTGCTTTACAATAATTCCACCTTTTTCAACAAATCCAAGATTTAAAACTAGTTCAGAATTGATTTCATTTAAATTTAGATCTCTTCTCACAATAGAATAGAATTCATTCTTTTCATAGATATCATCACGTAAACTTTCTTTTAAAGCACTTACTTGTGTATAATACTGATCTTGCTCAAAATAAACTACTCTATTTTGAATATGATTTGTAAACTCAGATAAAACATAAGCTGTTAAAGTATCACCATTAAATCCATAGTTCCTTACCATATAATCAATAAATTCATCTAACGAACTACCATTAAATTTTTTTAATTCTAATAATATATATTCCCTCTTAGTCAGTTTCCCTTTAACAAAACCAGGATTCCGTCCTAAGGTTACAGTATTAGATAAGATTTTATATTTCTTACAAAAAAAATGTAGCTCATACCCATTCAATATGTCTAATTCTTTCATTAGAACTGGATTTTTTTCGTAAATCCAATTCATATCATATGCTCCATCAGCAATTAAATCAAATACTTCAACTAATTTTTGCTTAATTTCAGGATTATAATCTACGCCGTGAAATCTGTATCCTTCCCTGAAGGAAAAAATAATATTTGAGTATCGATCAAGTAAAGCACTTAAACTCCTTGTACTCTTTATCTTTAACTTTTCGTTATTCCCTATCTCCTCAGTATACAAATAAAAAATATCATCCAAAGAAAAATAATTTTGTAAATTTCTATTCCTCTGTAATATATCAATAATAATATATTCCCTCGACAGTTGTTTTCTATTATTATTCAATAAATAAGTTCCAGATGAATCCAACAAAAATTGTTTTGCATTTTCATCGAACTTCCCTTCCAAAATATCGGACTCTAGACTTTTAGTTCCCTTTTTATACAAGAATGATAATAATTCATAAACATATTCATTTGAGCACAAAACGTTAATAAATAAGTCCTTAGAAACCCTATAATTGGTAAAGAAATCACGATATCTCTCGATTTCATTAATATGAGGCATCTCTCTAGCTAATTTCTGTAATATCTGACGAACACGCTCTCTGCTTACTCCAAAAACATCTCCAATTTCTTGCAGTGTTTTTCCTTGCAATTTTAAAATTAAATAATCTTTATATTTAAAATCGTTTTTGAGAAAATCTTCCAATGTGACTGATTCCATATCATCTTGACTATTAATCTTATTTAAATCGTAAAAATTTTTATTTAAATTGAATGTATTAATTAGTACTTCAGGAAAAGATAGACTATCAATTGCAAGCATAGTATACTCTCCATTTTTATCTAATTGCAAAAAACCATCTGCAATAAGAATTTGCAAGATTTGCTTATCTAATCCGAGTGACTCGATTTCACTATTATTAACAAAGGTGTTATTTAAAAAATAAGCAAAATTTCTCCATTTAAGCACTTCTAATTGTTTTTCAGTTTTTCCCAAAATTTTATAATATTCACTTATTTTTTTCTTTAACTTTTTGGACGAGTCTAGAAGACCTTCTTTTTCCCAATCAACCGTTTCAAAAAGTCTATTAAATTCGGAAATGGATTGTGTTTTTTTAAAAATTTTCAATCTTATCCCTTTATAATAGTCATCTTTTTCCTCACAGTCTACACATTCAAGCATACAAACATCATCAAAAATATCAGTGGACTTAGACAAACAGGGTAAAGAGTTTATAAAATAATCTCTTAGTTTTTTTATTTTGCCACTTGAAAATTTATTAGTCAATTTAGGATTGTCTTCCATGAACAAGTCCAAAAATTCAACATCATCTACAGCTAACGAAATTGCCAGCGGAAGACTCAGACCAAATTTTCTCAGATAATATAGTGAAACACTCATAATTCATCCCATCTCTTCATTTAATATTATCTATAGTTAGCAATAAAAGAAATCGCTTTCCTAAATACTATTATATCTCTTTTTAAGAAATAAAAAAATAGTTTATAATAAAATAATAATTCTAATTAAATTACTTTTCTTCAAAATCTAATACACATCATTTTATTGTTAACGCAAACTCTATTCTTCTTTATCTACTCTATCAATAGTTTTAACTCCGCCTTCTTTCTAGCACTCTCATCTGAAATCTTATTACTATCCCAAGCATATGCTACTGATCTGCCTTTATTATATACTATCCATATTTTCAAGTTATCAATACTTCTTTTGAGTTCTGGCCAACTCTCTTGCTTAAGTAATTCTGGGAATTCTTTACTAGAAGCAAATCCCTCTTTACTAACTCGATTTTTTAACTGTTTTTCTAAAGATAGACTGTATTGATTAAATTCACTAATAATCTTTTCTTTTACTTTCTGAAATAATAGAACAATAGATGCGTTTTGTCCTTCTATATATTCGTCAATAGCTTTCTTATACAGTTCTTCATTGCAATGGAAATACTCTCGTAACAAATCTAGCAAACGAAAGCGCAACGCTTGATTTGAAACACCTAAATCCTTTTTAACTTTTTGAAAAGAATCACAAGAATAATAAATTTTGGATAGAAGAACAATATCAGGCATGAGTACAATAGCTGAAAATATATTAGCTTCTCTCTCTAAGATTGATTCTTGACTATCAACAGACTCTGTGAAATATGATCCATCATGCCTTAAAACGAAATGTCCAAGTTCGTGACATAAGGTAAAGTTGCGCTTGCTCATGGGATTGTCCACTTCATAGGAAAAACTCGTCCCCAACTCATCAATAACTGTCAAACCTTCAATCTTATGATTTGAAAAGTGATGAGGGATAATTTGAATCTGATTCTCATCAATACAATAGTCAAAATAATAGTGAAAGTGATAGTTCAGTAATGAAATTTCCTCCTCTTTCATAAAAGAATACAGGGCCTGTTTTGTGGTTTCACTTACTTTTGAATACAATTTATCCAACAAATAGTACCTCCCTTAAATCACAATTTACAAAACTAAACCTATTTGGTTGAACTTATTATATGAAAAAAGTGGACAAATGTCCACTATGATATATATCGTCGCTTAATCTCTTTTGTAGTTTCTAGCTAACTTAAATTTTATAGCTCAGCATGTGATTCTGGTTTAATTTTTTTTAATTCATTAATTATTTCATCATTATTTTCTTGAATTGTACTTTTTAGTTCCGACACTATGGTTAATTCTGTATTTAAATTTACTTTTTCCAATATAAGTCTGCTTGTTCATATCGTTTTTAAACTCTTTTCTGATTAAGTTCATAGCACTTGTAGCTATTGACATTAAAATTAAAAAGAAAACCATACATAGGAAAAAGATTTTAACCCAATTAGGCCATCGGTATAAGGTTTTAAAAATTTTATACAACCAGTCTTCTTGCTTTAGTGGCTCAAAAAAACAGAATTGTATTTGTTCTAAAAAAACAAATGCAGCATATTCAGAAATATAAATAGAATTAAAAAGGATTTTCATAAATGCTGCCTTTTTTGTTAGCGATTTATTAGCACTGTTATTTTTAAATTCAGGCTCTATAAATTTAATTACGCCATCAATGACAGAATTAATACCTATACCAACAGCAATCGTATAAAATAATTGTATCGAACCCGATAAAATATTCTGATTAGTAAGACTAACAATCAATATAGGAAGCCCCAAAAAAAATACAGCCAAAAGATCAGTAAATGCACTAAATGGCTCGTTCTTCCACATATCTTTTACATCTTTAATAAAAATATACGTGCAATAGATAAAATACCCCAAGAAATAGAGAACTGTGATAAGAATATATGAGAAATTTTGAGAGAACCAAATTCCACTAATGAGGAGAACAACAAATCCTAAGGTAAGCTTTAAAATTAGAATATCAGAATTTTTTGTATATACATTATTACTTTTTTTCCCCAAAATAAAAACCTCTTCTAAAATATAAATAAGTAGCTATTAGTTCTTAAATAGAATCAATAAGTTTTCCTAAAAGCCTTCTTCCGTTCTTCCATAAACTCAATTAACTCTTTTTTAAAGATTTCCTTTTCTTCTTCAGTTAATCCTTTTGAATTCATACGGAAAAGCAATTCAATATTATCTAATTCATCTAATTTTTCTGCTGAATTACCAACCAAATAGTCAACTGAAACATTTAATACTTGAGCAATTTTAACAAGATTTTCTTGTGTCGGTTTTTTTACTCCACGTTCCCATGAAGCATATGCCTGTTGAGAAATATCCAGTTTTTCAGCGATTTGAACTTGTGTAAATTTTTCTTGTTTCCTTAGTGTTCTCAAGCGTTCGGCGAATTCCATATGTAACCTCAAAAAAATATTTTAAATTTTTGCAGAAAACCGTTGACATTAACAACTAATGGTTGTATAATATAATCAACAACTAATAGTTGTATAGCGATTGAAAATAATAACCTTATCTTCAAGGCTAAATCACGATCATTGACAATTTAATAAAAAGTGCGTCTGACAACCAGAGGACTGATTGCCAAAACTACACTAAACTTCGTACCTTTATTGTAAATGTTTTGGAAAGAAAAGTCAAGTCTATTTATGGTTGAAGTGAAGATATAAAACATTTTTGTGGGCTTCCACGCATTTCGGACTTTCGCACTTTTCCGAATAGTAAAGTGAACTGGCTTCGCCAAAGGGCGTAAGAGAATCCAAGGGGTATGATAATGACTACCCTTTGAGATTGGCCGGGAAAGCGATGGTAATTTATGCAAAGCACCTTGCTAAACGTTGCCACCGTAGAAAGAGTATTCTTTCCAACCAAATAACTTTTCTTTACTGCTGTCTATCCTTATTAGATAGACTAACTCTCAAGCTACTAAGTCTTCAAAATTTCTTAGTAGCTTTTTACTTAAACAATAAAGGAGAAAACTATGACAAACTTTTTTCGCATCACAATGTAAAAGACTCTACAATAACTATATCTTCACTGATAGAATGTTTCGTTCATCTGAGAAACTACAAGCTCAACTTTATTCTAAAACTCTCAGTGATTTAAATACATTAGCTAAAAAATCAATAGCTACTGGATTTCCTCAAAGTGAAGTACAGTTTTATACTAGAATGTTTAAACGTAAACTATCTATTCATTATTACTCAAGAGTGAAGCAATTATCTTAGCTCTTTTTATTTTACAATCAGAAAGGAAAATACTTATGATCCCAGAAACACTAAAAATGAAACCAGAATTTATCGGCCCAGCTTACTATGAAAAATTGGGAAATGCCCCACGTTTTATCTTTGGAAAAGAAGGTAAATATCAACGTCATATTTTAAACAGTGAAACACATGGTTCCTTCCATGTTATCACACCTGCTTCTACCACTGTCTTCCCAGAAGATACTATTGTAGAAGTTGTTAATCCCATTTTCCTATCAGACACGTCTCTGAATGGAAATTCTGTGGCGCCTGCACTTAATGTTTTTGCTGAAAAACTAGTACTGAAAAAATAAATAAACAAAGGAGAAAATTAAATGGCTAAAATTGGATTAAACTACGGAGAAAAACTACAAATTGCTGACAAAACTTATCGTGTCATCACTGATGGTTTAGACGTCCCCAAAGTCCTTGGTAAATTGACTTTCCGTGGGATTGAAGGACCAGATATTATCTTTGAAGAGGATCGTTCACAACGAAATCCTGACGGTTCATTTGCTCAAATTAATACCGGAGAAGTTCGTGGTATTGTTGTTGCGATTCATTCTTCTGTACAACATCAGACACTCTTCTTCACTATTGCAGACATGTCAGAATCTGAAATTGAAGATCTTGGCCTAAAATATCGTGAAGAAATTGAATTAGAAGATATTGTCATTACGCATACTCACGTAAATCGAAATGATATCTTCAAACTATTTGCTTCTAAAATAAAGAAAAAAACAGGAGGAAGTCCGTCCAAGGAAAATAAATCTGTAGAACATAAAAAATAAAATTAGGAGGTGAGGTAATATGAAGCTCTTTACCTATCGAGGACAAAGAGTTCGAATCATTCACCGAAAAATTAAGGGAGTCACATGGTTAATTCTGTGGTCTCCTTTTTTATTTGCTATTAGTCTCTATACTTACATTTATCTAGAAGAGTTAAAAATTCATCCCCTACCACAAGCTTACTTAATAGGCGCTGTATTCGTTGGTTCTTCCATTCTTGCTTGGTTCATTAATCAGCTTTGTTACGAGAAGCTACTCTTCTTTCAAAAAATGAATAGCTTACGTATTTTATCTCGGTTTTTATTGGAGAATAATCTCTACCTATCAAAAAAAATTAAACGAGAAAATAAGATTAGTGAAAAGATTAAGCTTCCCCAAGTATATCTAAAACAATCACCATATAAAATTGAAATTAGCTTCATCTTAGAGGGGAATAAATTTCAGGATCGTTTCTTAAACCTTGGTTCCACTCTTGAAGTAATGTTTAATGGAGATTTTCGAAATAAAACTTTCGATAAACGCTTTATCAAATATGAAATTGCCATCAATCGTATTGATAGTCGTATTTCTATTGATAATGTTATAGTCAAAGGTTCGAAACTACAACTCATGAAAGATGTGGCTTGGGACTTTATTGAAGAGCCTCATCTCCTCATTGGTGGTGGAACTGGTGGAGGTAAAACTGTTGTCCTCATGACCATCATTTATGCACTTGCTAAAATTGGATTTATTGATATTTGTGATCCCAAAAACTCTGACCTAGCTGGTTTAAAAAAGATAGCTGTTTTCCATAACCGTGTCTTTACTAGTAAAGAGGATATCATTAACTGTTTTAAAGAAAATGTAGAGTTTATGGAAAAGCGCTATAAACTGATGTCTTCTTCCCATAAGTTTCAAGCTGGCAAGAACTTTAAGCACTATGATATGAAACCAAAGTTCATTCTAGTAGACGAATGGGCAGCTCTCATGGCAAAAATAGACCGTGATTATAGCCAACAAGCTGAACTCATGGAATACCTATCTCAACTCGTCCTAGAAGGCCGTCAAGCTGGCGTATTCATCATTTTTGCAATGCAACGGCCTGATGGTGAATTCATCAAAACAGCTCTTAGAGACAACTTTATGAAACGACTCTCCGTAGGTCATTTAGAATCAACAGGGTATGACATGATGTTTGGAGATGCAAATAAATCAAAAGAGTTTAAAAAGCTTGATGAAATCAACGGAATCCGTATTAAAGGTCGTGGGTATATTGCTAACAACGGTGATTTAGCAGGCGAATTTTTCTCACCTTATGTTCCACTTGATCAAGGCTTCTCCTTCTATGATGCTTACTCACAAATACCAATTATAGAATTTGAAGGAGAAGAATTCTCTGTCTTTAAAGAAATTCCATCACAAACTCAAACTGAAATAGAGATACAGGAGTCTGATAAGGAACTTAAAACTACTAGCCGGACTCTTAAAGACTTTTCTGATGAGCAAAATTTAAAAATGACAACACTACGGAAAATAATCTATCTATTAGAGGAAGAAGGAATGACTTTTGAACGTTCCGACTCCGCTATTTTAGTAGAACCTTTCCAAGAAAAACTTCTTCTTGAAATACTCTCACAATTTGATGAGGACGGACGTAAATCCTATCCAAAAGCTGTTGAAGCGATTATTGAGCATCATGGGCTAGGACAAGGGCAAGGGCAAGCCTGACCTGTGGTCAGGCGCAGACCGTAGACCGACGCTCCTAGTCCATGATGAAACTTCAACCCCCGATTTCTAACAGGGGGGTTACATTTGGCAAAAATGCCATATCCACCCCTCTTCATTCCTTATGGGAGTTGAGTTTACAGATTTCAAGAAGTGTGTAACTTTCGTCAAAAAAGTGTGTCACTCTAAAAAAGGAGGTATATTCATGAATGGATAAAATCAGCCCATTCAATCTTAAAAAATTTCGTCAAGAAACTGGGATGAGTCAAAAACAATTTGCAGAAGCTATTAATCTTCCAATTAGAACCTACCGTTCATATGAATCTGGAGAACGAGGTTTAACTATCGAAAAGTTCCGAAGTATTAAAGAGAAATTGGGATTTCATAAAGATTATGAAAAAAATAGCCTGCGTGCTAGGATTGACTATGTAAGAATCTCATTCCCATCCCTACGAGATCTAGAAAGCTTTTGTAGTAACTTTCTCTATTGTCATCTCACAGAATTCACAGAACAAGAAACACGTCTCATGAATTACACTCATCTCTGGCAACGAGGAAATATTTGGATTTTTGATTTCTTTGATAAAGCAGAAACAAAAGATTTTCAAGCTTGTCTTCAATTATCCGGTCAAGGATGCCGTGAGATGGAAGTTCTTTTAGAACATAAAGGAGTAACCTGGCAGACATTCTTTCAAAATCTTCTCTATGCTTATGAGGATTGTCGGATTAAACGACTAGATATCGCTCTAGATGAACTCTACAAGGGGTTCGGCAGAGAGGATGAACAAATACATCTCCCTGAGTTAATAGAACACCTATACGCAAAAGAAATCGTCCTAAAGTCACTTAAAAAATGGAATGTGACTGGTGGAGGTTCTTTTACAAATAATGAAGACATGGAAGCAAATCACGGACTATCTATTTATTTTGGTTCCCGTCAAAGTCAACTCTACTTCAACTTCTATGAAAAACGCTACGAACTTGCTCAACAGGAAAATATCTCCTTGGAAGAATCCTTGGAGATTTTTGGTATCTGGAATCGCTATGAAATTCGCTTTTCCGACCAAAAAGCACAAGGTACAATTGAGGAATATGTCAATGGAGTGGATCTTGGAGAAATTGCCCGTGGTATCGTTAATAAAGAAATTCAAGTATATAATGGCACTAATCAATTCGGAGCTTATAAACCAGACGAAAAATGGCAAACACTTTTTGGAGGTGTTGAGCCTTTAAATCTATCAACAAATCCACAACCATATAGTTTTGAGCGTACCATTCGTTGGCTAACCCATCAGGTGTCTAACTCCTTAGCACTCGTGAATGAAGCGGATAAAATTATGCAGACGGAATACATGAAAATGATTCAAAATAGCGGAGAAATTACAGATCGAGGGAATGCAATGCTAAATCTTATTAAAGCAAATATACAATACGAAA
>ERZ773272.357-NODE-357-length-18622-cov-10.663166_pt1 | contig 18622 bp, 29 predicted proteins | sample MGYA00511891_ERZ773272 | MGnify/ENA primary metagenome ERZ773272 (study PRJEB29015, sample SAMEA2738150) | human oral metagenome | biome: human oral; feature: human-associated habitat; material: saliva | place: China | collected 2198 ...
ATTTAGAAGGTACTTTATAGACTGTGTAGTCATCCAATTCACCAACATATCCTTTCCCAAGGACTTTCTTATCTGCGTCACCATGTGGTAAGCGCACGATTTCAGATTTGATAGCCTTGTAGAAACTTGGAGTGACAAAGAGCAAACGTTCTTTTGTGATTCCAAGTTCGTCCAATTTTTCAGATACATCAAGAACTGCATTATAAGCGTTGTTTGTTCCTGCTGTTTTGCCCATAACCACGTTGTCGCTTACGTTTCCGAGTGCTGCATCAAAACGAAGTTTGTCAAGATATGGGGCAACTACTTCGGCAGCTTGACGAGCAATCACGTACTCAATATTTACTTGACCGTTTGAGTCACGTTCATCTAATTGGTCAACGAAACGGCCCCAGTATTTTTCTTCTTCAAGAGTGTAGACTTTTTCTTCAGTTTCAACGTAATCAAATTCGTTGTCTTTGTTACGTTTATAGTCTTTGAGTTCTGTTGTGTTACCTGTTGCGACTGTGAAAGAGCGACCGCTTAGAGTGACTGCTTCACTTGGTGTCAAGAGCGGTGTTGCGTATGAATTAACTGCAAGAACATCCTCAATAATTCCAAGGTGTTTCTTGCGTGATTCTGCTGTGTTTAATGCTTCAAATGCCATTTATTTTTTACCTCATTTTTTATATTTTTAGCGCGCAAAGTCATGTCTCCATTTTTCGATGACTTCTTGCTGATTTGTTGGCGCTGTCTTTATAGGCGCGCTACCTTTCATGCGTTCGGACACACCTTTCTGTACTGCATCCTCCCACGTTTTCTGAATGCTTGCGACTGATTCAGTCACGGATTCAGCATCTGACAAATCGACCACGGCTACTAACTCAACAGGTAAGTCACGTTCACTTAGCATTGCTTTAGCTTCTGCGGTTAATTCTTTGCGAGCAATAGCCTTTTCACGGTCGGCTAGTTCTTGCTCACGCTGATCCAACTGATATTTCTGTTTCTCGTCAGCGTTCATCTTGGCAAGTTTCTTAGCTTCGTTTTCCTTGGCCTCTTGCTCTGATTTCCACTTGGCAAACTTCTTATCGATGATAGCATCGACATCTGCGTCCGTGTACTTCTTCTCGTCTTGCGGTTGTTGTGCAGGTTCTGCAGGTACCTTTTGTTCTTCAACCGTTTCGACTGTTTGTGTTTCTTCGTTCATTGCGAACCTCCTATTTTTAAAGTCGTCCCCGACTGTATTTTCCATAGCTTTTAGTGTCGTCAATGCTTGGACAGTATAAAAACCGTACGGGCCTCCATACGGTTAGGTTATTTATTTTTCAATTGTTTCAGTTTCTTTCTGCATGCAATTCCGACTTTTAGAGCTGAGATTATTGTTGAGATTACTTCGAATAATTTAATTATTACGAACAAACTTAATGCTAAAAATATAATCCAACCCAATAGAATTGATACCCAATCCCAAATAAACATGATTTAATCCTCTACTTTTTCATATGTTTCCTTAAAGATATCGGGCTTGCACGGATAGTACTCGCCTTTCACTCCTTTAATGATATAATCGCCCTCTGTCGCAATCATCAAGCCTTCAAGCGTTTCGATTTTTAAAAGGGGATTGCTTAAATCAGCATAGTCAATCCGTACTGGATCTAAACCAAAATCACATAGCTCATCTATAGCTTCTTCTGTATCTAAAAACTGTACGGCTTCAACTACAACTGGCTTTTTACGATATTTCATCTGCTTTGTTCCTTCCTTTTAAGTTTCTATAAGGATAACTTCGCAAGCTACCACTGAAATTCTTTTTACTTCAAAATCACAATCAATAAAATCTTCGGGATAACCTCCTTCTAAATCTTTATCGTTGTGACAAACCGAGATACAGCATTCTTTATCAATTGTTTTACAAAGTTCTTTAACTTTCATTTTCACTCCTTTTCTGAGTACGAAAAAAGCACTTAGATTTTTTCTAGGTGCTTTGGTATTTTATATTGCGTAGTCATATCCTAGATTTTCTTTTATTTGTTCGAACATTTCTAAAATATGACCAGGGGTGTTATCTTTGAATAAAAATCTAGGAGTTGTATCATCTGGAAAGCTAGTTTTTATCCACGGATATATTTCTGTATAAAACTGCATCATTTCTTTACTAGGCAACGCCATTACTTCCATGATAGAACCTCCTGTACTTTTTGTAATAATGTATCATCGGGAGTATTATTTCCTAAAACTCCAACTTCTGCGACCAATTCATTAATATTATTTATTTCAAATGCAGAGAGAGCATTAATGCTAATCCTATATAAATACATTCCATCAATACTATGTTGTTTTTTTACATAGGTTACCAAGTCTCTATTCAAATACGCCATCGCTTCTTCAAGACTATTATAACGCTTTTTATTTGCTTTGTAAAACGCTTTTGCAGAATCCCAATGCTTTTTGTGAGTCAACTCGTGAATAATTGCATCTTTGATATTTTTCGATGCAAAAAAACCATCCGATAAAATATCTTTGAATTCTTTCTCTGAACTAAGAGCATCACTTATAAACAAAATATCCTGCTTATAGTCATATCCAGCTAGACCAGGCAGCTTTGATTTTTTTAAAAACACAACAGTTGGTTTCGAATAATCAGGTAATTGGCGGAAAGCTTCTTGAACGTTCGCCACTGTATCTCTAATTTTCTTACCATTGTTCTGAGTCCAAAAATCAAACTCGGTTCCGCTAAGTTTTTTGGCATTCACTCGAATATCATTTCCAACAACAAAAGACTGTTGTTTTGCCATTAAATCAATTGAACTCATACCCTGATTATACACCTTTTCCCCGTCTTTCGCAACATACTTGCTATACCACTCTTTATAAGTCATATCAGCAGGTACTAGCTCGGTCTTACCTGTTTCTGGATTTCTTGCTCTACGCTTCAACTTGCTGTAGTCTGCATCCTCGTCGTATGCGACAGTAGTAGATCTACACCAAGGGTGCATAGGCGGACAATTGACACCAGGGACAGCCTTATCCCTATCATAGACCTGATTGTCATGCTCCTGACAGATGCGTGATGTACGCTTGTCTAAGACGGCCACAAAGATATACTTTTCTATGTCTGCTTCTTCATAGCTGAGCAGTTCCATTTGATTATGAAAAAAGGCTGATTCTGTCCGAACCAAACGCCTTGCATCATTCTGACCTACATTGAACCTCTCAGCGATTGCTTGTGCAGTTCCTCGTATATCTCTCCCTGTCATGAGGCTCATAAGTAGTTCATCTTTTATGCTAGAGGTAAGCTTCCCTGTGTTCTTCCAGATGTCTGTTGAGTACGTACTTCCATCTCCTACCCAACTAAAAGAATGTAGATGTTTTATCTCGCTCTCAGGAAGTCCAGAAAAGCCGTATGCGAGTCCTGTCTGCTGCTGTAGGTCAAAGGTAGCCTTGTAATAACTATCCTTCATCAGATCGCTATAAAAAGCGTCTGAGCCTGTCTTCTCCGAATGATAAATAGATTCACGCATACGGTCTAAATCATCACTTAAACGCTCTAGACGCTTCATACGAAAAGAATAAGCTGGACTATCTAAGTCAGCCAGTAGTCTTTGGATATTCGGGTCATTCGGTCTTGCTTCAAGCACCTTACGAAGTTCCTTCAAGTCTTTCTTATCTTTCATGTTCTTCAAGACTTGTCTAGCATCTACCTGACTTAAACCATAATCGCGTTGGAACTTATCGAAAATCTTATTGATTTCCTTATCCAAGTATGTCTTAGCTTCCTGATAGACCTTATCGAACTTGTCTGCCTGCTTTTCGGCCTTGTCCATCTGTTGGTAAATCAGATTGGCTTTCCTCTTCGCCCAATACTCCTGATTCTTCATCATTTACCTCGTCTTCGGGTTTCGTGTTGTCTTGGTTGAACATCGGCATTCTTTCCATGTTCTTCTCTTTCTCTTCTTCCAAGGCTTCCAGTTCAGCGTCAGGGTCTTCCACAAATGGCAAGAGAGAAATAAGTTGTCTATTGGTCACTTTGCCTTCCAAGTTGTTCACAATTTGAGAGATCTCCAACAAGTTCTTAGGTAAACCACGACTGAATTGCGGAACAATTGAATGAGACTCTAAAGCAATCTGCTTCATACCCAAATAATGAGCAAAGATAGCAATACGCTGTCTTAATCCACGCTTGTAGTTCGCTTCCTTGGTCTTGGTAATCATCTCAAGGCCCATCAGCTTAAATTCCATAGCTACTCCTGAAGTGTTTCCTGCGAAGTTCTTATCCGTCAAGTTAGGCACATGGCTGAACGTGTAGATGTCCTCTTTCAGGGATTTGCGCAAGATTTCAGTATCACTTTCGTCCAGCGTGTTCTTCAAGAACTCCGCTCTTGCACTATCGCCCGGCAATTCCAAAAGACCTTCTTCAGAAAGAATCTTCATCGCTGCCTTGGCGTCTTCTGGCGTATCTGCTAGTTGAGTGCCATATAAGACAAGGATAGACTCTACTGCCTGCTCCTTGTCATTGACACGGTTACCCATCAAGGAATTGTAAGCGTCAATCAAGCTAATCTGTTGCTCGTAATCGCCAATCGCAAAGTGATTGTTGCGATACTCGATAATCGGGATTTGGCCAAGGTTGTGAGGCTCTACTTGCTCGTTCTGAGTTGTTCCTGAATCTGTACTTCTCATCACCATGTGATAATGCAGATTCTCAGTAAAGACTTCTGCCTGGTACTTAGCAGTATCTTTCGTATCGTCCTTCACTTGGTAGTAGTAGACCGCAAACAAAGGCTTCCGCTCAATACTATCATCGTAGACCATGAAAGTATTTTCTGGATCGATACTAGTTGAGTCCAACTCAGTCAATCCCTCTTTAGCATAGATGTATTCATAAGCACGACCATAGATAGCCATGTTCAAAGCATTCTGAGCATCTACTTGGTCAATCTCAGCGCCATCAAAAGCTGTAAGTAGTTCGTCAATATCACCGTCAGCAGTGTTATTGTACTTGATAGGATTGCCCATAAAATAGCCCGTAGCCGTGTCCGCAATATCTTTAGCATGATTGGCTACCGTCTTGTAATTAGGCGCATTCTCGTTGCGTCTCTTGTGTTCTAAGATAGCATGCCCACCCAAGTAGTAGCTTTTAAGCTTCTTCAAACGTGAACCTTCAGTGCTATGTTTCGTTATCAATTTGTAAATCAGGTCTTTCTTTAAAGAACCCTCATCATATCCATCCCGTGGATAGGTTAAATATTGGTACATACCTTTCCTCTCTATAAACCATAATCAGATTTACGTTTAACTTTGGCTTTCATCTTCAGTTTGTTATTCACGCTTTCGACAATACCTGTCAAAGCGTCCGCTGCGTCATCATGTGCGTTCTTACCTTCGCGTTGATAGGTCATTAGTTCCTGGTATAATTCTGGCCATCTATGCCGCCAATTGTCGGGAAAATAAATATACTCCATTGCCCATGTCGCATTCGTTATAATGCGAGCTTGTTTATTTTGCGACTGATGAAACCAATTAAAAATCGTGTAATGATTGTTATAGTTTGATTGTGTCAATCGTTCAACGTTTCGAGCAAATCCGCGTCCGCCATTGTTACTTTCGATGTCGCATGTATTTACATCATGTTCCGATAACTTCCTAGCAAGCAACGGTTCGGTGACTTCCATAGGTTCTTTGGTAAACACAACATCAAGAATGTAGACTTCATTATCAGAAGTTACACCATAAATATAGCTCGATAAGTAGTCGCTACCTGTGTCTGCTGTATCTGTATAAGCACCAATCCGCTTAAATTTTGGTTTGATGTCATAAGTTTTAAACTCGCTGTATAATCTACCCTTAATGTCAATGGGTTCTTGTTGATAGTTAGCCGAAGCAATATCGGAGCCCATAGCTTTGACCTTGCGGAAATAAGACTCTTTGCTCAGAACATCCTCACACAACATAGTGTCTGTTTCTTCATCGTAGGTCCGCATGCTGATATGCTTGACACTATATCCAGATTCGGGTAGCTTACTCAAGGCCTTTCCAGCGAGGTCTTCGGAATGCCAGCGGGTCATGATGATAATCAGTTTGCCACCTTCTTCCAAACGCGACAGCATAGTATTTGTGAACCACTCCCAATGCCCCTCTAGGATATTCGCATTATTAGCTTCTAGGGCGCTCTTAATCAAGTCATCTATGATAATGACATCCGCACCGAAACCTGTTGCAGTACCACCAGGAGAGGTAGCCAAGTAATTGTTATACCCCTTTTCCAGTGACCACAGGTTCATAGCTCCATCGCCACGCTTGATTTTGGTATCCGGGAATATGTCAGAAAAGACTGTGATGGAATCGTCTGCCTTTTCTTCCTGAATAGCGTTTCGAACAGATTTTGAAAATACTGTTGACAATGTATCATTGTATGAGCCTGTCATAATCTTCTTGCTATTATCGTTTCCTAAGAGCCACTGTACGAACATACCAGCCGTACGAGATTTTCCGTGACGCGGGCCAATATTGATGATCAACACATTGTGCTCGTCGTCAGACATGAAGTTTTGAAAACTGTCACACAACTGTTTTAGATAGATTCTTTCTGACTTGTAGAAATCTCCTGCCATAAGTTGGCAATAATAGAAAAAGTCACGTTTAGCAAGAGTCAATTGAGCCTGTCTGCGAATCTCAGCCTTATCCATCATCCACCAACTTTCTGAGCTCTTCAGTTGTCAATCCATCGAAAGGATTATTAACTGATACAGAACCATTGTGACTGATTTCCTGTTCTCGTTTATCCCTCCACATGTCAGGCCTGCGGTTTTTGAGCCAAAATATTTGGGCAGTTGTATCCGGCAAAGCGACCTTGTCATTTTCTATCAATATAATCCTTTCTCGCGTTGGGATGGCTTTAATCGCTGCATCTTTGATTTCTTGACCGGTTGCCTCTGGATTATCTAGTTTGTATCGATTCTCAAACTCTCTCCGCTCTGTCGAAACAACCTCTGGATCTCTATCAACTACCTTTGCTGTCCTCTCTGTATAAGTAAAACCTAGAGCTTTTTTCAAAAGAGCATTTTCAACTTGTCTATCAACAACTTCCTTCCCCTTTTTTAGGGACTCAGAAAATGAAGAAAATTGTTTTTTCCAAACATTCAAAGTCTGTTCAGCAATTCCGATGTTGTGTGCGATTTGTTTATCAGTGAGCCCATCTCTAGCCCATCCTTCAATTAGTGAAAGACCTTCTTCTGTCAGCCAATAAGTATACTTAGCTATGACGCTCACCACCTTTCAAAAATCAAAAAAGCCACACAATGTGCGACTTTTTTAAGACCTCTCATAAGAACAGCAGGACTTGAACCTGCAACCAATAGGGTGAAAACCTACCGCTCTACCACTTGATCTATGTCCTTACTACAAGGCGACTACTACCTTGCGTGTTAATTAGGAATCTATTTTGATTTTCTATTTTTATTTTTTTGTAGTCATTAACAACCTCTGAGGGAATCAAACCCTCTAGCTTATAACTTACCTAGGATATAAGTAGCTACGCAATCATGCAAGGTTCGGTCGCTCCTGCAACCATTTTTAAGTTAATGGATGATATATTGACGCTTACCCTTAATTCTTGATACTACCATTCTAACAGATTTTTAGAACCGTGCCGTCCCAAATAGTCCCATTTTGAACTTATGACATCAGATAACTTCTTCTAGGGCTAAAATTGCTTCATTTTTCAATCTATAGTAGTTTGTACGGCTCATTTTCAAGTCATAACAAATACTATCAGCTGTACCTTTATTGATATAAGTCATTCGTAGGATTGTTCTGTGCTTAGGATTTGTCAGCTTGTTAATCATCCGCCCTAATTCCATTTTTCGATTGATTACAACTTTGGTATCTTTCTCAATTTCGTCTTTCATCGTGATCAACTGAGCGTACACGTCATCAACTTTTCTAGTATGACCACCTTGAACTTTAACGTCTGCCCACTTAGGACTTGCGAGCAAACCAGCCTCAAGTTCATTGATTTCATCTATACGGCTTTGAATATCCATGTCAAGGTCTTGTAATTCTTTTAATAGCTCTTTAGCCTTATTCACTCTCTATCTCCTTTTGTGGTATAATAGTCTTTGCGAGAACTATTAGCTGAGACAGAGGGTGTCTTGGCTTTTTTTAAATTATTTTTCCATCAAAAACTAGTGTTATTGTACCTGTTCCGTCTTTGTGCTTAGAGGTCAGCGCACGACAATCTGAGCCAAATTCAACGCCATTAACTTTGATACTGCGCTCTATCTTGTCAACATTGATGATTGTTCCCATTAATGTTCTAATTATCATGTTCCATCTCCTTCCTTGTTTTCTAAAACAGCATCTTTTGTAAAAGTGTCGCCAATTTCATAGTACTTGTACTCCTCGGATGTCACTTTAAATGTTTCTTCAATTTTTTTATTGCCTGCATATCCTGAAACGACCAGAATATATCTTCTTTCGGTTCTGGTTGGCACAAGTACCGAACTTTTACCATTCATAACAGGTATGAACGTTGTATGAGGTTCATCAATGTACTTGTCTACAACCGTCCCACTCGAAATCTGGTGACATGCTACGAGGAAGAATGCGAGTAAAACAACACATAGGATTTTAAAATATCTCACTCCTTATCCTCCAAAAGCTCTGGATTTTCGTAGATGTTACCCACAACCTCACAATCAGTATGTCTTAACCACAATTCACATCCGTGTTGTTTGGATTCAAGACGATACGCTCCGCCACGATGTCTTACAACCTCGTAATAAGTCGGTTCAGAATAGACATCCTTAGACATTTTGACTATATCCCCCTCAAAGATTTCCTTGCCGTTCTTATCTTTGAGTCCTGTTGATTGCATGAGTTCGATTTCGTCAAAATCATAACAATAGATATCTCTATCGTCTGGTAAACTATTCTCAAAATAAACTTGTTGTGTCACTATTTCTTTATTTTCGTAGTCAATAGTAAGAATGTCACCTGAAAAAACCATACGTTTTCCTATTTTTACCCACACTCTAAATTTTGGTTTCATAATCTCACCTCGTCTCCAATCCTCAAAGATTCATAGTTTGTTTGAGTAATTACGAAAACGCCATAATTTTTAATAGTGATTGTATGCAGGTCGCCAATCTTTTCCTTGTGGACGACTCTTCCTTTGATTTCTGCGCCTTGATTATCAGCTTTATAGACGATCATCGGGCGCTTTTCTTCTAGTTTTTTAATGTGGATACTCTGCCATATATTTAATCCAGCAGATAGCAGAATCCAGATTGCTATGAATCGTTTCAATCTGTGACCTCCTCAACAAGAATGTAAGTTCTTTCTTTGTTTATTTGTTCGTAACGTGCAACTTGGTAACCTACAATGTTTATTTTTGCCTTACCACCTGTTGCTATTTTGGCTTTTTCAATATATTCATTGAGTCTCTCCACCGCCAGCTTTTCTTCGTCGTCAACGAACTCCATGAACACTCTCATTACTCCACCTCCTCAATCTCAATCCCTGGGCAGTCAAACACCCAGCCGAAGCCTGCGTCTTCTAATTGTTTACGGGTGAATTTAGACCTTAATCTACTTTGTAAAAATCCTAAGAAATTCTCGTCTTCAACTCTTACAAGATACTGTTCTGCAGCTGTAATCTTCACATAATACCGTCTTTCTTCCTCGACCTCGTAGCCGTCAAGCAATGCACGAGCGAAGAGGTCTCTGTTAGATTTCTTGTTGTACCATTCTGTGAATTCCTTAGTTCCGTTGCCCCAAGTATAATGAAGCGCATCTTCTAGTTCTGGGCTTTGTTCTCTTGCTCCTTCAATTACATCCGCCACAAACGGTGGAACTTTGACTGGTTGCGGTTCGTCTAGTTGTTTGACTAAACCTAAAACTAAACCTAAGTCAACCACTTGTGTGCATCCTTCTTTGTAACATTCTTTTTCTCCGCAATGATAAATTGCGTGTTTCTTAATTTCTTCAATCAATTCCTGCTTATTCATCTTCCGACTCCTCCATCTTTACTTTATACATTCGATCATCTCGATACTTGCTCTCGAGCTGAGCCTTGCATTTGGTAGCATCACCCTCTTTCTTAAAGAAGTGAGTTTTATCTACCATGTTGTCAAAATATAGTGTTACTGTGTATGACATTTCTTCTCCTATACTTATTTACTTATTAAAAAATATGTTTATTTCGTGAATACTTTTCACACGGTTACAGGTTACATCACTTTTCGCAAAACATATTTTATAAAAAACAAGAATGCTGTTATATCAACGTTTATAGCACTTGCTATTTTTACTTATTAAATATTTTATATAAATGATGTAACCTTACTAACAGACACCCCAAAACATCAGTAGTATCAAGGGTTTAGGAGGGTTACATCACTTTTTTAAAAATTTTATCAAAAACAGCACTCAAACCCTTGATATAACTGGTTTTTCTTGCGGTTACATCAATGATGTAACCTGATGTAACCGAAACACGATTTTTGACCGTTTTTTGCCTAAAAAGTTACATCATTTTCACTAAGGTTACATCACTTCATTTTGTATATTTTTTCTAAAATATGCACGTAGTGTCTTACCTTTAACCTTCTTTATTTTGTATTCCCAATCCTGATTGTTGTCCATAATCAACTTGATTTTCCTAGCAATCTTTTCACCTCTCGCGCTATCAATATCAAAAACATTCTTTAATATCTGTTTGGCAGACACACTCGATTGAAGTTTCACACCTTCATATATCAGGCCGGACTCATTGCGATAGCTGCCGTCATTGAAATAGAACCAGGTATATTGATGCTGTTGAGTGACTGAGAAGTCTTCCCACTCTTCTGGAACCAGCATTTCAAGATAGTCGTATACCTGTGATTCTGCCTCATCTTTATAAGTGAAGCGCTCCTTATAGACCGCAAGCTCATTTTCGAACTCATCATCAAAGGTAAGTATAAATCCTTTTTTGTAGATAGCCACTGCTTCACCCCAAAGCTGGAGCACATCATGATCTGTCATATCAAACGGCTTGACAAACTGTTGGCCTGCATCTACCAGCACAGGCAGAAAGCGCCGTTCACCAGTCTTGTCTCCCAGGTACTCGATTTTATTGCTGGTCCTTGCGATCACAAAGTTTTTAGAGAATTTTTCAGCCCTGCGACCGTAGGATCTACGGAAAGAAAGTTCTGTTTTAGTCACGAACGCTTTTAACTCATCAAAAGTAGTCTTTCTGGAAGCGACCATCTCGTCGTCATTGACGATCAGTGATTTCAGCATAATCTCATAGTTATCTTTATCCATAAAATCTTTAGCTGAATCCGTGTACCAGTCAACAGCTATCTTTTGCAAGAAGGTGGTCTTACCGGCACCTTGACCACCGACCAAATCGAGCGTGTAGTCAAATTTGACCCAGGGATTAAAAACCTTAGATACCGCACCAACAAAGAACATAACAGCTATTTTCTGAACAAAGATGCTATCCTCTGCACCCAACCAAGTTTGAAATACCTGGGCAAGTCGTTCTTTATGATCCCATGACTCATATGCGTTTTCCATATATTCTTTAACCGGATTGTAGGTTTTTTCTGCAAAAAATGCTTCAATACCATCCCTTAATGCTCCAGCCTTGAAAACTGTCTTAAAGTGATTTTCTAAATACACGCTTAGGTAGGATTCAAAGGCTGAAGGTAGCTGCCCCTTCCTCAACTGGATAGCATCCAGTTTGACATCCTCCACGATTTCGTGTTCTCCAGTAAATTCATTGTGCCTGAGAAAGTCATTGAGCTTGTTATCGCTCTTCATTGCAAGCAGTACATTTCTAGGACTGTCGGCCACGATAGATTCAATTTCAATCTCTTCGCCTTCCTCGTTCAATATTTTTTTCTTCCTGCGTGAAAATTGCTTGATTGAAATATTCACGATATCACCTATTATGGCCACCCCCCCTCATGTGTTTCTTGATCATGGATTCGACAGTCCTACTTAATTCTTTATGACTAAGAGGTTCTACCGAATTATTATTGGCTGTTTCTGCAAGTGTTAGGATGCAGTTTGGATCTACCGATCGACTCAAGAGCCCACCTACAAATTTTGCAAGAGTGTCATTTCTGCTACCTTCATCGCCGAAGCCTAGGACAACCATTTCAAATAATTCAGTGGTTCTGTTTCGTTTGCCAGCACCTTTGCTGATTTGATAGTAGATGTTATCCAGGTCGCTACCAGAGTTCTTTTTGTTATATTCCTTCTTAATAGCCATGACAAGTGCTCGACTAGCAGTGACCATAGTGCCTCCCTCTTTAGACTTTTTCTTGTCCCAAGTATAGACACCTTTGGGAGTTTTAGACGGAGCTACCACTACGTAATTGTTTGGATGCGCTTTGATATCCACACCAGGCAGAAATTTAATCATCTGGGTCATGGACACATCAGGATGTTTAAAATAAAAAATATGTTTACCGCCACTGGCTGTCTTCGCCTGCAGTGTTGGAGTTATCAAATTCAGATGTTCCCAATTGGCCAAGCTCTCGTATCCGTTATGCTTGCCATGTAAGTCAATATCGATTACGAAAAATTTGTCAGTCCGAACAGCAATATTGCTATCCGGATACTGATTCCAGTAATTTTCAATTTCCTGGGCAGTCATTGGTGGCTTATCTGCGAATTTAATCGCTGGTTGCTTTCCGTTAGGCACTACGGGAATCACAGAAAACCCCGCTTTTTGATATTTGAGAGCATATTCTTTCATTCCCATTTTAGTTACTCCTTAGAACGGCAAATCATCGTCTTGAATATCCATCGGGTTCTCATTCCCGAATGTATCATTCGAACTTTGTTGATTACGGCTTTCCAACATTTGGAAATTATCAGCCACGACTTCTGTCACGTAGACACGTTGACCTTGTTGATTATCATAAGTACGGGTTTGAATGCGCCCAGTGATTCCAATCAAAGCTCCTTTTTTAGCCCAGTTTGCAAGATTTTCAGCCTGTTGGCGCCACATAACGCAGTTGATAAAGTCAGCCTCACGCTCACCATTTTGACTCTTAAATGTACGGTTTACTGCAAGAGTAAAAGTCGCAACTGCTACATTTGATGGAGTATAACGTAACTCAGCGTCACGTGTCATACGCCCTACGAGTACAACATTATTGATCATTAATTTCAGTCTCCTTTAGATGTTTTTAATACGAATGACAAATGCTCTTTGTTCAAATCCGACACCTTCTTTCTCCCAAGTAATTTCATAGCCGGACGAAGAGTACATTGAGACAATATTTTTTCGTACAATACTACGCAAATCAGGATCAATAGCACTCATTTTTCTCCCAAGTTCTGTCAATATACCAGCTTTTGTACTATGAGAGGTTTCTAATTCGGCTAAATAAAATCTCCTTAAATTAAATCTACCGTCCGAGTCCCTCTCTGGTGTATGAGCAAGTTTTTTCAAGTGAAAATCGATTATTTCTTCAACTTGTTTTATTTTTTCAGGTATAGTACTTTCGTTTCTCATTTTCTTGAATTCTTCTAGATTAATCACTTACTCAATACCTCTTGCTTTCTTCGCATCTGCGATAATCTTCTGAGCTTCCTTCAATCGATCAGCTGGAATGCTTTCAGGTTTGTCAACACCCATCTTATCGATGAACCATTTTCCAATTGTTGCAGCAGGACTCCCTGTAGCTTCTGCCATATTTTTGAGTTCTGTCCGAATGGCTTTAGCCTGTTCTCCCGTAATGGTTTTGGATCCGTTACTTTTAGCTGGAGCATTGGCCGCTTGTTCTTGCTTACTATTTGTTTTTTGAGCTGGTTTTTGCGACGTACGGCCTGCTTGGCTATTCTGATTATGATATTCATCTGTATCAGGATCCTTGTTGTCATCAATCATAAATAGTCCGTTTAGAGCGTATTTACGTGCATAACTTGAAGCCGCCCCTGTAACCTGACTACCATCCATCCCTTTTTTGCTATCATCTTCTCTAGCATATGCTGTAGTCCCAATAGTTTCACCAACTGCATACAAAGTCGCAGTTGCTTCAACATAGTACCTGTCACCGATTTGTACAATTCCATCTTGTAAAATCAATACTGCATCGTGTTCCTGTAAGATTGGCTTCAGGGCTTCTAGAATGTCCTCAGCGCTTCGATAGCTATACTTCCCAAAACTGTTATACTGTCCTTTCGGAGCAACCAAACTCTGCTGGATGCTCTGTAAAGTGACAAAGATTGGGGATTGTTGTTTCGTTACCATAAATCCCCCTTTTATAAACTTCTCAATAGGTCAAACAAACCCATATTTTTATTCTCACACTCGATTTTTTGAACTTCTCCACCATTTGGATAAGTTAGATCAAATGTAGCCTTAACCCGAACAATCTCCATTCCGTGTACTTTGGCCGCTGCTTTTACCGCTGTTTTCTGTTCGAGATAAGAATTGTATGGCATTGTAAGAGCACTTTGAATATTGTCCACAAAAACGGCCTTTGTAGCTAATGAAGAACGATTGTTCTTGAGTTCATTTAAAAACTGTCCGTTTTCTTTGTTACGCATTACAATATAATCACTTGAAAGTTTCATTTTGATTCTCCTTAGAAATAAAATTCAATGACACGCACGTCATGTTGTTGACGGCTGCCTGTTACTCGCCATAAAAGTTGGCGATAATCGTCATAATCTCCATCCGATGGATTAACAGGGTCTAGGACCACAATAGTTTTAAATTTATGCTGAAGGCCATCAACCCCTACACCTAAAACTTGGCTTGTAGCAACCACATTTGTTTGTTCAAGAGAGTCCTTCTTGTCTCCAGTCCAAATACCAATTTCTGGATGACGTTCTCGAATGACCTCTACAATCTGCTTGGATTTGCTAACTATCAACATGTCTGTCTTACTGGCCAGCAGAAGATCCAATTGAAGTAGCATTGGAGTATCTGCATTAACAGCCTTCAACTTTGGGAAGTCAATCTCAAAGCCAGTCTGGATTAAGTATCGTTCGAAAGTTTTTCGGCCAAACGTCTGTTTTGCCATGGCGTACTTACCATCTTTTCCAACAATATTCAATTTTCTAAATTGATCTAATTCCTCCGGATTAGCAGTTAGACACCAGATTGGTTCAAAGACAACCTCAAATCCGTTGTTTTCCTCCGCTTCCTCAATAGATTCTACTTCTTCCCAGCGGAAGAAGTTGGGCAGATTACTTACGTAGTTTTCATAATCTCGGAAGTCATCCCACTCTTGCTTAGAATAGCTGAACTTGGAATACTTCATCTTGCCGTGGGCTAGTTGCCAGTTTTCCCTTTGATTAGGATCAGCCATCCCAAAAAATGTTTTTTCTAGAGGGTAGAAGTTTTGCCCCTTCTTCCTGATTGGGGTTGCAGATAGTCCAACTGTATAGCCACGTTTGACCTTACGATAAGCCTTCACATTGGCATCACTGGACATGTTCTGCCACTCGTCAATAATGAACACATCACACTCAATAGACTCACCACTTGCAAGTCTGTTCTGCAATCTGCGGTCCGTCATCGTTTCTAATTCAAAATCAGTATTATAGCCTAAATTTTGATAGGTACTACTCCAGCCATCCAGAATGGCCAACCGATTATTGATTACTAGGACTTTTTTAGCCCCCTTGTGCTTTGCTATTTCAAAAGCACAGATGGTCTTTCCACGCCCTCCATATGCCTCAAGGAAAATACCAGGGCAATTACGGTCGCTTCGTTTAACTGCTTCAGCTTGCCATTTGCGTAATTCGATTGCCAATGTCCACAATCACCTCCTCGATGTCATTCCTTTGGGCATAGAAGAGCCCAAGTCTTGCAGCTGCCCTCACATCATTGTGGTGACTTTTTTCAAAGGACCATAACCCAAGAGCTTTCAGCAAGTCATTTGGTATATCTGTCTGATAACCTGCGTTACGCTGTAGAAACAAGTCCGGATAACATAATTCGATAGCTGCAATGGTCTCAACTACTGAGTTGTCCCTGGAGTAATCATTGTCCCTAACTTCGAATTTTTCAACGACCGCTATGTCAAATTCAAGAGTTCGGCCAATCTCTTTGAACCAGGCTTTAAAATTTTGACCACCATACGGTACTACCCAATAGTCAACCAGCTTCGCATTATCCAAGAGTACAATCCCTGTTGTGCTGCTTTCAATTTTGTTGCTTGATGGATCAATTGCTAAAATTTTCATTAGACACCAACTTTCTCAGTCAGTACTCCTGGATAAAGGGCAGTGTTAAACCAATTTTGTTTATTTACCTTTGCAAAGGCAAATAGCGCCTTAATTTCTTTTGCTTGCTTCTCAAATTTTCGAATATCTTCCTCGGATTCAAAGATAGGTTTTTCTTTGTATTTAGCGACTGTGACCAGCTTGTACTCTGGAGTGAATACTGGCTTTTCATTTCCTTGATCAAGATTTGCTTCATCCACTTTCACAAAACGAATCGCAACATCAAATAGAAAATCTTCAGTAACAAGTACTTCAATTGATTCTGGTCCAATCACAACTGCTAGTGAATCTGTTACTCGTGTTTTATTCATCAATTCCATTACTTAATCACCAACTTCTCTGTTCGAATGAGTTCCGCACCTTTGATTTTCTTACCAGCCTTCAACAATTCTTTGAGTATTTTTTTGTCCGGCGCAAGCGTCATTTTTTTTGTAAAATATTTTTTCGGAAGGTCATCTTCGTTGACCTTGACTGATTCTGGATTCTTAGCAATTTTTATAATCAGGGCACCACTCTTAACTTCGGTTTGCCCCGTGACATTCATAGCTGTCATAATGTTATCCTTGACATAATCCAGCTTTTTCTGTGCTGCCTGTTTCTTGGCTTTGAAGCTCTCTTCCTCAGCCTTGTACATGGCCACGTCGGCTTCTAGATTCTTGATAACATGGGCATACCCTTCCGCTTTCTGTTCGAATTGTTCTTGCCAATCAATGGCCTCAAGCGTGTCTGCTTTTGTTTCATCATCAATATCCATTTGATAAATTGTCAGAAACTGACCTGTCAGTTCGTATAAACTAGCCATCTTTTTCTACCTCTCTGATTTTGTTTGTAAGTTTTGTTAGTCCAATACCTGATTTAGTTAAATCAGCGTTGGACGTGAATAGATGATTTTGATTCATTCTAGCAATTTCATTTTTAGATAAACATGCCAGGTTTGAAATATCATAATTTGTTTTATCACCGTCCAGGAAAACAATTGAGTATCCTTTTGGTATCGGCCCGTGATGGTCCTCCCAGACTTTACGATGTTTCAAAACCCATTGATTAGGTTCTCCAATCTTTTCTTTTGGATAACCGTCTGTTGTGTAGTTGATAGTGCCGACAGGTACATAATTCGTAGGTCTATTACCCTTTTTGAACTGTCCACTGTTTTTTGGCATATTGGGATACTTCTTCCCCTTATTGTGGGGAGTCTGACCTTTCTCGAATCTTCCCGTCAAACCACTATGTAGATTATTATTTCTCCGATAGCTCTTAATCTGTTTCTCAGTTAGTGATAATCCAAATTTTCGGTTCATTTCATTTGCGACATCACGAGAAATCTTATTTTTTTGGATTGACACAAGATAATCGTGTTGCTCCTTTGTCAGCAGTTTACCTTGATATACTTTTCCAACCGGTAACCCTAAACGTCTGCGTACTTCTCCTATTTGAGTCTTGGTATAGATCGTCCCAAATTTCTCGTTTAGTAACCTGGTTACTTCAGGAGTTAATCGACCAGGGCATATCTCATGCATGTACTCCGTGTACTCATCTTTCCAGCAAAGCGATCGGGGCATATCTCATGCATGTACTCCGTGTACTCATCTTTCCAGCAAAGCGATCGGGGCATTGACTTCACCTACCTTGTCTTTGAATTTTTCGGCATCTAGCGCCAACTGGCCAGCTTGAAGGATTTGGCCAGAGATAGCGACCATCTGTTTTGATCGTTGGAGTTCCGTCTTTAATTCATCAGCAGTAAGATCTCTATCGTCCAACATTTCTAGTTGGGCAAAAAGAGTATTGGTTAAATCTGTCAATTTATTTCGAACCATCTACTTCGTCACCTCTTTCATCAATTTATTTGCTTCTTTGATTAGCAAACGCATAACGTTGCTATCAGTTTCTTTCTCTGCTGCTCTTGTCAGCATTTCCACCCACTCACGTCTAGTATCATTCTTCCAATCAACCAACTCAGTGAGTGCCTGTGTATGGTTATAGTAAGGTGAATAGTCTAAAGACTTATCTTCCAAGCGGACGCATCTACCTGCCTTCATATCTTTAGATACATTCGCTCTCACATTACTATTTGTTGTATCAACAGCCTCGGCCACTTCATCATGTGAGGCAGCAGGGTGCTCTCTATAATATTCCCTAATTCGTTCCGCTTGAGTCATTTAATCATACGCCCTTCCTAAATCATGTACCACTAGTTGATCACTGCCACACTCTTCGCATTCAAGTGGTTGATAACTGTCAATGATTTTAAATTTATATCCGCAATCCATACATCCACAATCCCAAATCCGCATCTTATAATCCTTTCGGTTCTGGCAAGGCTAGAGGTTCTGGACGCAAGCCTTCTGGTCGTTCATTGTCAAACGTGAAACCTTTGAACCCTCTGCGGATATTCTTACGGATTTCTTGAC
>ERZ773272.360-NODE-360-length-18579-cov-4.482779_pt1 | contig 18579 bp, 26 predicted proteins | sample MGYA00511891_ERZ773272 | MGnify/ENA primary metagenome ERZ773272 (study PRJEB29015, sample SAMEA2738150) | human oral metagenome | biome: human oral; feature: human-associated habitat; material: saliva | place: China | collected 2198 ...
GTAGCATCAACATTAAATCATAAAGAATAAAGGAGAAAAGAAAAATGGAACTTTTAAAAGTAACTCAAGAAAATATTGATAAAATGGTAAGAAAAGGCTTGAATGCTGAAACAAGAGATTTCCAACCAGATGAATTTACTGATTATTCTTCTATTTGTAGCGAAGATTTAATAATCGCAACTATAAGGGTTCTATCTTCTTTATCTGGAAAGTTAGGACTAGCTGATAGATTTATAACAGATTTTGTTTATCCACTTTCTCAATATCAGGGCGAGGATATGGGCGCTAATCGTTTAAAATTTATTGTTTTCACTCTTTTAATACTTGATAAGGAGCAATAAAATGACAAGAGAAATTGTTAAATTTACACGCTTTGACGGTTCGGTTTTTCACAGAACTTTTCATGTTAAAGATAACGAGAGCTCACAAGATATTATAGAAGATTTCATTTATAACTATAATAAAACTAAGTATAAAGTATCTGAAATGTGCAATTATAATTACGAGGTTTTAGAAGTTAAAACAATAATGTAAAATTTTTACTTTCTTATTAAGTTTATCACTTGCTTTCTATTTGAAAATGTGGTAAACTTAAATAAGAAAATAAACAATAATTATTTTCTTAAATGTAAAAAGCAAATTTTAAAGAAAGGAGAAATATAGTTGACTGATGCACCTATTAAATGTACTTTCAACGTTACGCAGGTAACCTTTAATCTTTATAAGAATGAAGATGGAAACGTGACTATCACACCAGAAACAGTGACAATCAACCAACGTCGCCATCTTCCTTATATTCAGCGTTATCTAGAGGAACGTTTTAAGGGCTATCTCACTATTGAGGTAGTAGACTATGAATATAAAAGCTATAAGGCTTATATTCCATTCGCTACAGCCCTAGAATACGGAGAGGAACAACCAGCGGAAGGGGTGTAGTAAATGGCTTTAACACCAAAACAAAGGAAGGTACAACGGGACTATTTAACAAGAAAGAAAAGAACTTTACAACGTCAGGGCGCTTCTAATGCTGAAATTAAAGCCTTTATGGGCGGACGGTGGGACTTTTCAGGAATGAGTGACAAGGCGCTAGAAAGAGCCTACAATGAGGTAAAAGGCAAGGGACGGACACAAGTTTTCGGAAACCACGTCTACACTAGTGACTATGTGAAAAAGGCTAAGGCTTGGTATGGAGATAAGTTTTCAGTTGAAAAATTAACCCAAGGTTTTCGCAGTTCTCAACGCTCAGACTTGAACCGCTTTCACTCAGCTAAAGAGGTCAAAGAATATCGCTCACAACGTGACAGAGAAGCTAAAGAGCGTTATATATCAGCACTGGAAGAAATGCACTACAACACCAGAGAATCAGGGAACAAGGCGCAAGAAAAAGCCTTTAAACAAATGATTTCACGTATAAGGAGAATGAGCGCCAGCAACTTTGGGGCTTTCCTAACAGGTGGAGCTTCTGACAAAGTTTCATTTGACAACGTTATGGTGTTTGTAGACACTGATGGTAAGGACACAGCTTTTGAATTTCAGGATAGTCTAGCCCGTGAAATCCTTGATAATGTAGACAAGTTTTCTAAACAATTTGTGGCAGACACACGCAGACGAAAGAAACGAGGTAAGAAGTGACTTGCTATTATGCAGGCGACTTTGAAACAACTACAAACGAGGAAGAAACAGAGGTTTGGTTATCTTGTTTCGCCAAGGTAATTGACTATGACAAGCTAGATACATTCAAGGTAAATACAAGCCTTGAAGGCTTTCTAAAAGCGCTCTACCTTGACCTAGACAAGACCTACACAGAAACAGGCGAAGATGATTTTATCATTTTCTTTCACAACCTAAAATTTGACGGCTCTTTCTTGCTATCATTCTTTCTTAATAATGATATTGAATGTACTTACTTTATCAATGACATGGGGGTCTGGTATTCTATAACTTTAGAGTTCCCAGACTTTACTCTAACTTTTAGAGACTCTCTAAAAATCCTTAACTTTTCCATTGCGACAATGGCTGGACTTTTCAAAATGCCAATAGCAAAAGGAACAACACCCTTATTAAAGCATAAGCCAGATGAAATAAAGCCAGAATGGATTGACTATATCCATGTAGACGTTGCAATTCTTGCCCGTGGTATCTATGCCATGTATTATGAAGAAAATTTCTCAAAATATACATCAGCTAGTGAAGCGCTAACAGAATTTAAACGGATTTTTAAGAAGTCAAAAAGGAAGTTTAGAGACTTTTTCCCAATCCTAGATGAAAAGGTTGACGACTTTTGTCGAAAGGCTTATAGAGGGGGCTGGACGTTCGCAAACCCTAAAACACAGGGGCGAACACTGAAACAGCTGATAGACATCTATGACATCAATAGCATGTACCCAGCTACTATGCTCCAAAACCCTTTACCAGTCGGAACTCCTAAACGCTACAAGGGAAAGCCTAAAGAGATAAAAGAAGGCTACTATTATATCTATCATATTAAAGCCGATTTTGATTTAAAACGTGGCTACCTTCCAACAATACAAGTCAAGCGCAAACTTGACGCTTTAAGAATTGGGGTCAGAACTAGTGACTATGTGACAACCTCAAAAAACGAGGTCATAGATTTATATTTGACTAACTTTGACCTTGACCTATTTTTGAAACATTATGACAGCTCCATCATGTACGTTGAAACTCTTGAATTTCAGACAGAATCAGGGCTATTTGATGACTATATTACAACTTACAGATACAAGAAAGAAAACGCCCAAAGCCCAGCCGAAAAACAAAAAGCAAAAATCATGCTTAATAGTTTATATGGCAAGTTTGGGGCTAAAATTATATCTGTTAAGAAACTAGCCTATCTGGACGATAACGGAATCTTACGCTTTAAAAATGACGATGAGGAAGATGTTCAACCTGTTTATGCACCCGTTGCCCTTTTCGTTACGTCAATAGCCCGTCACTTTATTATCTCAAACGCACAGGAAAATTATGATAATTTCCTATATGCTGACACTGACAGCTTGCATCTATTCCATTCTGACAGTCTGGTTTTAGATATTGACCCGTCAGAGTTTGGCAAGTGGGCGCATGAAGGGCGAGCCGTAAAGGCAAAATATTTACGCTCTAAGCTCTACATAGAAGAACTAATACAAGAAGACGGAAGCACACACCTAGACGTTAAGGGCGCAGGAATGACCCCAGAAATCAAAGAAAAAATAACCTTTGAAAACTTTGTCATAGGTGCAACATTCGAGGGTAAGCGTGCAAGCAAGCAGATAAAAGGGGGAACTCTTATTTATGAAACAACCTTTAAAATCAGAGAATCAGATTACCTTATATGATACATTTGTATTAACGGTTTATCGTTCCTTTTTCAAAAAATTATTACAAACTCAACAGGTTAAAAATAAAAAGGGTTACTACTTTCAAAAATCTAGCAACGCACCTAAAAACATTATTTTTTTAAAGTCTTTTCTAAAAGCAAATTATGCTTATGAAGATTTTAACTACATCATGGCGCTTTATAAATTTGTTTCAAAAGAATTTGATAAAATTTCAATCAATGCTTTTTACAACCTATGCACCTATTTAGAAGAAAAACAAATCTTTAAATTATCTTCTAATTCTCTTTACGATTGTTACGAGAAATCAAAAAACCGTCAAAACGATTTAGAGAATCTTAATACAATTATCACACCACTAAAATTTTTAAAATCAACAAATGGAGAATAAACAAAATGGCTAAAAAACAAGCAAAACAAGAAAATTTTGATACAGTTGTAGCGCTAGCTACTATCACAGCAACATCAAACAAATCAGACGGCAAGTACAAACAAAAGAAAGCTACTAAAGCGGTTTACCTTGTCCCAGCAACTGAAGAAGACGCTAAAAAGTTGACAGATTTTGGACTTCAGCTCTACACACCAGATACTGAAAAAGACCCAGACGCAAAACCTTACTTTATCGTGAAAGCCACTGAAAATGTGAAAATCTTCACAAGTGAAACAGATTTTGAAGAAGTGAACTTTGGCGTATCTTATGAAGACGTGAACCCAGAGACAGGAGAAATCACAGTCAAGAAAACACCGAACTACAAGACAGAAATTCCTGTACATGTTGCTATCATGTTTGTAAAAGGTGGAGACAACGGAAACGACTTCTTCCGCCTCAATGCTTTGATGATGGAAGACGTACTAACACTTGAAGAAGTGCAACCAGTCAACCCTTTTGCTGGATTATTTGGAAAATAAAAAGCGCCTTCCTAAAGGAAAGCGCCAATTATAAAGCGTTTTTCATGGTTTAAAAAGTCAGTTGGTTAGAATGACTCGCACCGATAAGCACCCCTTAAGGTGTAACCATCTTATCAGCACTAGTTAAACCTTGAAAAGCCTTACAACTTTTACTATATCATACTTGATTTATTTTGTCAAGTATGATATACTTTGTTTAAAAATTGAAAGGAGAGGGCTATGACCTCACTAGAATGTTTAGAAATCCTAAACAATGCAATTTCTAAAGTCGGCAATGATGAAGAAATTGAAAGCCTAACAACGGACTTGATGGACATCAAGGATTTTGTGGGCGAAGTTGATTTAACCGTCTCAGTCTTGAATGAAGACGTTGAGCGCTTAAACAAGAAAAACGGCGAATTGCGTTCGGCTAATAACGAACTATACCGTCGTTTAGGGGCGCAAGATGAAATCATGAAAAAGGCTAATGAAGACATGAGCGTAGTATCAGCAATCAATGCTGTTATTTAATAGAAAGGAAAAAGGAAAATGAAGCAGTTTTCTAAATCAATTAACTGGTATCCAAACAACACGCTAGAAGCGCTAAAAGATGAACCAGAAACAATCGAAGAAGTTACACCGCCAGCAACAATGCCAGCGGATACACCAGCGCAAGAAGTGCCAAACTACCCAGCGCAAGCCCCAGCAAGCGAAGTTGAAGGGGTAGAAATGAACATCGACCACGAAAACGTGGTAGAAGAAGGAGAAGAATAAAGATGGCTAATAAAATCACCACTTTTTTATCAAATACCACAGGTAAGAACATTTCAAACATTGACCTATTGAACTCTATCCGAACCCGTGCAAGTGCTGACTATCAGGCAGACATCCCTGTACTTGAAGGCGCACGCATTAACCACGCAACCGTGCCTTATCAGGATTTTGAAAAACACGCAAATGAGTTTTTCAAAGCTCTTGTAAATCGTATTGGTTCAACTGTTATCAAGGCGCTCACTTATGAGAATCCACTTGCTATTTTTAAGTCTGAAACTTTTGAGTTCGGGGACACATTGCAAGAAATCTACGTTTACCCAGCTGAAAAGAAAACCTATGACGCTAAGTCAGACGTCAGCCCGTTCAAGTTTGCTGATACAGACATCGAGGTATTCTACCACACTTTGAACAATGAAAATTACTATGAGCGCACTTTTGAGCGTGCTTGGATTCAGAAAGCATTTGTTTCTGACATGGCGTTTGATGAGTTTGTAGACAAAATGTTTACATCACTCCTTTCATCTGACACGCTGGACGAGTACCAAGCAATCAAGGGTGTACTTGAGAAATCACTTGCTGAAGTCTCTTATACTGACCTCACAGGAACAACTAAGAACATCACAGTAGCTGGTACTAAGATTGATGAAACTAAATCTGATTTTGTGGTAGACTTTAACCAGTCACTCATCAACCAGTCTAAACGCTTTACAATCCCAAGCCGTACACAATTTAACAACCCTGTTGGTGTACCGAACATGACAGCGATTGAAGACCAATACCTAGTCATTTCAGCAGAATTTTCAACCCATCTCGATATGTTGCTTGCTAACGCTTTCAACATGGACAAAGCAAGCGTTTTGGCTCGCACTATTGTAGTTGATGATTTTGAAAAATTCACAGGTGCTGGTGCAAACAATGGACGTAAGCCAGTTGCTTTCCTCATTTCAGCTAAATCTATCATTAACAAGGATAAATTGGTTCACATGGAGTCAATCCGTAATCCACGGAACATGACCTATAATTATTTTTACCACCACCACTATTTGACTAGTCTCTCACTTTTTGAGAATATTCATTTCTGGTATGTGGAGGAAGCCTAAAGGCTTCCCGAGGGCGGGCTATGCCCGTCCTTTTTTCTAATATGAAAGGGGACTAAATGAGCTACAAGAATTACAAGCGACATCTTGGAAAGATTGAGCTGAATAAGGAAACAGTAGAGCGCAACCGTCTAGCCTTCTTTGAGTTTTATTTTAATTATTTCTATAATATCGTTGTTAACTATTTCACATGGGAAGGCTTGCCAAATGACATTGACGAGCTTTTCATAGAAAGAAAGTTGATTGAAAACGGTCACGTTTCATTTTTTCATGATGATACGTTTGGCTTTATTGCCCAAGGTGGAACAAGGGGCGAGCGTTTGAATCATTATGACCAGCCTTTGAGCTATCAACCAGTCAACGCTTCTAGTATGAACTATTTTAAACAGATGGAGATAGCCTATACAGAAAACGATTTTAGAGTAATTGAAGACTTGCACAAGGACAACCCAGACAAAATCAAAAAACCGTGTATTGTGATTCCTAACAATAATTTTTATGAACCATACATTGGCTATCTTGAGTTATTTTGTGAGAAATTGGCAGATATTGAGCTGACTATTCAATTAAATAGAAACGCCCAGATAACACCGTATTTCATCTTTGTAGACAATAATAGCGTGTTATCTATGAAAAATATCTTTAATAAGATTGCGAATTTTGAACCCGTGGTTTATTTGAACAAGCAGAAAGACCAAGATGGACAGGATAGCTTTAAGCAATTATCGGACTATATTCAAGTATTCAGGACAGACGCTCCTTTTCTACTGGATAAGCTACACGATGAAAAACTAAGGGTTATGAATCAACTACTAACCTTTATTGGTATTAACAATAACCCATCAGACAAGAAAGAGCGTCTAGTAGTATCTGAAGCTATTTCTAATAACGGGGTTATTTCAGCCAATATCGAAGTAGGCTGGAAGTCACGCAGAAAAGCAGTTGATTTAATCAATAAATGCTACGGACTAGAAATTTCCGTCAAGCCAGCTGAAACCATTCAGCAATTCAATTTGGATAAAGTGGCGCTAGATATTGCAGAGCAAGGGGGTGCAGTCTTTGACCCAGAATAATACCACAGCAACCATTGCTACATTTCTAAAGTCAAGATATAGAAACCCTATAACGGATAAACTTGACGGGTTGGCTCTTGATGAAGACGGCAATTTTTTGCACTACAACACCATCATAGATGCAACCTATAACGAGCTTTTTAATGATATGCACCTAGTAGAAGGTGTTTCTGAAAATTTCAAGAAAGAATTTTGTAAACACTTTTACAACAGGGAGATAGGACTTGAAACATTTGCACGTTTTCAGATTGCACTTGAAGAAGTCCTAAACAATGAGTGTTTCAATCTATTCAAGTATCTTGCAGAAATCAGAAACAAGACCATCAAGGAATTAAACCAATCCATGAACATTGATACAGTCGGCAACCAGAAAGCAGACGGGCAAGCCTTACAGATTGCCAATACTACACCACAAGAGCGCAAGGAAATTGTATTTACCGAGCGTTATGGAGTGATTGAATACGCTGACAACTTGGTAGAAAATCACCAGAAAAACAACGCTGACACAAAAAGCAATGTTTCAGGCTGGAGCGGTTCAAGTCTTGCAGAGCGCTTACAAAACAATGCAGAATTGAAGGATATTCAATTTCAGATTTTTAACATTTGCGACAAGCTATTTTTGCAAGTGTTTTAGAAAGGGTATAGATGAAAGATTTATCAAATGCTAGAATACTAAAATATGATAGTATGTTAGAAGAAATCACGCTGTTTAATTTTCAGGATTTTGTCTACGCTGAAGATGGATTGTACTATATCCATGTAACCAGTAAGCGACTAGGCGACTTGTCCAAGCTATGGCTAAAGCTAAAGCCTATCAGCTATCATTTTGAAAGTATTGAAGATGAAACATTCTGGACGATAAGAAAGAGCTACAAGCCTTTACTATCTACTAAAGCCCTTCTATATATCCGTTTTAAGATTGTAGGCGCTTATTATAGCCTTGAAAAGCTCAACAGTAAAAGCAAGCTCAAAGGCTTTGGCAGAGTGATAGACGATAACAACTATTTTTCACGGATTCCACTAGTGGACGAGCTAACCCATTGGGACAATGGGGTTATTGTTACACCTAACTACCAGATGGCGCTATCAGGTTTCAAAGATGGACGGGTAGCTATTCACGGTCAGCCATTTCTTGATGATTGGGCTAGCTTTAAAATCAATGTAACCAACGACAGAAAAGGAGTACCAAGAACTATCATGACAGCAGAAAGAGGGCATGAACACCTATGATAATTATTAACTTGTCCGAGACAACGGACACACTAAACATTGAAGTCATGGGACATGGAGACGATACAGACCAGTCTTGCGCCCGTGTTTCAACGGTTTGCGATTGTATTTATTTAACCTTTAAAGACCAGTTAGAGAAATACAAAAAGCATAACGGCTACACACTTTTAATTGCTAACAAGAAAAAGCTAGGACGAAAAGATATTTTACTTTTACGCTTTCTGGAATATTTGGAAGCTCTTAAAGAACTCTATCCAAACTCAATCAAAATTGAAAATACAACCAACAAGGAGATAACAAATGGCAAAAACAACTAAAAAAGCTAGAGGGATTCAATCGCTCATTAAATTTCAACGTCATCAAGGAATTGAGAGCTTAACCATCGAAGGCAAGGAAGCACTTGCTGACTTGACACAGGATAAACACGGGGACACAAGCCTTATTTTGAATGCTGATGAAGATAAAATAAATGAAATTGAATCAACCGTGCCATACTTACAAGCAGAATCTGTTTTATCTGGTGGAAATCCTGATAAACTACGAACAGCAATTATCAGCCAAGACTTAACACAGTTTCCACTATCTGGTGGGGAACTGGTAACGGTTACAAAAACCACTGAAGGCTTGACCCTTGACGATAGCAAGGTAAAAGAACTAGTTGAAACAAAAGCTACTGAATTAAAGAAAGAGCTTGGCAGTGGTGCTGGAAGTGGTACAGGTGCAACCGCTAACCCTATCACGTTAAACGGTGGGGAACTGGTAAAAGTTGATAAGTCAGGCGATACGCTAACACTTAATGACGGCAAGGTTAAGGAGCTAGTAGACACAAAAACAAATCAGGTAAAAACTGAGTTAATAGGTATGCTTCCACAAAAAGTTATTATTGACAAAGTAGATGATATTAACAATGCTATTTTACATCTTCCAATACGTCCAGATGACACAGTGGCATATATCACTATTATTTGTATAAATACTGATAATACAGAATCAGTTGTAACATTATCAGTACCTACGGGTACTTTCATGTTTAAAAATGTTGAACATGGTATTTATACTTTTTATGATATTTCAAGGGAAAATGTTACATTAAATATGTATTTTAAAAAAACTGTATCAAATTTAATTGTAAAAATGATAGTTTTTGGTGATATATATGAAGAACCTACTATTGACCTTAATACTTTAGAGGGTACTTATGACTCACATATTACAACTGGAAACACTGCACAACCACTAGATGGAGACCGCTTATAAGAAAGGGTTAAAATATGACACCAGAAGAATTTCATGACGAGTTTTTCCGAAACTATCGGGGGCGCTATTCTTCATACTGGGTGGAACGGTGGGGGGTTATCCCTTCCATTCCTACCAGCTTTGATAATGCTAACTCAATTTACGAGCTTTTAGCGTGGTTACAGCGTGCATTTAAACAGTTGCTTGATGATTTTGTAGCTTTAGAAAGCGAGTTTGAAGATTTTAAGAACGCTCTTACAGAGCTACTTGAAAATCTTGTACCGCTTTTGATTAAACGCTATATGGAAAGCGCTGAAGCTGATAGATGGTTCACTGGTAAGGCTGACAAGTATTATGAACGAGTTATCAAACCATATATTGATGAACAAATCAGAAACTTGAAGGAAAAAGTTGAGCGAGATTTACAAGCTCTGGAAACCCGAATCAATGAAAAACTTGAAGCGGAAAAACAAGAGCGAATCCGTGAAATCAACAACTTAAAAGAAAAGCTGGAACAAGAAAAGCAAGCACGCTTGCAGGATAAAGAAGACTTTAAGAGACAACTCCAAGAACAAGCAACCAAAAACAATGATTTAAAAGATACGTTAACAAAACTTATTTCAAATCTTGAAAAATCAGGAGCTTGGGCTGGTGGGCTTAAAGGCGACTTTAAAGAAGGGCGAAACATTGCTACAGGTAACATCAATATTTTCGGAGGTACACCAGACGGCAACAGCTTTATCAGGACTAACAACGGAAGTACAGAAAATGACCTTTCAGGAGGTATTTGATGGCTTTAGAATTAAAATTTTCAACCAGTACCAATGCTAAAATAGAAAATTTTGGTACTGGAGTGCCAAGGTGGACGGAAGCCTATGCTAATGCTTGGCAGTTCTCCAATGCTGATACAGATTATGGTTATATGACAAACGGGAACACAACCTATATACAATATGGACACCGTGACCCGTCAATCTGGGCTTCTATGCGCTTTTGGGGTCAATCCGTGGAAGTCATTGAAGAACGAACAAATCCCGATAATTCCATTACAGCGAAAATCAGAGTAAAAGCTCTTTTCTGGTGGAGTAAACGGGTAAGCTCTAATGCTGGTTATCGTGTTAACTACGATATTAAAGTAAACGGTCGGACAGTTTGGAGCTTTAACGGTTATACAACCGATGAAGTTATTAAAAACGATGAAGTGGCTCAAGAGTTTACTGTTACAGTTGCACCCGAAGAACGCTCAAGCGCTAGTGCTTTAAATATCAACGTGACTTACCCAAACGGAGAATTTGATAACAATAACTTTTATGTGGGAATCTTCCTATATAATAATTTTAAAAAGGCGATTAAGCCTTGGGCTATCCGTAAGAGCGGAATCTTTAAGACCTTGAACCGTCAAAGCGGTTTCTTCAAACAGCGTAAAGACGGCTGGAAAGACGTGAGCGGACAACCTACAAACGCAGTCGGAAAAGCCGTAAGCGCTCCCCATAAAATCAGAAAATCGGGTCAATGGCTGGGGCAAGGTCAGATAGGTCAGCAATAAGGGAGGGTTTCAGCCCTCCTATTTTTAAAGGAGTAAGAGATGAAGGAATCAACGAAAATATGGCTGTATGCAAAAAGCCCTTTTAAAAATGACTATGCAAACGTCATAAACTTTGAAACCAAGGACGATATGGAAGATTTTTTTACTAAGAAAAACCCTCATATAGAGATTGTCTACGAGTATGACAAGTTTCAATATACCCAAAGAAACGGCTCTATCGTAGTATCTGGACGGGTTGAAAAATATGAAAATGTAACCTATATGCGCTTTATCAACAACGGGCGAACTTACTATGCCTTTGTCTTTGATGTCTTATACGTCAATGAAGATGCTACACGTATTATCTACGAGGTGGACGTATGGAACACCTACCAGCACGAACTGAAGGCGCTGAATGTGATTGGACAAGTAGAACAGCAGACCATGCCAAATGAATTGTGGGCGCTACGAGACAGCCAGCAAGGTTTTTCAGTGGGAACTAAATACGCAACCAGAGCTGGAGAAGTTGGAATAGATACAGAATGGCTTGTAGTTGTGGCTAAGCCTACTATCAAAATGACAACCAGAGCCAATAGACCCGTCAATATGACTTTTTCAGGAATGCAAAAAACCTTTAAATACTTTTTTATCCCTGTAAGCATCCGAAAAGGAGCATCTAAGCCTTTCATCTTTGGCGGTAAAAAATATGATAGTTTTGCTCTTGAAAACCTTTACAAGCATTTGTTTGGCTTAACTCAAAGTAGTAGCGCTGGTGCTAGTACCGTTAACCAGATTGTCAATATGTATCTAAGCCGTGACATCGGGGTAAAATACAAAGAGACAATAGTAGGAGATAAAACCTATATAGAAATCTTGTCAAATATCAATGGAGAAGTGGCAGAAATCGGGCGCAAAAGTCAGCGGAATTATAGACCATCTGCAAGCAGTGGAAGCTCTAGCACGTCAGAGACAGGAGACATTTCAACCGAAGAAAGCAGGGTTAGACTAGTAACCCGAATTATTAAGAAGCTAGTACCAGATGCAACAGCTGAAGGGATTGCTGGAATCATTGGGAACTTTTCAGCAGAAAGCAACGTTACAGCCAAAAAATACGAGGCTGACTATGCAACAGGCTACGAGTATGACAAAATGGAAGCTCTTCCAACAGCTGAAAACCTTGTCGGAAGTTGGAGCGCTTTTGCTGGGTTGTACACTATTTCACTAAATGAAGAAGGTTATAGAGGGTCAGACGGTCAGCACTGGATAGGTATGGGAATTGGACAGTGGACGGGTCCAAGATGTGAACACCTTATCGCCTACGCAAAAGAAAAAGGTCAATCCGTTTGGGACTTTAACCTGCAATTTCAGTTTATGAATGAAGAGAGCAGGGCTGACACTTTCAGACGTGTAGCTAGTTCTTCAGCAAGTGCCAGCGAAAATGCAAGCGACTTTATGAACAACTGGGAAGGTGTAAAATACAAAGAAGCTGAACGAATTGAGCAAGCGAATGCATGGCTTTCAACAGTTCAAGACGAGTTAGGAAAGGTATAAATATGACTGAAGCAACACAAACACTAAAAGCCCTAAATGAAATCAAATCAAGGGTAGGGACTAGCGTAGGTAGTGGGCAGTGCTACGGGCTAGTGGCGCTATATTCCCAACTATTGGGCGGTTGTAATATCGGTGGCGGTATCAATACCCCAAACCCTGACGGAAATGGGCGACAAGCGAGTGGAAGCGACACACAAAGGGGTATGAGTGCATCAAACATTGGTGGCGATTATAACTGGGACGACGTGGGCTGGAAGGTACGCTTTGACCCTTCTTTTTCTGATTTACGGGTTGGGTGTATTGTCAACTATAAACCAACTAGTAGCAATATCTGGGGGCATACAGCCGTTATTTCAGCTGTTCATGGTTCAAGCTATGACGTTATAGAGCAAAACTATGCTTGGAGTGGATACACAACAGAAAGAACAGGTATAGACACGGTTGATAACATTGAAAGCATTATCTACCCGCCTGAAGTCGTAGCTGGTGGAGACATCGGAGAAATCACGGGGGACACTGGAGACAGACAACTTGGAAACGGGGACTACACCAAAACAGCCTTTGACGTGGAAGCCCTTCTAATAGAAGTAAACGGATTTTTTGACTATCGCCCCAACGTTTACGAGATTCCAAACTTGCTAGAAATTGCTCATACACAGATACAAGATAGCTTGCGAGCCTATACAGGAAAAGCTGACCTAGAAATAGAAGTACAGCTATTAAACAGTGAATTTACTGAAATAGAGCTTTATGATATTTACGGGAATAGCTACGTTTATCAACCGCAATACCTACCTAGAACCATTGACACGGCTCACAAGTATAAAGTTATTGTAAACGGAAGCCTTGGAGATAATAACCAAGTACATATTAACTTTTTAGAATATAACAACGCTAACAACTTAAGCTATGCGGATAAGAATATTTTAGAAAATATTGATACGAAGACATGGACGGAACACAATCCGGAACATTTCAAGTATGGACTGAATGACGTGACAGGGAAAAACATTGCTATTTTAAACGATGCTGAAGCTAGTTACATTCAGACACACAAAAACCAGATGGAACACACTCAGCTGACCTTTAAAGAAAACAGGGAAATGTTAAAACAAAGCGTTGACTTGTCCAACAAACAAGTGGCAACCGCTAACTCACAAGCTAGCTACAATGCACAATATGCCGTAGATACAGCTAACATCAATCAATGGACGGAAGGAGCTAGTGGGGTTTTAAATGTAGCTGGGAACTTGTTAAGCGGAAATCTTGGGGGCGCTCTTGGTGGGCTTGCGTCTGGTGGTATGAAGGTTTTCAATGCTAACCGTGAATACAATAATAAACTAGTTGAGCAAGGGTTTACAGATACAAACAACGCTTTGAAATCTCAATCTAATGCACTCAACAACATGAAAGCAAAAATCGCCCTAGACCAGTCAATCAGAGCCTACAACGCAAGCATGGCAGACTTACAAAACCAGCCTATCAGCGTCCAACAGATTGGGAATGACTTATCTTTCCAAAGTGGGCATTTATTGACAGACGTCTATTGGAAAGTATCAATCGCTCAAAAAGAAATTTTAGGACGAGCAAACGAGTATATAAAATGCTATGGGGTGCTTGTCAATATCTTTTCTAATAATGCTTTAAGCGTTATGAAAGCCAGAAAGCGATTTAACTACATCAAAATGATTAACGTTAACCTTGGAAACCTAAGAGCGAATCAATCACACATGAACGCAATACAGGCTATTTTTCAATCGGGTGTTAGAATCTGGAACTATTCAGCGAATAAAGATGATAAGATTTTATTTGACATCAAGAAAAACAACCCGAATTTTTAAAAGTATGATATAATGAAATAGAAAGGAGTGATTTTTATCGAAGAAAAATGGTACAACCCCCAAAAAATGTTAAGCTATAACCAGTATCTAAACTTTGTTATAGGTGGGCGTGGAATCGGTAAGACCTTTGCACTCAAAAAGTATCTACTCAAGCGCTTTATAGATAAGGGGGAACAATTTATCTATTTAAGGCGCAATAAGTCAGAGCTAGACAGAATAGACAAGGACAAGTTTTTTACTACTGAATTGTTAAAACAGGTTTTTACTAATTTTGAAGTGATAGACAGCGACGCCAGCAAGATTCACACTAAAATTATTTTCAGAGCTGACAACATGGAAGATGAAGAAAATACCCTTGTTTTATCTTCTACTAAGATAATTCTTAACGGAAAAATCGTTTGTTATCTCAAGAGCCTATCTACTTGGGTTGACTTGAAAGGGTCAGAGTATGATGAGGTCATGAGTATTCTATATGATGAAGTGCTGATAGATGTTACTAGTAAAAAGAGATATCTTGATAACGAGGTAGAAGCTCTACTAAACTTTATATTCTCCGTTTTTCGTAGGCGTGACGGTTGCCATGCCTATCTACTATCAAATGCAAGTAATTTCAACAATCCCTATTTTGCCTTTCTGAAATTTTATGACGATAGCGGAAAGCGATTCTACAACATGAAACAATATGCAACGCTGATAGAATTCCCTCCACACTCAGCTTTTCAAACTGAGAAAGAAAAAGAAAGCGGATTCTATAAGCTATTAAGCAAATCAAACATTTATGAAAGCGTTGCAAATAATGAATTTCAGATAAAGAATGACAAGAATATAGCTAAAATTAAGGGCTTAAAATCTAGGCTTTATAGTTTCTATTGTGACGGTACTTTCTTGACAGGGTACTACATTGATAACATGGTATATATTGCCAAAGGTTATGATAAGAACTTAACGGCTTATTGCTTGGAAGTGGAACAGGTGGAAGATGGGTTTGTGTACTTGAACAAGTCAAGCGCTTTAGGCAAGACTTTAAGAAGTCTTTATCTAAAAAACATGCTCATTTATGAAGATTTAGAAACAAAAAACAAATTTTTAGAGGTTATCAATCATGTTATATAATATTATGTTAGACGTTGCAAAAAGTGATTACATCACTTTCCTTTTTATCTTGATTCTATTTGACTTTATCACGGGTTTTCTCAAGGCTTGGAAGTGGAAAGTCACGGATAGCTGGACAGGCTTGAAAGGGGTTATTAAACACACCTGTACATTTATTTTTTACTACTTTGTAGCCGTGTTTTTGACTTACATTCAGGCGATGGCAATCGGTCAAATCCTGCTTATTATCATCAATCTATACTATGTATTGTCAATCATGGAAAATCTGGGCGTCATGGGTGTATTTATTCCAAAATTTATGACCGCAAGGGTTCAGGCTGAACTACAAAAATATACAGCGCAGTTGGATTCTGGTAAGGAACTCATGGAAGCATTTAAAGGAGCAAAAGAAGATGAAAAAGAATGATTTATTTATAGATGTATCAAGTCACAACGGCTACGATATTTCAGGAATTTTGGAGACGATGGGAACAACTAACACCATCATCAAAATCTCAGAAAGCACAAGCTACATCAATCCATGCTTAAGCGCTCAAATTGAACAGTCTACACCTGTTGGATTCTATCATTTTGCTTGGTTTGGCGGGGACGTAGAAGAAGCAGAAAGAGAAGCAAGATATTTCCTTGACAACGTGCCTACTCAAGTCCCTTACTTGGTGCTTGACTATGAAGACCACGCAAGCGGAGATATTCAAGCTAATACTAACGCTTGTCTACGCTTTATGCAGATTATTGCTGACGCTGGATATAAACCTATTTATTATAGTTACAAACCGTTTACGCTCAATAATATTGACTATCAGCAAATTTTGGAGCAGTTCCCAAATAGTCTTTGGATTGCTGGATATGGGTTAAACGATGGAAACGCAGATTTTGAATACTTCCCATCTATGGACGGTATCCGATGGTGGCAATACTCAAGCAACCCGTTTGACAAGAATATAGTGCTTTTAGACGATGAACCAGAGCAAGAACCGAAGACCGCTGGAACTTGGAAAAAAGACAGTACGGGCTGGTGGTTCAGACGTGAAAACGGCTCTTTCCCCTATAATAAATGGGAAAAAATCGCTGATGTATGGTACTACTTTGACAGCAAGGGCTATTGCTTAACGAGTCAATGGGTGTTATATAAAGATAAATGGTATTATCTCAAGGATAACGGCGCAATGGCTACTGGTTGGGTGCTAGTAGGCTCAGAATGGTACTATATGGACGATTCAGGCGCAATGGTTACTGGTTGGGTTAAATACAAAAACAACTGGTACTATATGACAAATGAACGGGGTAACATGATTTCTAATGAGTTCATTAAGAGCGGTAAAGGTTGGTATTTCATGAACGAAAACGGAGAGCTTGCAAACAACCCATCTTTCACAAAAGAGCCAGACGGTTTAATAACCGTAGCATAACAGAAAAAGCTAGTAGATTCTTTCTACTAGCTTTTTTTATAGTCTGAAATGATTTTATAAGCGTCATCATCTGGATTGTCCAAAGCAAGGGAACAAAGAGCAGATAGGACGCTATTCACTTGATTATATTTCTGTAAATAGTGGTTTTCTAGTTGCTTTTGATTGCTGATATGTTTTTCATAACCAGAGAGTGAAAAAGAATGATGTAAGCTGATAAGTTGCTGAACTAGTCTAGCTTTATCTAAGCCGTCAGGGTATGCTTTTATAAATTGTGAAAGCGCTATTAAATACCGTTCAAATGAATGTAAGATAATTTCATCAATTGTAATTAAACCCCTTACGCTTTTAGCTGATAATGAAAGCAAGCTATCAGATAATAGTCTTAATTCTGTTTCATATTGTAAGCGCTTTTCTTGCTCTTCTAAGCGTGTATTGTCTTCCATGGTATTAACCCCCTACATTTTCTAAATAACTCACTAGGCGCAAAATAGAAGCCGTGTTGCTATCGTTTTCTCTCTTTAGCTTGGTGATGGTTGTTTGTTGTTGCTCAATCTGTTTCTGTTGCTTGTAAATGGTGTAGGTCAATAGTGACAGAACCACTAGAAAACCAAGTATAACAAGGTTGCAGAAAGCAAACCAACAAAACCAAAAGCGCCCTTTTTTATTTAATTTGTTGTATGATTGTTTCATAAGTTAGTACCTAAAAATGTATAAATCCCTTTCTACTGATAAATATGTAACCCTTAATGTACCTTTATAAGCCGTAGAGCCGTCTCTTTGATGGTGTACGTCTACATCATACAAATCATAATGAGTAGGCTCAAAGCCTTCTATATCCTCAAATATAGGTTTTAAGCGACTAATAGCATAGTCAAGAGAAATGACTGGAAAGCCGTCAAAATGATATTGCTTGACTATCTTTCTAGCTTTTTCTATCTGTTTCAGTTGAGCCTTATCCATTTAATAGCCTTCCCTTCCTTGTACATATCTTTCAAAAGCTGATTTTAGACAAAAATGTTTGTATTTTGAAAATTTAAGTTTTTTCACGTCCTCAAATATAACAAGCGTATTCAATCGCTCATTTTTAAAATAGTTCTCATGAACTTCTTTATATCCACGATTTCTATATAATTCTTTTTCAGCTTCTAGTCTTTCGTCTGGAAACTTATCTATACATTGAATCTTAAGAGGGGTTACCCCCTCAAGAATAATTTGAAATTGTGCTATCATTTTAAATCTCCTTATCCTATTTCTTCAAACCAATCTGAAATGTTTGTATATAATTCAGAAAGTGTTTTAACTCGTTCAGAATATTCAGCAAATGGGACAAACTCATTGTTTTATAGCTCCTTTATTCTTTATGATTTAATTATATCATTTTCAAAAAACCCTTGTCAAGTGTTTTGATAAAATATTTTTAAATTATTTTTAGAAATGTTTGTATCTCATTTCTTTATGATACTAGTATATCATATACAAAAATTCTTGTCAAGCGATTTTGTAAAAT
>ERZ773272.361-NODE-361-length-18554-cov-7.689064_pt1 | contig 18554 bp, 30 predicted proteins | sample MGYA00511891_ERZ773272 | MGnify/ENA primary metagenome ERZ773272 (study PRJEB29015, sample SAMEA2738150) | human oral metagenome | biome: human oral; feature: human-associated habitat; material: saliva | place: China | collected 2198 ...
TAAATGCTAATGTACTTAATAATACTGCTTTATGTAATCTGTTTTTTTTGTTCATTTTGTATCTCCTTTTAACATTTATATCAAAAAGAGAGAACTTAATCTCTCTTACTAATTATATCTATTTACTTCTCAATTTTAACTAATTCTTCTATGACAGATTCAATTAAATTATATTTTTCTTTTAGTGATTTTTCACCGACTTTAGCCTCTGCTTCTGGTTTGTAATCAATTCTAAGCATGTGGGTCTCATCTAAATACAGCATAGAAATGATGGTATTATCTTCACCGAATTTAGAATCGTAAACTCTTAATTTATAACCGTTATAAGTTCCCTCTTCTGTTTCTACATTCTGGAGATATTTATTCCATGCCTCGTACTGTGCTTGAAGTGTGCCCTTTTTTAAATCTTTCTTATCCATAGTTATGGTTGATACTTCAAAAATATCGTCACGTACTTGCAAAGGTTTTGACATGTCTGCCATACCGGTCGTGATTTTGGAAATATGAAAGTTGCCTAACTCTTCTAGTGTATGCTTATCAAGAGTAATTTTTCTTTCGTTTTCTAATTCAGGATTTGTTACTATGTAATTCACAAATTTCTTATTTTCCACAGTCGTTGCTGTTGTATAGTAAGAGTGTGGAAATTTTACTTCAACAGTATAGTCAAAACTGTCAATACCGTTAACTCCGTGAACACCATCTTCTGTTGCATTTAACTTAATAGTGTCATATTTGTCTTGTTTTAGTAACCGAACGTCTGGCACTTGTTTCTTTTCTGTTTCTTGTGTTTGTTCGTGTGGAATGGTTGTGCCCTGTTCTTTGAAAGCACACCCAACCAACATTAGTATCGACAATGCAGATAATAGTAATTTTTTCACTTATTATTCACCTACTTCTTAATTGTTACTAATTCGTCAAGTAACTCAACTACTCGCTTGTGAGCATCTTCCTTAGACATGTCCTTTGTGTTCTGGTGCTTGTTGAAGTATGTTAAATATAACTTATTTACGTTATCTAAATATAAGTAGCCTTCAACATAACCACCATCATCCGTATCTACCTTGTTAGTATATAAAGTATAACCATTATAATCACTCTTAACTAGATTCTCTTTCTTATCAAAATCTAGGTAATAAGAGTCTACTTCTTCAGGAGTAGTACCATGTTCTGTATTTTTGAAATGCTTAGGCATGAAACTTGCTGTAAAGGTTAACTTATCATAAGAATAGGTGTCGTGGTCTTTCTCAAAACCTGTTGCAATTACCTTACCAATATAGTCATTATTGAGTTCATCTGTTGACTTCTTGTATTCTTCATCCCAATAGTGGTCTCTCTCTTCTACTTCTTTATTTAAACGGTACTTATCTGAAATATGTCCGTTCTTATCTACTACGATTGCCCTTACAGTATAGTTGGTTGGTAATTTAATTGACACGTCATAGTCAAAATGTTGTACGTTCGGTCCAACTGGTTCTCCATCATCACCCATAATACGATTACCATTCTCATCAACCATTCTTCCATCATATTCTGCTCCAGATGCTCTTATCTTAAATTCCTCAAGTTTCTTTTGTGAAAGAATATCAAATTTTGAAGTATCTTTTTCTTTTTGTTTTGGTGCTTCTGTTGTCTGTTCTGTTGTAGTCTGTTCATTTTCTTGTTTAGGTTCTTTAGGTCCACAACCTACTAAACCAACAAGCATAATTCCTGCACATAATCCTGTTAATAATTTCTTGTTCATATTATTCCCCTTTAGTCATTTACTACTTTAAGACCTGCTTTGATAGCCACTTTTTCCACTGCAGAATCTTTTGGTGTATGAATTTCTACGTCTGTGTTTGATGTTGCTCGTGAGAAAAATACTGAATCAATTTCAGTGACACTCGCTGGGATTTTAATGGTTTTAATAGAATCGTTATTGGCAAATACCATAAGCCCGATTTTTTTTGTGCCTTCTGGGAACTCAACCTTCTCCAAAGATGTACATGTGTTAAATATATTGTCATCTACCGTTTCTACTCCGGTTCCAAGATTAATATATTTCAAAGCCTCATCAATCGCAAACGCAGATTCACCTAAATATCTTACTGTATCAGGTAATACGATTGCTTCACACTTTTCTAGGTTTGCCATGCCACGTTGGCCTATTGCAATGACAGGTTTGCCCTTAATTGTCTTTGGTACACGAACAACCTTATCGTCAGATGTACAACTATAGATAACATAACCTTCTTGCCATTCATCATATGTGAAGTACTTTTCATCTGTCTCTGGGAAGTCTTTGAAATTCTTTTCAGTTACTTCAGAGTTGTTTGTTGTAGTTGTTGTGTTATTTTCTGTTTCCTTTGTTTCTGTTGTTTGTGTTTCTTGTGTAGTATCTTGCTTTGGTTCCTTAGGTCCACAACCTACTAAACCAACAAGCATAATTCCTGTACATAATCCTGTTAATAATTTCTTTTTCATTTTATCTCCTTTAGTCATTTACTACTTTTAATTCAAGATAATTGGCAACTTCTTCCGCTTTTGAACCTTTAGGTGTATGAATTTCTACATCACTATTAGAATTTTCACGGAAGAAGAATACGTTTGGTAATTCGGTTACGCTTGATGGGATTTTGATGTATTTGATTGCCACATTATGAGAAAATGTTAATTTCCCAATTGATTCAAGACCTTCTGGAAATTCAACAAATTCTAATTTACTACATCCATTAAATGCTAAATCACCAATCTTTTTTAGTGAAGTTCCCAAATAAACAAACTTCATTACCTTATCCACTGTAAATGCAGATTTTGAAATAACTCTCACCGTGTCAGGTAAAACAACCGCTTCACAGTTTTGCATGTTGGCTAGTCCTCTTTCGCCGATGGCTAATACTGGTTTACCATTAATCTCTTTAGGTACTACAACTACTTTTTCTTCAGAAGAACAACCCTCAATTACGATACCTTCATTCCAATCATTATAACTAAAGTATTTCTTATCCGTTTCAGGAAAGTTCTTGAAGTTATCCTTAGTTACCTCGTAGTTGTTTGTTAATTCTTGTTTTTTAGTATCTTTTGTTTCTGCTGTTGTATTAGTATTTTCGGATGTTGCATTTTCTTGCTTCGCACATCCCACAATAGGTAGTGCTAACAAAGATACTAAACCTAATTTAATTAATTTATTCATCACTGAAATCTCCTATCTTAATTACTAAATTTCCGTTATCGTCTAACTCTGTTGTTTGGAGTTTATTATCAAATCCATGTGCAAACTCATCATAAGATACATAATATGTGACTTCCTTGCCATCTTTACGAACGGTTGCTATATTACCAATTAAACGTTCATTCTCATCGTGAGGCCCATGATATGTGACTTCTTTTCCATCTTCATAAACAATCGTCAAAGATACAATGTCTCTACGTTTCATCAGGCGCTTAAAGACTGTCGTTTCGTCAAAAACACCAAATTCTCTATGAGGTAAATTGGCTTCTTTAGACAATATTAAAGTGACTCTATCAGCAGTACATAATTGTCTTGTTGTTTGACAAATTATATTTACATCTGGAGAAACCTTATTTATGTGTTCCATATCTAAAAACTGTATATGTTGACTGTCAATCGTAATTGAATCACAATTTTCTAAAAAGATTCTAAGTTCTTTCATTCTTAATCTCCTCACATATTTATTATATCAAGAAAAGGCAAATCGTTCTGGAAATGCCTTTATCCGTTTATCTAAACTCAACTATTCGCAAAGGAACATTGTATTTTTCAGATAGTTCAATATCATTCTTTGTGCCTTTAGATGTGCCATCCCAAAATACTACACAACCCCTATTCTGAAACTTTGAGGCATATTCAAACATTTCAATATTTCTTAAAATACCTGCTTTCTTACCATGTTTATTCCAGTCAGGTAGAAATACCTTTGTTTCAATATTTCTATCTTTTGCGTACATGGCCGCATACTTATCAGCACCATTTGCACCACCATGAACAATGAGAACTTTATCCTGTTTTTGCAGGTAATAGTCTAACTTATTGTACATTAATGACAAATCGTTAAAACTCCTTGAACCTGCTACAATCACTACGAACATACATCTTTGCCTATCTTGATTACCAAGTTTCCTTCAGAATCTATTTCTGTTGACTCTAATTCATTATAAAGACCATGTTCATCTTCTTCATAAGAAACATAGAACTCTTTTTCTCTACCATCTTCATGAACAATATTTAGCGATACTATATCTCTAATATTTGTTAAACGTTTGAAAACCGTAGTTGTAAATTCCAATAAATCAAGTTCTTTATGCGACAAATCTGCATCTTTAGATAATATTAATTTAACATTATTTACAGTGTTCATCTCTATTGAATCCTTGCTTGTTAGTTGATAGATTTTGTCAACACCATACATGAGCAATAATTTCACATTTCTGCCATCAACTGTAATTAAATCACAATTACCTAAACTAATTTGAAGTTCTTTCATAATCATACTCCTTATGCTCTATATTAGGAAAAGCCATTAGTTAGATGGTTCTATTAATATTATGTAACAAATTGACAAGCGATGCTGATAATACTCTGTTGAAATTAATATTATATAAAATTTCACGTAGCAATGTACCTGCTGTAGGACAACCGAACCGTTGTGGCAGTCCACGACTTCCTAACTCACCAAAATATTCTACGGTTAAATATTCGTTATCATAAGACATCTTAACAATATCCCCAGTTGTGATTTCTTTTAGTTGAAATGAGTAAATGCTATCGCAAAAACTATGCTTAATATTTAATATTTCCAGTAACTCACATGGTTTAATATTCATTTCATCTAACTTTAAACATACTCTATCAATTGCCGATTGAGCCTCTCCATAAGCCCTTGACAACTCATATATTGCTTGTGGCGTTCCCATTCTCTAATTTCCTCTCTTTTCTAATAAATTCTCAATGATACCTTTCAAACATAACAGGATTGAAAAGCCTGCTACTAGTTTATCCAAAGGTGAACTTCCCCAACTGAATAATTCCCATACAGATAGTCCTAAAACAAAAGTATAAAACATAACTGCTAAAATTCTCTTACTTATCATACTACATTCTCCTTTATTTACTGATACATAGTTGAAGTAGAAATTAATTCAATCGGTAACTGAACTACACCAACTTCACCATCTTTTGTTTCTTGAATTGTTTGAATCAAATCTAATTTGTACTGTTCTTCCATATCAATATTATACATCATTCTGTCCATTCTGTATATAGATTATTCAATTCTTCTGCAATTTTATTTAATTCGTCTTGCTTTTCTTGAATATATTTCTTACTCTTGTTGCCAGTGTTTAATTCATTGATAAACTGTTTTAGTAGTTTGTTAAGTTCTATAGAATTTTCACCATCGAACTTACCACCTAAATTCTTCCAATGTTTGACTTTAATACCAAAGCCTTTAGTACTTCGACCATGAACTAGACATGGGTAATGATATTGATACACGTCTTCCTCGTTAATTGGAACAATACTAATACAGTTTTCAGAGTAATTAGAAGAATAATAACTCTCGTTCACTAATTCATAACCATATTTATTAAACACCTTTCCCCAGTGTTTAAATATAGGAAGTGTCAAATCAAACTTGTCACCAGCCACCTGTACTACCTCCACCACCAAAGCCTCCACCAGACCAACTTGATGAAGAAGAACTTGAACTACTACTTGAATTATCGCTGGAGTAAGAACTACGACTATAAGAACTATCTGAATAATAATGGTGATAATGTGAACCAGAACTTCCACCACCATAGTAGCCGTCATCGTCATCTCCACCAACATTACTAAATATCTGTACTAGTTTAGTAAGCAATACTCCTATCATACCTGCGGTAATAGCGAAAATCATAAAAGATAAAATTATTCTCATATATTTTTCTTCATGTGACATTGGTTCTTTACCACTTACAACTCTATCCATCATTTTAGCGTATGCGTTCAAATATTCATTGACTCCACTATCATAATCACCATTTCTAAAATCATATTTAACAGAGTCATTTAAGATAGATGTTTGATAATCGGTAATATATGTAGAAAGACTATTAGACGTTTCTGTTCTGATTTTATGATTATTTATATCAATCACCACTAACATACCATTATTTGTATCTGAAAAACCAATTTTCCAGTTTCTCGCTGTTTCATTTGCAATCTGTTCAATGTTACCATCAACCTCATTAACAATTACAATACCAATCTGTGGCTTTAAATCACTTTGTGCGTATCTATCGTTAATTTCTTTAATACGATTGATAGTTTTATTAGTTAGATACCCATTAGGGTCGTAGACACCATTTGTAGGTGCCTGTGTGGGAATATTCTCTGCCTTAACAGTTAATGGTGAAAACAATAACAGAAATAGTAATATAAGTTTCTTCATAGTTCACACCTACTTTAAGTCAACATTTGGTACAGTCTTAGATTCAGGACTCGCCTGGAAAACTTGAACTTCCTTAAAACCAAAAATCTTAGCAAATACACTTGTAGGGAACTTTCTAATAGTTGCGTTATATTCACTTACCGCTTTAATGTAATCCTGACGTGCAACCAAGATTCTATTCTCTGTTCCTTCTAGTTCAATAATCAAAGCATTTACGTTTTCATTTGCTTTTAATTCTGGATTGCTTTCTGCTAATGCAATTAACTTAGAAATTGAATTATCTAGGTTTGAACCACTCTCAATTTCTGCTTTACCAATCTCCTTACGAGCGTTAGTAATTTCAGTCAACAACTTTTCTTCGTGTGCCATATATCCTTTAACAGAATTGACCACATTTGGAATTAAATCGTTTCTTCTCTGTAATGTAGTTTCAATGACTGAATAGTACTGTTCCACCTTAGAGTTCTTGTCCACTAATGAATTATACTGTGCTACAGAACTACTAATAATAACAAACAAAATGATTGCAATCCATGCAATATTAAATGTTAGATTAAATCTCTTTTCTCTTCTGTCAAACTCTCTATCGAAATCTGAATTAAACATATCTTTGCTCCTTAGTCCATCTTAAAGTTATCAATACTGTATTCAACACTTCTGGTCATTGATAAACCATCATGAAGTTTATCAGATGAATCATAGTACATTGTTACCTTAGCAGTAATGCCATTATACTTCTTGGCATCCTCTTCTGACAATTCACCAACATACACTCTTCCAAAGTCCTCATTAAACTTCTCAATAGAGAATGTTGCGGAACCACAATATGGGTCTCCATCATTATATGTATAATCTTCATCTGTTCTTTGTTCAAATATAGGATTCGTTTTAATTAACTTTGTTTCAATCTTTACTTTATTGGTTTGTACGTATGAAACACCACCTACGTTAATAGTGTCTCCCTTAGCAATAAAGTATTTGAAATAGATATACCCATCTTTATAATACAATTCTCTTAGATTTGCTTTATTATCTGTACCGTATTTTTCACGCTCTTCTGATACATTTGTATCTGATACGAACTTTACATTATCTGTTATAGTTAAACAATTTCCCTCTCGTTTAACTTCTTGTGTACCGTAATCTGTCTCTTTTACTTCTTTATAATATGTTGACTTGCTAAATAGACCAACAGCGCAAAGAATGGTTCCGATTAATAGTACTAACACACTAAATCTCTTCATTGTTAGTTTTCTCCTTTATATATTTAATCTGATTGTCTGTAATAATGTCAGCGATAGAATAGAATTCGCCTACTACTAACTGGTCTAAAAAATATTTCATGTCCTTGTCACGTTCTATATCCAACATTTTATCGTTAAAGTCTACATCACTCATAAATAGTCTACCATAGCGTTTTGTCAAAAAATATTTATGTGAACTATTTATGACATCATATAATTGTTGCTTAACGCTAATCGGACAATCAATGACATTAATAGGTATCATATAGTTTTTCTTTGACATCTTTATTCTAATAAGGTCATTAACTGACGGTGCTATGATATGTACTACCTTTTCACAAACATTAGTGTCTATACTATATAGGAACAATAAAGGAATAAAGAACACTACCCCCAAGATTCTACCACATATATACTCTAACATAAGATTCCATCCTAGCCACTTATATATAGCAAAATGTCTTGATTTCTTACTGCTCTCTAATAATTTAGCCTTGCGTTCGGTTAGTTGTTGTCTTTTCTTTTCTTCCTCTAATAGTGTATCAATTTCTTTGTCAATCTTAACACATTTATCGTAAGGTAACTGAAATTCTTTATCGTGCATATTTATTATTCCTTTCTATCGTTATCACATGATAGGAGTTCTAATGTTTCATTAAATATACTATTATCTAAATGAATTAAATTGCTATGAAACTCAATTAATTTATTCACAACGTTATTATAAATAAACATAATATTAGAGTTTTTAATTCCAGTGAAATTTAAAATTTCTTTTTGATAGTAATCACTTAAATAATTGTTTACTTCTAGCGTAATATAATCTTTTTCTAGTTGCAACTTAACCATGATAGAATCTTTTTCTAATTCAAATTTTGTGTTAAATGCTAAGAAATGTTTATCTGTTTGTGAAGGCTTAAACTCTCTAAAATCGCTTAATAGACTATCTATTAAGTCATCTATAGTCGATACCTTATCTCTTGTAATATCCTCTAATCTACCAATAAACTCATCTGTTACATTTTCTCTATGTTTTTTGAACTCAATATCATCAATTCTCAGATATTTTAATGTTTTATCTTCTGTAATTACAAAACTAAGTGGTAGTTTATCATGATAATAATGTATACTATTACTATTTTCTGAGGCATATCTCATCTCATACTTTATTTTATCCATGTTTTTGAACCTCTCTAGATTATTATACAACTTACTAATCTGCCCAGATATAGCACTTCACACCATCTTTTAATTTTGGTCTAATATAAGTATTAATTCTATTATCGTTAATGAGTTCAAGGCTACTTAATGTTTCGACTAAATTAACTGTTTCAAAAATAGGCATAGCTACTGTTGCATATTTTAAAGCGAGTGTCAAGCTAAAATTAAGCTCAACAATATCATCTGTCTTTGGTTCATCAGATGTTTTAGCATCTCTCGATGTGAAATGTGGTGTCATGTTTAAAAGTTGATTGCAATATTGATTATTGTAATATTCGTTACTCACAAACCTTGTATCTGCTGATTTTAACCAACTTTCAAGTGTTTGTTCTAATATTGTGAACAATTTATTAAAATCAATTTCTTGTTTTTTATCACTTAGATTTAATTTCTTTTGAAATTCTTCACTATAAAAACAATCTGCACACAAAAAGTGGATATATTTTGTTTCGTCATTTTTCACGAACTCTATTTTTGCGCTATATCCCATCAATGTACTAAACCTCTCTTTACGAGATTGCCACATACTGGACATTTAATTATTTCTTTATCAATAAACTTTAATTCTTGATTACAGAATGGGCATAGGAAAACTGTTCGATAACCTGAACCACCGAACGTTTGAACTATTTTCTGTTTCGTTTGTTGAATGAATGTAAAATCTTTGTATTTGCTCATATAATACTCCTTTAAAGACACTCTTTAATGAGTGCCTTTTTCAATTAATTTGTTTAATTCTTTTAATTCAGATGTTGTTAACTTATCAAACCTAATTTCAGATTTAAGATTTTTCTTAATCTTTTTAGTGATAGTGTTTCTTTCTTTTAATTCTGAAGCCTTTTCTTCTTCATCAATTAAAGATATTTCTCTATCAATATCAGAGACAATAGGTTCTAGTGCTAAAATAAGTTTTTCGATTTGATTATTAGTTAACTGTGAAACAAAATTTAAGGCTTTTGAATTTACATAAAATGGGACTTTGACATTAAGTGTTACTTTGTCATTTTCATAAACTTTTAATGTTACCGACGATTGAACAGTTTTAAGATTATATGACATTGGTTTAATTGTTACCTTAACATCACCAAAATCCAATTCTTCAATGTCTTGACACATTGTCCATGTTATATCACCGACTCTGACTACATTACCATTAATGTATGCCACTTTATTGAAAATGATTTTACATAGACAATCTTTTAATAATGCTTTCTTTTCTGCCACGTTCATATCACAACACCTCTACTTTGTTTATGATTATATTTTATCACACTTTGACATGAATGTAAATAAAAAGACTAAGAAATTAATCTTAATCTTTTAGTTGTTCTCTGAAAATCTCAAGAAGTTCATTATGTGCTAAACCTTGACAAGCGAGAGCCTTCATTTCTTTTAATACTTTGCCTAATGCCTGTCCTTCGTAGCCTAACTCAATTAATTCCTTAGATGTTAGATATTGTCTTTTAACACTTTTAATGAATTGAATGAACTCTAACTTTTCTTTTTCAATATCAATACCTGTATCTAATGAGAAAATATCGAATACTACACTAATCATGAAGTCATCGAATTTTTGACTTACCCATGCTTTTGCTAATTCATGAATAAGACAATCTCCACACACATACTCTTGAATATCACTCATAAAATGCAACAACTCAAGATATTTCTTAGACTTATGTGTAGTTAATTCAAAACCACTATCGCACTTCGCTAAATAAGCCATACACATCTCTACATCATACTTCTTAGCAATCTTATCAATACTTCTATATTCCTTAACTAACTCAATTCCAACACTCTTTAAAATATCGAAATAGATAGAAGGCGTACCCTTTGTGAATGCTTTGTATGTCTCTTCCTGAATACGCTCCTGAGGTAGATGCGTTACATCAATTTTCTTACATAGTTCTAATGTCTCTGGTGCAACAGTAAAACCAAATCTTGAAGCGAATTGGGCTGCACGATATACACGTAATGCGTCTTCTGAAAATTTGTCGGATGTATGACGGATTACCTTGTTTTCTAAATCTTCCATACCTTTATGAAAATCTAAAATTGTTTCTGTTTGTGTGTCCATCATTAAGGCATTAATTGTGAAATCTCTACGTTGACTCGCTTTTTCTTCACCAATGAATGGGTCTACAATAATCTCGAAATCAGTATGCTTTGTACCGATTAGTTTTTCAGTACGTGGGAATGAGAAGTCAATATCTTGTCCATCAATGACTGCCTTATATACGCCAAATGCCTGACCGCATAACTTAATATCTAAACAAAAAGACTTACAAACATCAAGGAACTCTTTTTCTGTGATGTAATGAATCTCAATGTCAATATCCTTATTTTCTTTACCTAAAATCATATCACGAACATAGCCACCTACATAATATGTTTTGGCACCTTTTTCAGATAATGCTTTTAGAAATTCCTGTAGTCTTGTCATGTGGTTTACCTCTTTACAAGAATTATATTATCATACTTTTACTGTATTGTAAATAAAAAACTAGGATATTTCACCTAGTTTTCTTAAACAATTCGTGACTTCTTATCAATTTCTCTGAACTCTAACATTAAAGGCACAATCTTTTCTAACTTATTTCTCTTGATTTGCTTCTCTGTCAAATCATTAATTACAGAAATATGTTGGTAGATTACCTCTAGGTTGTCTAACTTTTCTTGGTTTGTTGTATCAATCTTTGTTAAGTAGTACATTGCTGAAACAGAGTCATGATTTCTAAAAACTGCGTGATGTTCAGAAATAAATTCCTTACAGATGAACTTACCTAAGTCATGATACTTAGAGATTTCCTTTAATTGTTTTGTTTTAGAGTTTTGAACACACATTAAGATATGTTCATTAATGCTTTCTTTATGGTTTGGGTTATCATGAGGCAGATTACCCATAAATTCATGTCTGAACTCATTAAAGTTATTACCATAGACTTTTTCAATTCTATCACAATCTACACTGATACGAGGAACTTGGAGTGTCTTGTATGCCTCAATGACATCTGAAATTGTTTGACCGTTGTTTTCATTAAAGTTATGAACTAACATGGACAGTGGTTGTAGGAAACATAATGCGATTACCTCTGCTCTGCCTTGTACAGAATTATAAATACCACGTCTTGTCTTTCTCTTTAAGTTCTGATTATCAATATAAAGAGTTGACTTAGTGTCATCTTCTAAGAACTTTTTGACTTCTTGAATATCTAACTCATTGATAACCAATGTTTCATTATTTAATTGCTTTTGTACATAGGTAGTCTTACCTGAACCATTCACACCGATACAAATATAAATTTTCTTCATCTTGGACCACCCCTCTTTACTTTATAATTATAAATTAAAGAAGGCTATCTGTAAATAGCCTTTTGTCAATTATTTTTCATTACTTCGTGCGTTATATGTCAACAAGTCACTGATTGAGTATGCATATCCTTTAATCATCTGGTTGGATATTTCTGTGGTAATAGGTATTTTATGTATGCACAGATATATTCTCTCTTCGTCAATATTGCCAGAGTTTCTATAAAATAACGTATATGAATCATTACTATCTTTTCTGATACCAATGAGGTTTTTACTTTCTATAAACCACTCTGCAATTTTTGTACGTTCTTCTAGTGTTGTATCTATAATAGATGAGTCGATTTGCTCTCGTCTAGTTAAAACTCGTTTTGATAGTTTGAAAATCGTTTGCTCACATGTATAATAATCACCACAAATAAACATACATGTAAGTACGAGGTGTAATATAAATATAACAGAGCATAAAACAATCTTCGATGTAATTTCAATACCTGATGTTAAAACAGAATAATATGCAAAACTTGATGGTATACAAAGCACTAAGAACACAACAAAGAAGTTAAGCCACCATAAATTAAATCGAAATAAATATTTAAAAATTAATTTCTCTTGTTTTCTTCTTGACAACAAGTTTTCCTTAAAATTCATCTTCTTATCAATAATTTTTGCACCATCTCTCGTAATTCTTAACATAATATTAGACCTCACTTTACAAAACTATTTTATCACAAAGAGAAAAATATGTACATACTTTTATATAGTGAATTTTCGTATAATTAAATGTGCACCAGAATCGTTTAAACCGTGATTTGGACTAAAAGTGATAGATTATACAGCCTCTTCATTTTTCACCTTTTTAAGGCTGTTTTAGTGGTACAATAGGCCGCTGTTTTACGTTCTCGCCTTTTCTTAAAATCTTAAATTTTTGCTCCAAAATAATATTCTTTAACAATATGAGGTTTTTGATTAAAATTATATAGAATTTCAGTGTTAATCTCTTTACGCTTTTTAACAAGTAGAATAAATCCAAGTTTAAGGAATTCTTCTACCTCATTAATATTTAAGATGCTAACACGATAAATTAAGTCAAATTTATCATTTCTGATTTTTCCCAAACAAACATCAACAATATCGTTCTTTAATGATACTCTATTACCAAAAATGTTTTTAAAATCTTTTAATGTTAGCATAGACCACTCACCTCTATTCTATTTTAACATAAGTTTATTGAAAATGGAAATAAAAAATAGAGATAATTTAATCTCTACTCTTTAAATCATTTTCTGAGTACGCATCAATTTCATTATTCTTATCTCTACAGAAATACGCGTTATTCATTCTGTCTTTAAATCTATTGACAACTACCAACTCTTCGTCTGTCTTTGCATATTTCACAACTTCATTAACTTCAAATTTAAACATTGATACCGCCTTGCTTTAATCTTAACTTTAATGCTTCAATATATGCTTCATCTGTCTTGGTTACATATTTAGTGGTACTCTTCCATCGTTCTACGCACTTTTCTAAACCTTGACTTTTAAACAACTCTTCTAATTTCTTCTCTAATTCATTAATCATGTACTTACCTCTTTTATTTTACCAAGTCAGACAAATATTGTCCCGATTTTAAAACAATTTTTTTGTTTGTGTCCATAGACAAGTCTTCCACAAACTTCTCATAATTTGTTTTAAGCAAATTTACAAAACTTTCCTGATTACCACGACTTAAATAACGATTTATCATTTCTTCTTTCATATCTAATGACGGAAGAATGATTGTATATTCAATACCTTGTGCCTGCAATGCCTCTCTCACCTCTTTATGTGATGAGATTAAGACATTGAATCCCATACCTGTTAACTCATTAATCTTCTTAATGTAGTTATTTGGAAAATCAGGATTAATGGTTTTTGCTGTACCCTTACGCTCTTCAATAGGCAATGTCTTATCAATATCAATCCACTTATAATCTGATGACTCAAGGTCAATGTAATTTTTATTTATCTGAACTAATGTTGTTTTGCCAATGCCTGGAAATGCTGAAATAATTTTATTCATATTTTTACCTCTATATTTACTTAAATAATACGTATCTCATATCTTTTAAAATTCATAGAATAAGTCTAAAAATCTCTGTGGAAAATTGAAAATGTCTTCTAATGCCTTGTTTAAATCTTCCACAGTCTTGATTTCTCTTTCTGCTGGGCATGGACTCATGTCTGTTATTTCCACATAAGGTAACTCTGAAATTTGTCTAACAATTTCAAATCCGTCATCTCTCTTATTAAATGAAATATAGCACTTGAAACCATCACAACTGTACCATCCAACCATATCATCGTCTAACCAAATACTATTATTCATTAAAGTATCTCTAATGATTTGTTCTGTTAACTTTTCCATGTGTTTTACCTCTTATCTTTCTTATCTAATATTTAATAGGTTCATTAATTGCAATGTGCCTCTATCGTCACTTAAATTAACCGCATTAAAGTCTTTCATACTTACTGTTTCGTACTTTATAATACTTCCCACACCAAAACTATCTTTTTCTTTCCAATAAGCATTAAATACCTTGTTTCCATGTGGTGTTGTTTCAATACTATACGAATCAATCTCGTAAAATGGTTTGTATCTTCTTGAGTTTCTTAATAATGCATTAGTTAATTTTTGTTTTATAACGGTGTTTAATTTCTCAATTTCTTCCACTAATTCAACACATTCTTGTGCTGTTAATGATTCGTAGTCCAACTGTGATAGTGCATTAATTACGTTTTTAATTTTTTCCATGTCTTTATACCTCGTACAATCTAAATAACCATTGAATGTAACTTTGAAATATCTTTACTCTTAAATTCACCTATCTCTTCACGAATATTGTCGATAAGTTCTTGCATTGTTCTGCCAGGAACTGTCGTTCGCCACACTTCCCATCCTTCTGACTTAAAGAATCGTAACTGCGCCCAAAAGTATTTATCTGTTCTTGATACAGTGCAGAAAAGATTAATATTTTCTCTTACACCGTAAATTTGAATATAAATACAATTATTCTCTGTGCTTTGTTCAATAGTAAAGTCATTGTTATCTAAATTAAATCTATTTTTCTTTAAACTACTCTTCAACTCATTAAACATATCACATGACATTTTATTTTTGAGTTGGTTTACCAATTCTAGTTCATGTTTAAGTTTTGATTGATTTTCTACCAACTCTTGTTCTGTTAAATCAAATATAGACTTAAGAATGTAAACCTCATCTGTTATATGTGAATCCTTAAATTTCTTATACTTAATAACAACGAAATCGCGGTCAAGCCAATAGTCATGTTCTTCATATACATCTACTACACTTTCGATTCCGCCATTAGGTGCATCTAAATCCTTACCAATAATTTCGTGTATCAACTCAACATGCTTTTTAATGTCCATATCTTCACCTCTGTGTTTTTACTTAATCATTATATACAACTCATCAATAAATGTAAACAGAAAAAAGAGAAGTTTTTACGCTTCTCTCTTTTTCTTATTTAGAATTGTAATACCTAAAGCACTTAAACCAGTAGCAATCAAACTAATTAGGGTGTTGCCATGTACTCCAGTAGGAACATCATTTTTCTTTGGTTCAATTTTCTTATAGATATGAACCAAATCGCCATTCTCTTTAGTTTCAGTTCTAACATACACATAGGAAGTAATATCTCCAGGCTCTTTGACTAACTTGTTCTCTTTCTTAAGTTCCTTGTTGGTCTTTTCTTCTACCCAGAATGTATTATATTTACGATAGATATGTGTTCTTGTGTTACCAACTTCTCTAGTTTCTACAAATTGATAATTCTCAAACGTTTTAGCGTCTTTAAACTCGCTCGTCTTAACAACATCGTCTAAATCTTCTAATTCTGTATTTACCCATCTAGTAGTGAATTGTTTAAAGATATGCTTAACATTACCTTTTTCATCTGTCTTAGATTCGACAAACTTATAATCCTTAATATCATCACCTTTAGGCATTGGAGAGGCACCTTTCACAATGTCTTTTAATTCTTTGCCATCTTCATCAATCCATTCAGTAGTGTACTGTCTAAATATATGAGTCACATTGCCTTTTTCGTCAGTGTTTGTTGTTACGTAAGCATAATTAGGAATATCACCATGCTCTTTTACAGAATCAGTTGTAACAGGTGTCTTTAATTCCTTATTGTCTTCATCAACCCACTTCGTAGTGTACTGACGGAAGATATGCGTTACATTACCATTGTTATCAGTTTCACTATTTACATAAGCATAATCTTGAATATTGCCATGTTCCTTAGTATCTTTATCTGTAACCATGTCTTTTAGTTCTTTACCAGAATCATCTACCCATTTTGTAGTGTATTGTCTGAATACGTGGGTAACGTTACCGTCATCATCTGTTCTACTCTCTACAAACGCATACTTATCAATGTCTCCTGCGGGTTTTGTAGTTGTATCAGTAACTGGTGTCTTTAGTTCTTTACCATTAATGTCAATCCATCTAGTATTTACTTGTCTTACGGCAACTCTATTATATGTAATCGTGTTTGCAATATCACCAACTTGTGGTGGTGTAACAACAGGTGGAAGTTTTGGTTCATCAACTAATGGTGTAGGTGTAGGATGTGTAGGTTCTTCTGGTAAAGTCAAATCAGCCCTACCTAACTTTGGAATATTGATTACTGAATATCCACCCCAACGACTATCGTTAGTTTCAAAAGACACAGTCAATCTTCTTCCTGCAAATAACGTTAAACCTTCTCCATAAGGTGTTGTCTTTGTGTCGTCAACACCAAAGTCTGTCTTACCTTTATATGTAACACTTGAACCTGTGTTACTTTCGATTGTTGGATATTTTGTTCCTGTTTCATTGGCTGTACCAACATCAGATGGTAATGTAGGAATAACACCCTTAGCATTTTCTGATGATACTGTAGATTTCTCTGTTTCACCGTCTAAGTCGATAGAAAGAAGCATATTCGCTAGTTTGATTGGTCTACCTGTGTCATCATCGTAGAATTGAACCTCATAATGACCACCTTGCTTATCTGCACTATTGTCAGACTTAGGCATCCAGTACATGTGCAATAGTCCGTCTTTTACTACATTGATACTTCCCTCTGCATTCGTTACAGGTGCATTGTTTGTTGCGTAATCAAGAACAAACTTAACATGTGCAGAGATAGTCTTTCCACTATCTGTTTCACCAATGTTTCTTAGGTTCATATTTAACAGTTCTCCTGCTGGAGTGCCTGCTTTAATTCTCCAAGATTTAACCATCTTAACTGGATATTGGTCTAATGTTCTTGCACCAATATAACCATTTGTGTTATCAATTAAAGAACTTGATGCACTAACAACCTCTACAGTAGAGTTAGGTGACATCTTAATAGGCTGACTAGTTGTATCATAACCACCAAATTTTAATATTTCTGGACTTGCGTCAATCGCAATATCATCGAAATAGTGGATGGAATTTTTCTTTGATTCGTCATAGCGGCCACGCAACTTAATTCCGTTGTCTAATTCTGTAATAACAGGATTGTTCTGTGCCCACTGTGCTATTTCTGCCTTCTTTGCATTATAAGCATTGAGTTGGTTTTGATATTCTTGCTCTGCTTGTTCATTGCCTTGTTTAATCTGCTCATTTTGAGCCTTAACGTTTGCTTTTGCTTCTTCATAAGCACGCTCTCTATCTGCTACTGCCTGCTTATAATTGGCTATCGCCGTGTTAATTGCTTGTTTTTGCTCTGCAAGATTTGCCAGTGCTTGCTCTTCTGATTCAAATACTTTTGTCTCGCCTTGACTAAACTTGAAATCAGGATTCTGTTCTTTTAATTGATTAATATAATCTAAAAATTCTTGACTCGTTACTTCTTTATTCTTTTGTTCTGCATAAGCCTGGACAATACTGTTTTGCATTACCATTACAGTACCCACACCTTGCGTTAGTGCTAAAGTGCTTAATAAAATCGGTTTATTTATTTTTCTTTTTATTGTTTCTCCTTTGAAATTATATATATATATCAATTTGTTACATGCTGTGTTGAAACATTCTAGGACAACGGTAATAGGCGTTTCCTGACATCTTATTCGTTTAAATGAATACAATATCATTGGATATTAAATCGCTCTGGAAATGCCCTTATCCGTTGTTGTATGCTCACGAATAAAAAAGAAATAGTCATTTATCCTCTTTCTCCTTCTTTTTGTTTAAAATAATTGTTACTGCGCCTACTGCCAATAAAGCAATACCACCTAATGGCAACGCAATACCTGTAGGAATGTTAATACCTAGATTGTTTGTGAAATTAACTTGCTTATCGCTAT
>ERZ773272.362-NODE-362-length-18527-cov-6.472986_pt1 | contig 18527 bp, 9 predicted proteins | sample MGYA00511891_ERZ773272 | MGnify/ENA primary metagenome ERZ773272 (study PRJEB29015, sample SAMEA2738150) | human oral metagenome | biome: human oral; feature: human-associated habitat; material: saliva | place: China | collected 2198 ...
GTTACCGCCGCCGTTTCCACCGCCGTTGTCTCCACCGGAGCCGCCGCCGTTACCGCCGCCGTTTCCTCCGCCGTTACCGCCACCGTTGTCTCCACCGGAGCCGCCGCCGTTTCCACCGCCGTTACCGCCGCCGTTACCGCCGCCGTTACCGTTTCCGTTATCTCCATTACCGGAACCGTTGCCGTTCCCATTACCGTTGCCGTTACCGTTGTCGTTCCCATTACCGGAGCCGTTACCTCCGTTGGAATCGCCGCTGGGTACAGGGCTGGCAGACTGGGCTGGCTGAGTAGCTTCACCGCCACCATTGCTGCCACCGTTACTGCCACCGTTGTTGTTCTGGTCAGAGTTGCCGCCGCCGTTACTGCTGCCGCCGCCACTGCTAGAACCACCACGGCTGCTAGAGCTGTAGGACTCGTCCGAACGCTCAGGGAAGTCAAGCACTTCCTGGCCGTCAAGAGCCGCGCCCATGTAGTTAGTGAAGATATCGGCCGGGTAGGTGCTACCGGTGATTTCACTGTAGTTACCGAAGGGGGTAATGGACTGTTCAGAGCCATCGGCACCCTGCTGGAACAAGGTCACCGCAGTAACCAACTGGGGAGTGTAACCAACGAACTGCGCAGACTTGTTGTCCGAGGACGAACCGGTCTTAGCAGCCACCGGACGGTTCAGGCTCTTCGCGGTTTCACCTGAACCCAGCTGCACTACCTGAGTCAGCGCATAGGTTACGTCAGCCATTACTTCCTTCTTGAACACCTGCTGACCAGTGGTGTTAGCGGTGTAAACCACCGTGTTGGTAGAGCTGGACACCTTACCCACAATGTGAATGTCGTGACGCTGGCCCTGAGCCGCAAAGGTGGAGTAAGCGCGAGCAATATCGATGTTGTGGGGAGAAACCGAACCCAGCACACCCTGCGTAGTGTCGTCGAAACCTAGCGTATTAGCCGGATAACCAGCGGCAATAGCTGTCTTATTGGTGTTTTCCGGGCCAATATCTTTATTCAACTGCAGGTAGGGGGTGTTAATGGAGAAAGCCGTAGCTTTAACCAGGTTCACCCAGCCATAGGAGACACCCTGGAAGTTTTGGAACTCGTGCCCCTCAATGGTCATGGGTGAGGTGCCCATATAGCCATCAGACAAGGTCATGCCGTCATTGAGGGCGGTGACCAGCGCGAAAGGCTTATAGGTAGAACCCGCCTGGGCTACTGCCTGAGTAGCGGAGTTGACCTGGCTCTTGAGATAGTCCTCGCCACCATAGAGCGCCACAATTGCGCCGGTGCGCGGATCAATACTGGTTAAGGCCACACCCAAGCCGGCAGGCTTGTCAGAGGGCAGGGTGTGTACTGCGTTGACGGCAGCTTCCTGGTCCTTCTGGTTAATGGTAGTGGTGACCTTGAAACCGCCGGTATCGATCTGCTCATCAGTCAGCTTCATCTTGGCTTTAAGCTCAGTACGCACCATTTGCAGCAGGTAACCCTTGGTACCTGCATAAACCTGCTTGGTGGTGGGCTCAATAGTCTTGGGGAACTTCATTTCTGCACGCTGGGCGGCGGTAATGAAGTTCTGCTTAAGCATCAGGTCAGCTACACGAGTCCACTTGGCCTGACTGGTCTTGGCGTTCACCGCCGGGTCCCAGCCTGAGGGGGCCGGAATCACGGCGCTAAGCAGCGCAGCTTCAGACAGCGTCAACTTATCAGCGCTGTGACCAAAGTAGGCCTTGGAGGCTTCCTCCACACCGTAGGCACCACGGCCGTAGTAAATGGTGTTGAGGTAGTTACCCAAAATCTTCTGCTTGGACTGGGACTGGTCAATCTTGACCGCCAAGAAAGCCTGCTTGAGCTTACCCACATAAGAATCGGTGGTGTCTACGTAGTAGTTCTTTACGTACTGCTGGGTCAGGGTTGAGGCACCCTGAATCGGCCCACCGGTTAAGTTGTTGAACAACGCACGGACGATACCCTTAGGGTCAATACCGTTGTTGGAGTAGAAGCTGGAGTCCTCACTGGCTACCACTGCGTTACCCACATAGGAGGGCAGCTTGGTGGTGTCAATGACGGTACGGTTAATATCCGTAAAACGCCCCATCTCAGTCTTGCTGTCGTCGTAGTAGACCACAGTGGTCTGAGCCTTAGCAAAGTCATTAGGTGCGGGCACATCCGTGGTGGCATAAGCCAGCATCAGCGTGCCAATACCCATAGTCAGCACGAATAGGATCGAACAAAGCACAAACTGCCAGCTGGGCAGCCAACGCCTAATCTTGCCTTTGCCGGCACGCGGGTAATTCCATAGCTTGCGCTTGGATTTAGGGCCTTTAGAGCCGCCACGGTTTGCCGGTCGCGTTGAATTTTTACTTGGCGCCTTACGCGCCGGGGCTCCCTTGCCCGCAGGCCTTTGACCCGCAGGCCGTTGATTAGCCCTGCCAGCTCCACCTAAAGACGCTGCAGGCGATGAACTCTGTTTAGCACTTGCCTTCGCGCCCGAGTTAGCGCGCGGCGGGATTTGCGGTGGTAACGACACCTATAGTCCCCGTTTCTGCTTAATATTCTTAGCGCCCGGCGGAGAACCGGCCACACAACGATTCCTTCCAGTATGAAAGAAATGCTTTCTCAGGTATAGGACATGCGTCACGACAACACTACTACCTACCCACTATGCTTATGACCTATGGAGAAAACTTCACCTGAAAGCACAAACTCCGCGATCAGCTTACGTTTAGCACTGCTAGGCATCCCCGTGTCACAGGGCAACCTAGACTCTGCCACTGCCTCGCTTACGGCTCCGCTGTTGGCCCGTACTCGTGAAATGTCGCGGCGACTATCCAACCGTCTGTGTGCGTCTGACACTCGCATTCAGAACTTCCTAGACAGTTATTTCGAAGGTACCGACGTCGCACCTCGACTACCTGGAGCAACTTTCGTACTAGATCAGCCTGGTCTCTCGCGCGCCCTAGCCCTCCCCGAAGGCGAAGACCACTTTGTTTCTGAATACGTAACCAGCTACAAGGTACTCAACGGCGTCGTCCACAACCCGAAGAATGACCGACGTACCACTGCCGGCGTGTTCCACGTAGCTGAAGGTGGCCTACCGATCCCTGACGACAAGCGCGCTGTGCCGCGTGAAGTCTTTGGCCGCCTGCTAGAGCACGCAATCAATGACGTTCCCGATGAACTCATGCAGATTCCTTGGGCCGCTCATTCGGACTCCCCGGCAAAAGCCTTCGTATCCCTACTACTGCGCCCCATCGTCGTGCCCGCAGTGCCCGGCGTAAACAACCAGCGCACCATGGAAATCCGCTTCATCGCCCCCGGTGGCCTGGTTTCCAACCTTGACTTCGTAGAGTCCATCTTCGGCAACGCCGGAGACCCCTACCTGCCCGAGAACGACGCTTCCCTCGACCCCACCAGCTGGACTGGTCACACCGGTTGCGTCATCCTCGCCCCGCACCTGACCAAGCTGACCAAGAAGGAACTAGGCCTACCCCACTGGGACCAGGCCACCGAGCGTCAGCGTCGCGACGGCATGTGCTGGAAGGAAGAGGGCGACCTCTACAACGACGGCAAGGCCTTCAAGTGCTGCGCCCGTGACGAGCGCGGCGTAATCGTCACCGTAGTGGCCGACAACTACTTCGGTTACTGCAAGAAGGAAGTTAAGACCCAGATTGGCTACAGCGCCAACCTGCTGGGCAACGTGGAAGAAGAGCACGCCGGTGGCGCGCGCGCCTTCCCGCGTTACAACCTGGGCCAGGACTACACCGACAAGTACACCCCTGCACACCTAACCGTGCAGAGTGTAGTTGACGCCAACCCCAGCTACTTCCAGATGTGCGACGACGGTCACGCCGTCGCCATCAACGACAAGAACCTACTGGTAGTTCCCGCTGGCTCGCACTTCTCGATGCGCACCCAGACCGTGGAATGGGACCACAACGGCACCCGCGCGTCCATTCCGCTACTGGCCGGCAAGACCTACTACACCCCCTCGGGTTACCGCCTGCACACCAAGCACCGCAGCGGTGACGAGCGTCAGTGGCACCTGGTAGGTACCGCCCCATGGACCACTCAGATGCACAAGCCCGCTACCGTTTCCGGTGGTGGTAAGTCTGAGATCTCTAAGGCCCTACTGGATGCCTTCGTGTTCGGTGAGGCTTACGTGGGCGACGTCGAAAAGGACCTGGACATGGTGCAGGTACTACTCGACCGCGACTACTCGGGCCGTTTCGCTGACCCCAAGTCAAACGGGGTTGACCACCGCTCGATCCTGAGCGAAAAGCGTTCGCTGGGTTCGGTTATCAAGCTACTGACCGCCTCACCGACCTACTCGCCTGACTACAACCACTTCCTGTCCACTATCCCGGACCACGTCAAGGAACTGGTTTACACCGTTAAGCGTTACTACCAGCCGGCTTGGGGTAGCGACTGGCGTAGCCACTTCACCGTGGGTCTGGTTAACGGCCGTCACGCCAACTCCTTGCGCCTAGATGGCGAGGTCATCAAGGTCAACATGCTGCGTGTGGGCTTCGAGGACGACGGCGCCTGGCGTCTATTCTCGCTGCGTCCGGACTTCTCCCCCGCAGCCAAGGTTCAGACCGAAGACGACATCACCGCCTCCATTGTGGTGCCCGCCCAGGAGGCCGACGCCGCCTTCGCTGCTGAGCACGGCATTGCTGGCCTGAGCCGCAAGTACGTCGCTAACTGTGAGCGTCTGCTGTTCCAGCGCCCCGACGACGCCGTCGTACGTGGCTACGACAAGCAGACCGAGCTGGACATGTCCAAGCCGGGCACCTTCATCTCTAACTTCGAGCCCATGAGCCCTGCTCAGGCCCAGGAGCTAGTGGATGACGCCCCGGGCTTGAGCCAGTACACCAAGCCGATGCAGGACCTGATCCGCCGCGCTGCGGCTCAGGGTGAGGACGGAACCTACTTTGTTTCCAGCGCTCACACCCGCATTGTTAACGGTGCTCGCTCCAAGAACCCGCGTTACCTGCAGCTGCGCCCGGACCTGGCCAACCCCTACGAGGTTGAGCTAGCCGAGGTGGCCGCCCACCTCTACCACGAGGTGCCGCTGGACGAGCCGCTGCGTGAAAGCGTGGATGTGGTGGCCGCTGGTCGCCGCAACAACCCGCCTGAGCCGGGTGTGCCCGCCCTGTGCGCTTACAACCCGCTGCACTACATGGAGCTGCCGGAGCTGTACATGGAGTTCATTTCCTCCATGACCGGTAAGTCGCCTTCCACCACCGGTGCCGGTAGTGAAGGTGCGCTAACCAAGGCCCCGTTCAACGCTCTGCCCACCGTTTACGACCTGAACGCTTCGCTGCTGAGCTACGCGCTGGGTGGCTATGACGGTTGGTTGTCTTCGGCTGGTTACATCGGCCCCAAGGTGAAGGTCGCCCACGACATTTCGCTGCTGATCCCGGAGCTGTTCTCCCGCATGAGCCACGCTGAGCGTGACGCCAAGGAGCTAATCGCTAAGGGCTGCCTGGAGCGCATTGAGGACTTCGAATACGAAGGCCGCAAGGTTGAGGCTAGCCGCCTGGGCTACCGCATCAACGGCGAGTTCGTGCGTAACTACTTCGGTCGTGTATTCCTACACCCCGATGTCATCTTCACCGAGGAGATGCTGCGTCCTGAGCTGCAAGATCCCAAGACCTTTGCTGACAGCGTTGACGTTATCGTCACCACCCACAAGGTGGTTGCCGACCGTTACTTCGCTGACGGCTCCCTGGAGCAGGCCTGCCCGCCTCTGCGCGCCCTGCTGGAGATCATGCACGACGGCGTCAGCCGCGAGGGTTGGCACCTAGACAGCCCCGAGTTCCGCGCCCTATTCGAGCGTGAGAACATCCTGGCTTCCGACTGGTACAACGCCCGCCTGGACGCCAAGGTTGTTCGTGACCGCAAGCACGCTGACAAGGCTCACGCTGCCCTTGAGAAGTTCATCAACACTCCCGGTAACGAGGGTGTAGTTGAGCGCATCAGCGCCCGCGAGCGCCTAGCCGAGGTAGAGGCCGCCCAGGCCCACTACGCTAGCGACGCATACCGCGCTTCGCTGGTAGGCACTTTGGGTCTACAGCCCGAGCTAGCCTGACACTAGCTAAACGCTAGGGGGGCGCGGCTTTTAGCCGCGCCCCCCTTTTGTGTACATCAGCTATTTAGTTGGCCAGTTTATGGCTCACGCTTTAGACCCAGGCGGCTTTAGCGCCGCAGGGTGCTACTGCTGGGTGGCCCACCAGGAATGTAGTGCCTCGCGGGCTAGTTCTTTACCGATCGGGCCGCGTTCCATACGTAGATCCAGCAGGAACTTGTAGGCTTTACCAACCTCAGGGCCTGGCTTAATGCCTAGCTCTGCCATGATTTCTTGGCCGTCTAGCTCGGGGCGGATAGAGGCTAGTTCTTCCTGCTGGCGCAGGGCCTCAATGCGTCGCTCTAGATCGTCGTAGGCGTGTGAAAGCATGGCGGCTTTGCGGCGGTTACCGGTGGTTACGTCCGCGCGGGTCAGGCACCCCAGGCGGGCCAGTAGCGGGCCGGCGTCGGTCACATAGCGGCGCACCGCCGAATCAGACCAGGGCGAGTCCGCATAGCCGTGGAAACGCAAATGCAGCTCCACCAGGCGTGAAACGTCCTTAATGGTTTGCTTATCGAAGTGCAGTGCGCGCATACGTTTAGCGGTCATGCGCGCCCCCACATAGTCGTGGGCGTGGAAAGTGACGGTGCCGTCAGGCATGAAACGGCGCGTGGCCGGCTTACCGATGTCATGCATTAGCGCCGCCAGGCGCAGTCGCAGATCCGGCCCGGGCACAGCCCCGTCAGGGCCGGTTTCCAAGTCCATAGCCTGTTGCAGCACAGTCAGCGTGTGCTCATAAACGTCCTTGTGACGGCGGTGCTCATCGACCGTGTCTTGTAGGGCTGAGACCTCGGGCAGCACAATGTCGCAAATACCGGTGTGTACCAGCAGCTCTAGGCCTCGGCGCGGGTAGGGCGAAAGCAGTAGGCGTTCAAGTTCGCTGCGGATGCGTTCAGCTGAAACGATCTCTAAGCGCTGCGCCATTTGTTCCATGGCTTCCATCACCTCTAGGTCCACGTCGAAACCTAGCTGTGAAGCAAAACGCGCCGCCCGCAGCATACGTAGCGGGTCGTCGTCGAAAGACTGCTCAGCGCTTACCGGGGTGCGCAAAATCCCCGCCTGCAGGTCCGCCAGCCCGTTGTGGGGATCCACCAGCTCCAGGTCGGGGAGGCGTAGCGCCATGGCGTTAACGGTGAAGTCGCGGCGAGTTAGGTCACCTTCGAGGTTGTTGCCGTAAGCTACCGCCGGTTTGCGCGAGCCGATTTCGTATTCTTCGGTGCGGTAGGTGGTTACTTCAACGACGACGTCGCCCTTTTTAGCAGCAATCGTGCCAAAGTTACGTCCCACATCCCAACAGGCATCACCCCACTGTCGCAGCAGACGCTCGGTTTCTTCCGGGCGCGCGGAGGTGGTTAGGTCAAAATCGTGTGGCTCAATACCCAAGCAGGCGTCTCGCACTGGGCCTCCCACTAGGGAAATTTCATACCCGGAGCGAACAAAAGCGTGCCCTAATGCAGCCAATGAAATTGGCAGATTGGCTAGAGCTTGGTCGGCGATTGGCGGCAGAACGTTTTGCATCCCTACTAGATTGCCATGTCTACGCCACACGCGCAGTTATCCAGCTGTGTTTTAGAATCTTGTATATGTCTGCTAACCGCCCGCTACCGTACCCTGGCCCCACACTGCGCCGGGTCAGTTCGCGTGCGCTGCCGGTGGTAGACGAAACCAGCGCTGGTGGGCTGGTAGTAGACGTCCAAAACGGGCAGGCCATGGCCGCAGTAATTGCCCGCCGTAATCGCGGTGCTCGCCTGGAATGGTGTCTACCTAAGGGTCATCTAGAAGGCAGTGAAACTCCCCAAGAAGCTGCCGTCCGTGAAATATCGGAAGAAACCGGTATTGAGGGGCGCGTACTGCGCCACCTGGCCTCAATCGACTATTGGTTCACCGGGGATCAGCATCGCGTACACAAGGTAGTTCATCACTATTTGTTGGAAGCTATCGGCGGCGAGCTGACCATTGAGAACGACCCTGATCATGAGGCCGAAGACGTAGCTTGGGTGCCACTAAGTGAAGTGTCACGCCGTTTGGCTTATCCAAACGAGCGTCGCATTGTCGCTGCCGCCCGCAGAATTCTAGTAGGTGACGGGTGAAACGATTTAAAAAAGCTTTACGCTGTAGCGCCATTGCCTCAGCAATGGCGCTGTTCGCTATTTTCCCTTCGGCGTCAGCTGGGGTGAGCGCTGCAGCGGTGACTTACAGCGAAAACGTGGCTGCGACGTCGTCGCAAGCTGGGCACTACGCCACCCTAAAAACAGCCCAGGCAGGCGGCGTCGGCACTAAAACCAACGCGGCTACCACAGCCAGAGCAGGTGTTAAAAGCACTGGTCACCGCCGAGGTACCCCTACCGGCTCAGCCGCAGATATCAGCCAATCCGCAGCTGACGGGCTCACTGTAGAAGTTGACCAGATCAACCCTGAGGTAATCACTCCCGGCAGTGACATCACCGTGGCCGGTACTATCACCAACACCTCCACCGAGTCGCTCTCTGGCTTTGACATGCGCGTATCCCTCCAGTCACGCTCTCAAGGATCAGTTGAGATGCTTAAAGACTGGCTGGTATTTGATGACAACTCCTACAGCTATGTAGCCCACACTGAGCAACTAAACCATTCCCTAGCGGCGGGCGCATCTATGCGTTTTTCGCTGACCATCCCCGCCACGCAGCTACCCAACACTAGCGGCAATAACTGGGGCGCTCGCGGCATGGAAGTGACCGTAACTTCCGGTGAGCTAGTTAGTAGCGACCGTGCCATTGCGGTGTGGTCACCCACCACCCAGGTGCAGCCCACCAAAGTAACTACGGTAATCCCCCTCACCGCTTCAGCTATGCAGATGCGTGAGCTACTGGCATTGCAGTCAGGCGCGGCCTTTACTCCCAGTCAAAGCGACGGTTTTAGTCCCAACGCCTGCATCACCGGTGACAAGGTAGACCTCAAGCTTGCCACCACCCAGATGCGTACACGCACCATTGAAATCCTTAACGCCGCCAATAGTCAGACGATTGTGGCAGTAGACCCCTACCTGCTTTCGGCCCTGGGCGCCACTGCCGCAGCGGTTAACAAAAAAGTCGCGGAGCCGGCCACGGCCAGCCCCAGCGCTAACCCAACCGCTGGCGCTCCAGCTAGCGAGGCTGCCCCTGCTGGGGGTGCTAGCGCCACTCCCGGCGCTTCTGGCGGTACTTCTGGCGGCACCTCTGCTACCCCGGGCACTTCTGCTACCCCTAGCGCCAAGCCAAGTGCTCCAGCTACCCCCACCCAAAGCTCCACTCAAGACGCGAAAGCAGTTGAGGCCCGGCAAGTCGCGGCCCTTAACCAGGCCTTAGCCGGCGCCCTTAAACGCGGGGGCATCATTGCCCTGCCGCCTATGGACGCCGACCTGGTTGCCCTTAGCCACGTCAGCACTGGAGCCACCCAAATCCGCGAAGCTATCAACCAATCTAAAGCTATGGTTGGTAGCGACCAGCTCCTAAGCGGAGCCCGTGCAGATGTAGCCATTTCGGCGTCGCTAGAGCTAGACCAAACCTACCTGGACGCAGTAAAGGGGCAGGTAAACACGGTTATCTCGCCGCCTGCCGCGCTATACCCAGCTGAGGACTTGGATTACATTCCTGACTCCACAGCTAACCTAAACGGCCAGCGCGTACTTATCCCCGACCAGACCCTGTCAGAGTCTGTTTCTGGGGTGCTAACCACCTATGAGGGCTTTTTAGGTAACCTCACCGACTTTGATGCGCGTCAGCTGGCTCGCGGCACTACGGCAGTTATTACCCGTCAGCGCCCGGACCAGGTGCGCCACGTTTTGCTGGTAGTAGACCGCGACTCTGTCTCCAATATGGATGTTAAGGACCTAAACGACCGGCTTGCGGCCATAAACAACAGCTGGTCCACCCCGGCCCCGCTAACTGAACTGGAGCAGTTAGCCACCACTAAAGCTAACGACGGTACCGAGATTGCGCGTGAAGAAGTGCCTGTCAGCTCCACTGACCCCTACCGCATCAATGAGCAAGAGCTAGCTGAAGCCTCTAAAACTGTTAGCACTACTCAAGACATGGTCTCTGTCTACAATGAGCCCGCTAAAATCGCTGGCTCTACCCTGCGTCTAACTGAGGTGGCTACCTCCTCAGCTTGGCGCCAAGGTAAGTTCATGGTGGTTATTGACGACGTCGGCTGCCGCAATAAGCTCATCGGCAATATGCTGCGCACCCTGCCCAGCTCCACCATTAACCTCATTGACTCCTCCGCGCACCTGCCGGTGCGCGTCTCGAACGACACTTCGCAGCCTGCCAAGGTCACTATCCATTTGCGTCCCTCCCGCTCGCTACTGCGCTCTAAGGGCGACACCACTGCAGTTATTCCGGCTAACTCCCAAACCACGGTGATGGTGCCGGTAAATGCTGTCGGTAGCGGCGATATTGACGTCAAGGTTTCCATGAAGAACTCCTTGGGGCAGCTGGTAGGTTCCAGCTCTACCGTGCATATGCGTGTACGTGCCAACTGGGAAAACTTGTTTACCTGGGGTTTAGGTAGTGTATTTGGCGTGCTCATGGCAGCCGGTATCTTCAGAACGATACGCCGCGGTCGCCGTGTGGTGATCTCAGAAGGGTAAGTAATGGCAAAAGCACCAACACTGGCGCGTTCTAGCGCAGTCATGTTTATGGGTACGCTAGCTTCCCGCATGCTGGGGCTGGTGCGTAACGCCATGCTGGTGGCCGCGCTGGGTGCTACCGGGTCGGGCGCCGCTGACGCCTTCACGGTGGCTAATAACGCGCCCACCATGATCTATAACCTGCTGGCTGCCGGCGTGCTAAACGCTATTTTGGTGCCGCAAATTGTGCGGGCGCTACGGCAAAAAGCCGGTGAGGAATTCATTAACCGGCTAATTACCACCGCTGGCGCTCTGCTGGCGGTGGTCACCGGCGTATTGACGGTAGCTGCCACCATAGTGGTAACTATTTATGGTTCCCAATTAGGTCAATGGCATGGTTTGGCTACCGCGTTTGCCTACTGGTGTTTGCCACAGATTTTCTTCTATGGACTCTATGCCCTGTGGGGTCAGGTTCTAAACGCTAAAAATAATTTCGGCCCCTATATGTGGGCGCCGGTATTAAATAACATTATTTCGATTGTTTCACTGGCTGCCTACCTGTTTATTTACGGCGAATACTCCGGTGGAGGCAGCCCTGCCAACTGGGATTTCACCCGCACTGCTGTAATTGCGGGCACCTCCACCCTGGGTATCGCCATCCAGGCTTTGATCCTATACATCCCGCTGGTACGTACTGGTTTTAAGCCTCGCCTGGTGTGGGGTTTGCGCGGCTCTGGCTTGGGTCAGGTATCCAAGGTGGCCCTGTGGGCTGTATTTGGCCTGATCGTGGTGGAGATAAGCACCCTGGTGGTCTATAACCTGGGTACAGCAGCTTTAAGTGCTAGTGAATTGCCGCAATACGCTCACACGGTGGTGCCGTCTACGGTTATTTACACCAATGCGCAGATGATTTTCATGCTGCCACAATCATTGGTGACTACCTCAATTATTGTGGCTCTATTTACCCGTATGAGTGAAAAGGCAGCTGCGGGAGATGCTGATGGCGTTAAGGATGATTTGTCTTTAGGCCTGCGCACTATCGCTATTTTCACCACCCTATTTAGTGCCGGTATTTTCGTGTTGGCCGGCCCGGCCATGCAGGTGTTTGTGCCCACCTTGCGCCCTGAGGAAGTTTCCGCCTCTGCGGCCGTGCTGATGATGTTGGCTATTGGTATTGTGCCGCAGGGTTTATGGGCCACCATGCAGCGCGTAATGCTGGCCTATAACGACACTAAACGTATGCTTTGGGCCGACGTGCCCGTGGGGCTTTCACAAATCATTATTTGCGCTCTGGCTTATATTTTTGCCCCGGCCACCTGGTGGATGATCCTGGCGGCCCTGGGTTCAGCGGCAAGCCAGGCTACCGGCTCGATAATTATCGTGTTTTTGCTGCGTAAGCACCTGCCGCATATGGATGTGCGCCGGGTTAGCGCCACCTACGCATTGCTGGGCCTAGCCGTAGCCCCCGCCGTAGTGGCTGGTTACCTGGTGCGTTATGGGCTCAACCTGATTCACATCAACAGCGGCTTTAGCGACTCTCTAGCGCAGATCCTCATTGTTGCCCCCATCATGACCCTGGTGTATCTACTCACCGCCCGGGCCCTGCGCGTTGAGGAACTAAACAACATTGCCCGCCCGGTTACCTCCGTGGTGCGTAAGGTGGCTTCCCTGCTACCCGCCCCGATCGCCAAGGTGCTTAATAAGGGTGCCGCCGCCCTGGTTACCCCGCCCGCATATAAGAGTGAGAGCGTGCCGCTTAAATACTCTGACGTAATCGCTGAGGGTGAGGTTATCCACGCGGCTGCTACCGACGTCGTCAGTGATCAGGCAACCGGTAAGGTCACGGTAGCTGAGAGCGCCCCTGCCAGCCTAGCTGCCGCCCAGGAGGCCACTACGGCCGCCCGTGACGCCGTCGACGACGCCGCAGCTGAGGGCGCCACTGGGGGACCCGCTAAGGGCGCTACCTCTACCAGCGTAAGCGACACCTCAAAGACTTCGTCCTCCGCGTCTAAGTCGCTAGGTACAATCGCTAACGCAGCTCCTGCTGCAGCTATACCGCCAATTCCTCCGCCCCCGGCGTCGTCGGGCGCGGATACGCCAGCGCCTTCTATTCCTATGCAGCCAGAAGCAGAAAATCTAGTTCAATCTTTCCCGATCGGTTCGGGACGTTATCACCTGTGTGGCAACCTGCCCACGTCGCTTCCGCACGTACGCCGCTACCACGGTATCGACACGATTTTGGACCAGCCGGTAGCCATTTATGTGCTCACCGAAGCTGTACGCAACCAGGTCGAGGTGCTTGAGTCCGCTCAGCGCGCCGCCCTGGCTACCGACCCGCGCCTGGTAAGGGTGCGCGACGTCGAATTAGAGCCGGCTTTTATTGTCACTGACCCGGTTGAGGGGGTTTCCTTTGACCGTCTCATTGAGGACGGCCTGGAGGTTGAGCAGGCCCGCTCCATTATTGGTGAGGTGGCTTCCGCTTTGGATAACGCCTCCCGTCGCGGCCTGCATCACCTGTGCCTAACCGCTGAAGACATCCGTGTCACTGCGGACGGTAAGGTGCGCGTATTTGGCCTGTCCTATGAGTCAGCGCTGCGCCACGTAAAAATTGACCGTGACGAGCATGGCCTGTTGGCTTATGACATCACCGATGCTAAGGCCCTGTTGGATCTGCTCTACTACGGGCTGACCAAGCGCTGGCCGGGTAAGCGCACCGGCATTCCCAGTGCCCCCTTAACCGGCGGTCACCCGGTTTCCCCGGCCACCATTAACCCGCAGGTTCCGGCTGACCTGGACGAGATTTTCGCCCAGCAGTATTCGGGTAGGCCCATCCGTAGCGCCGCCGCGCTGGTAACTGCCCTGGGCACGTGGCAACCGGTTAAGGGTTCTCAGCTGCCGGTAGCTCAGCCCACTGAGTTCACCACTAAGCAGCTTGAAGAGGGCGTTGAGGGTATTGAGGCCGTTAAGGGCCTGATTAAGAACACCCGCATTAAGACCACCCAGCTGGCTTCGCGCGTAGGTAACAGTGTGCGCGAGGACATCAAGGCAGCTAGTGACGCCATTCCGGCCGCCCCTGGCCCGGGCCGTGAGGTTGATTTAAGCGACCTAAGCGACATCATCTCTATGCCCACTATGCCGGCCACGAAAGAGGCGCTAGACGCACCTCGTCCCATGCCCAGCAAGGAAGAAAACGAAGCCGAGTACATCCAGTACAAGGAACGTAGCCGCACCTCCTGGGCGCTGCTGGCCGCCTTGGCGCTGGTAGTGATCCTGGCAGTGGTGTTTGCCCTGTCTAACCTGCTGGGTCTGTCTAACGTTTCCTTCGATGAGGACGATGGTCCCGCCGCTTCGACGGTGCCCACTGTCACCTCCACCCAAGCCCACTAGTTACCGCCACTAGTTAAGTTAGCTGCCCCTAGTTGATAGGGTGCAGCTAACATTTGTATTGGGAACATTCGGACCTAGGTCTCGGTTGTACCTGCCAACGAGCATTTAAGAACAGGAGCAGCATGGTTCACGACGTCGTTATCGTAGGTTCCGGACCTGCCGGTTATACCGCCGCTATCTACGCGGCCCGAGCCCAGCTCAAGCCGGTGCTGGTAGCAGGCGCCGTGACTGCCGGTGGCGCCCTAATGAACACCACTGAGGTGGAAAACTTCCCCGGTTTCCCTGAGGGTATTCAGGGCCCTGACCTGATGAACAACATGATGGAGCAGGCTGAGAAGTTTGGCACCGACATCCGCTATGAGGATGTGGTCAAGCTGGAGCTGGCTGGCGAGGTAAAGCGCGTGCATCTAGAAGATGAGGTGCTTGAGACCCGCACCGTCATCTTCTCCACAGGTTCGGCTTACCGCAAGCTGGGGCTAGAGGAAGAGGATAAGTACTCCGGTCACGGCGTTTCTTACTGCGCTACCTGCGACGGTTTTTTCTTCCGCGACCAGGACATCATTGTGGTGGGTGGCGGCGACTCGGCTATGGAAGAGGCAACCTTCCTAACCACTTTCGCTAAGTCTGTAACTGTGGTGCACCGCCGCGACGAGCTGCGCGCCTCGGCTGCTATGGCTAAGCGTGCCCTGGAGAACCCCAAGATTAACTTCGCTTGGAACTCGCGCGTATCGGCGCTGCACGGTGAGGGGGCGCTAGAGAGCGTGACCCTAACCGACACGGTTACCGGTCAGACCCGCGAGCTGGCGGCTACCGGGCTGTTTGTGGCCATTGGTTCCACCCCGCGCAGCGAGTTGGTGCGTGACCAGCTGGAGCTGGATGCCGCCGGCTATGTGGTGGTTTCTCACCCCTCCACCCGCACTAACGTCCCCGGCGTCTTTGCTTGCGGCGACGTCGCAGACCCCACCTACCGTCAGGCCATCACTGCTGCCGCCTCGGGCACGCGCGCTGCCATAGACGCCCAGCACTACCTGGCTGAACTGAACTAACTAACAATGCGTGGGTTTGCGCCCACAATCCTTTCAATCTCTACTAGGCTAGAAACAGCTCTTACATACAAGGAGAACAATATGTCTAACGCTCTCGCAGTAACTGACGCTACCTTCCAGGATGAGGTCATCAACTCTGACAAGCCCGTAGTGGTGGACTTCTGGGCCACCTGGTGCCCGCCTTGCCGTCAGATGGCTCCGGTGGTTGACGAGGCCGCTAAGCAGCTTGAGGACGTCAAGTTTGTGAAGGTGGACGTGGATGCCAACCCGCTAAGCGCCGCCAAGTACGGCGTGCGTTCCATCCCGGCCTTCCTGGTGTTCCGTGACGGCGAAGTCCGCCACGAGTTCGTGGGTTCGCGCCCCAAGGCTAACTTTGTGGAAGAGGTCCAGAAGGCCGCCTTCCCCAACGCCTGAGCTGCATTTACAGGCAATTTCATCCCTTCCCTATAAAAATTCCATGGGGTTTTATAGGGAAGGGATGATTTGTCAGTTTTTGTGCCAGCCCCCTACGCCCACCTCCCTTAAGCACTAAATATCGACGACGACGTCGCCCACCACCCCTGCTTTTGCCTCACGCCCCAGCCCTAGACCGCCGCACCCCGGCTAGCTCATTTATGACTGGTTCATTTCTAACCAGACTTGTTTCTAATCGGTCTACTTCTGGCCGGTCCACTTCTAACATGCACTGCCACTCCCCTACATCCCGACAGCCACACGATAAACATGTGTTTCACGTGAAACACACACCCCCGCGCACGTCGCCGTCGTCGGCCCCACCCCCAGCACTGCAACCCCCAGCACCCCAAGCACCCAACCGCAGCGCCGTCGTCGGCCCCGCGCCCACAACCCCCAGCACTGCAACCCCAAGCACCTCAGCACTTACGCCCTCAGAGCTTTCCCTCATTACCTAACGGCGCCAACGTGGCAGAATTGGAGCTACGCGCGCCTGGGTGCAACCAGCCCACCAGCGCTTACGAAAGGAACCACCGTGACTGAGAATCAAAGAGGTAACCGACTCGACCCCTGGCTAGACTCCTACGCAGAGCGAGCCGCAGGGCTGCGCGAGTCAGAAGTGCGTTCCTTATTCTCGGTGGCATCGCGCCCGGAGGTAGTTTCACTGGCCGGCGGGATGCCCAACCTCAAAGACCTACCCATGGCCGACATCGCTGAAGCCACCAAGCAGATGCTGCTGCGTGACGGCTACAAAGCCCTGCAATACGGCAACGGCAAGGGCCTGCCGCAGCTGGCAGAGCAGCTCACTGAAGTAATGGCTTATGAGGGCATCGAGGCTGACAGCGCCAACATCCTCATCACCACTGGCTCCCAGCAGGCCGTGGACCTAATTACCGAAATCATGATTAACCCGGGTGACGTGGTGGTCTGTGAGGCCCCCTCCTACCTGGGTAGCCTGGGTATTTTCCGCGCCTATGAGGCTGAGGTAGTGCAGAGCCCTATTGATGCCGACGGCGTCATCCCCCAGGCCCTGGAAGAAACTTTCACTCGCCTGGAGCGCGAGGGCCGCAAGGTTAAGTTCTTCTACACCATTCCCAACTACCACAACCCGGCCGGGGTGTGCGTTAGCGAGGAGCGTCGCCCGCAGATCGTGGAGATTTGCCAGCGTCACCACGTGCTGATTGTGGAGGACAACCCTTACGGCCTACTGGGCTTTGACGGGCGCACCTACACTTCGTTTAAGAGCTTGGCGCCCGATCACGTACTGTATCTGGGATCTGTCTCTAAGATTTTCGCCCCCGGTTACCGTGTGGGCTGGGCCTGTGCGCCGTCGGCAATGTGCGAAAAGCTGAAGCTAGCCTCTGAGTCTGCGATTCTGTGCCCCACCTCTATGGGCCAGTATTCGATCTCCATGTACCTAAGCGAGTTTGACTGGCGCAACCAGATTTCCACTTTCCGAGGCATGTACCGCTCACGACGTGACGCCATGATTCAGGCGCTTAACGACTACCTGCCCATGTGCCAGTGGAATGTTCCCGAGGGCGGTTTTTACACCTGGGTTAAGTTGCCGCAGGGCCTGGATGCCAAGGACATGCTGCCGCGCGCGGTAACTAACTTGGTGGCTTATGTTTCGGGTACCGCCTTCTACGCCAACGGTGAGGGCCGCGACCATATGCGTCTGTCCTACTGCTACCCCAACGAGCAGGATATTCGTGAGGGCGTGCGCCGCATCTCTGAGGTGGTCAACCGCGACCTGGAGTTGGTTTCGCTGTTTGGCACCACCAAGCGCCCAGTTCCCGGGCAGCACTAGTCGCCGGGTCCATGGGCACCGGGTTGCCCCGCCAGCCCTGTCGCCTGTCAGCTGCGGGACCGTCACCGGATACCCGGGCCCCACTTACCCCTATTTACTTACAAATTTTTAGCCGTATAGAAAGTCCTTTTATGACACAGCAATTGCGTGTGGCCATCATCGCCGGCGGCCTCAACCACGAGCGCGAGGTTTCGCTGCGCTCGGCTCACCGCGTAGCTAGGGCGCTGCGCGAGGCCGGCCACGAAGTTAATACTTTCTGCCCTGACGCCTCTATGCTGGCGTCTTTGCGCAGCTACAACCCGGATGTGGTGTGGCCGCTGGTGCATGGCTCCACGGGTGAGGACGGCAGTTTGCAAAACATCCTGCTGGCCTTGGAGGTGCCGTTTGTGGGCACGCACTCCGATGGCTGCCAGCGCGCCAGCTACAAGCCCACCGCTAAGGCTGGGGTGCGTACGGCGGGGGTGGCCACGCCTGGTTCACTGACCCTGCCGCAGTCTTTCTTCAACCAGCTGGGTGCCAATGAGCTGCTGGATTTGGTGATTGCGCACCTGGGTCTGCCGCTGGTGGTTAAGCCGTTCCAGGGCGGCTCGGCGTTGGGGGTTTCTTATGCCGACGACGTCGACTCGCTGCGTTCTGCGATGGTGGAGTGTTTCGCCTATTCTGACAACGCCTTGATTGAGGTGTTTGTGGAGGGCGTGGAGACTTCCGTTTCGGTGGTGCGTGATGGCGACGGCGTAGCTCGGGCCCTGCCGACAGTGGAGATTGTTACTGACGGCTCCTACGACTACGACGCCCGCTACAACCCTGGGCGTAGTGAGTTTTTTGTGCCCGCACGTTTGGATCAGGCGCGTGACGACGCCGTGCGTGAGGCGGCGGTGAAGGTTCACGAGACTTTAGGTTTGGGGGCGCTGTCGCGTTCTGACTTTATTGTCGACGCCGAGGGCACACCTTGGTTCATTGACGTTAACGTGGTGCCGGGCATGACTGAGACTTCACTGCTGCCGCTGGCAGCTGAGGTGGATGGTAACTTCACGCAGCTGTGCCAGCAGTTGGTGTTGGCCGCCTACAACAACTACCAGGGCGAGGCCCAGGACGCCCAGTAGCCGCTAGCGCAGCTTGCCCTGCGCCGCAC
>ERZ773272.363-NODE-363-length-18445-cov-5.587765_pt1 | contig 18445 bp, 14 predicted proteins | sample MGYA00511891_ERZ773272 | MGnify/ENA primary metagenome ERZ773272 (study PRJEB29015, sample SAMEA2738150) | human oral metagenome | biome: human oral; feature: human-associated habitat; material: saliva | place: China | collected 2198 ...
CTGCTGAGCGCCTGAAACGTGCGCGCGTTCTTGAGTCTGTGCCTCAGCGTGGAGCTGTTTCGTATCGTACGAACGCGCGGGAGCCTTAGTCTGCTCGGCGCCCTTCACAGACGATTCAGCGTCCTTCTGAGCTGACACGCCCTTGTCGGTCTTCTCGCTCTTTACTGCCTCCGGCTTTGCCTGTGCGGTCTTATCCTGCGATTTTGACCGGGGAACAAAACCACGTGCTTCGGGTGAGAACCCCTGCTGACCGTCATCAATTCCGTCGTCATACCCATAGGACTGCTGCGGTTTCTCCTGATAGGAAGACCCCGAAGGCGTGAAAGGACGCATGGGAATAAATTCGTTTTCCTCAACGGTTCCGGCGGTTTCTGTGCCCTCTTCCGATGCGGCGGATGCCGCCTGCTGGGCAGGTTTTGACACGATGCGCGCGGCGGATTTAGTCGAGGTCTTCGGTCCCAGACCGGAGGTCACCGAGCTCTCGGCAGAACGTGCCTCTTCATCAAAAATGGCGGGTTTTGCAATCGCGGCGGTCGTCGTCTTCTTCTTAGCAGACGATTCGCCCTCAGCGTGCGAATCATGAGCGCCAGTCTCGTGGGAAGCGCCCTGCCCATCGCGATCTTTCTGCCCGGAAGCCTTCTCGGCATCCCGCTCGCCCGAAAGGCTCGCTCCGGGCTTCACACCAGCGTTCGCGGAACCGGTAGAACCGGGGAAAGCCTCGAAACGCTTGCGCTGCGAAAGGGTCTTGGATACACGTTCCTGAGGCGTCGGCTCAGGCTGCTCAACGACAGACGAGGATTCTGCAGGCTGGGCGGGCGCATCCGAATCCGAGGTCTTATCTCGATCTTGTACATCTTGAGCATGGGCAGTGGCAGCTTCACCAGCGGTTTCATCGGTGGTTTTACCGGTAGCTTTAGGGCGCTGCTCTGTATCTTGATCTTGCTGTTTTTGCTCGTTGGTCTCAGACTCGCCAGCGTGCGCAGTTTTCTCAGTCTTGGCCTCGGCGCTGGGCTCTTCAGTCTTTTCGGTTTTCGCGGTGTCATCGCCTGAGGACTCGACAACATCGACAACCTCAATCACAGAAGCCTGTTTAATCTGTGACTCCCGCTGTTCCTTCGTGCTGTGTGCAATCGCCTGTATATCGGCAACCCAGGCGGTGATCTCGTCAAATACTTCAGGGTTCAGCGAATAGAGGCGGCGCTGCCCCTCGACCAGCACGGTGACTGCCCGTGCCTCACGTAGAACCTTAAGGTGCTTTGAGATAGTGGGTTGGCTCATGTTCAAGTGCTCAACAACGGCACCAACAGTACGTGTTTGTTCAGCCAGAAGATGAACGATATTGCGGCGGGTGGGGTCCGCGATCACTGAAAAAACGTCTGATTGCATATAGCGATTATGACATATTTCGGCGTATGCTCGATACCTGTTTTATGGGTTCTAGCCCGAAACTACGCGGTTTTTCGCTAAGCTTTCCGCGTATATTACCAAATGCTCATAATATTCCGTTCTAGCTATATACCGTTTAGGGCATATACACGCCCGTACAGTGCATGCACCACAACAACCGTTCCAACATTATCCCTAGAAATACCTATGATGTTCCGCTCAGCTGCATGCCTGGGCGATACACTAGAGAAAGCTAAACATCCCCACCAAGACCGTACCCCGCCCAAACTCTGCGCACGATCGGAAAGGAGGCACCCGTGGGACGCTATCTACGTCGTCTGCGCGCGCATCAGCGCAAACGGGTGCGCGATTTTTCTCAGGGTCGCATCTCCACCGCTATCGGCAAGGTTCCGCCTACATCGCCGATGATGTATGAGCAGGAAGAGGTCACTCGTCGCTTCAACCCCTTCGATGTCCGAAGCTACGAGAAGCTGCGCAACCTTATTGATACGACTGTCTTCTCTTCACCCTCACGAACCGCTATCGCGTCCTTCTTTCTGGTGATCATTTTCTTCACCGTAACGTTGAGCCTGCCGATTTCTTCGGTTACAGGCGAACCTGCGCCATTTCACCATGCATTCTTCACCGCCACCAGTGCGGTGACCGTGACCGGGTTGACGACCGTTTCAACAGCGGCCCAATGGTCAGTATTTGGGCAGGTTATGATTCTGCTCGCCTGTCAGATTGGTGGCTTAGGTGCGCTGACCATGACCTCGCTTCTTGCCCTGGCGATCGGGCGGAAAATGGGTTTGCGCTCTAAACTTATCGCGCAGGAAGAGCTCAGTATCGGGCGCCTCGGTGAGGTCGGCAGTGTGCTTCGTACCGTCGCTTATACTTCAATCGGGATCGAATCGACAATCGCCCTCGTTCTTACCCCGCGTTTTTTGCTTCTTGGCGAGAATCTGCCCACCAGTCTGTGGCACGGTATTTTCTACGCTATTTCGTCCTTTAATAACGCCGGGTTCACCCCGCATTCCGATGGCTTAGTACCCTATGGGCACGATTTTTTCGTGCTCGCACCCGTCAGTATCGCGGTGTTCTTGGGGGCACTCGGGTTCCCCGTGCTGATGACGATTCAGCAGAAACCCTTCCGGCCCCGCGACTGGACTCTAACGACCAAACTCACGGTGACGACCACGAGCATCCTGTTTGCGTTGGGTGCCTTGCTCTGGGGCATAGCCGAATGGGCAAATCCGCGTACTATCGGCAATTACGGCGCGGGTGAGAAGATTCTCAGCTCGATTTTCGCTTCCATCATGACGCGCTCGGGCGGGTTCAACCTGGTCGATATGAACGATATTCGCCCGGTTACCGGCCTCATAACCGATGTGCTCATGTTTATCGGCGGCGGCTCAGCATCTACCGCAGGCGGCGTGAAAGTCACCACGATTGCCGTGATTATGCTTGCAATTATTGCGGAGGCACGCGGCGACCAATTTGTGATGACTTTCGGGCGCACTATCCCGGTGTCGGCGCTACGCATCGCCATTTCGGTGACGATGATGAGTACCGGAATTGTACTTGTGGGCACCGGAGTTCTGCTGGCGATAACAGACCAGCCGCTCGTGCGCGTGCTCTTTGAAGTCATTTCCGCATACGCAACCTGCGGACTATCAAATGGACTCTCCACGGAACTGCCGCCCTCGGGCATCTATGTGCTCTCCCTGCTCATGTTTATTGGGCGAATCGGCACCATTACCGCCGCCACCGGTTTGGCGCTGAGGTCTCGCCGCCGCCTGTATAAGTACCCCGAAGAAAGGCCCGTCATTGGCTAGTAACCATAACGCCCCCGTACTGATTATTGGGTTGGGACGGTTCGGTTCGGCGACCGCCGCCCAGCTTCATGCCCAGAATAAAGAGGTTCTCGCCATTGAGAAAGACCCCGAGATTGCGCAGAAATGGACGGGCGTGCTCACCCACGTGGTCTCAGCAGATGCCCGCGATATTGACGCGCTCAGGCAGCTGGGTGCAAGTGATTTCGGGTCTGCGGTTGTGGGTGTGGGTACCTCAATTGAGGCTTCCGTGCTGATTACCGCGAACCTGGTCGATCTGGGGGTTGAACGTATCTGGGCGAAGGCGATCACCCCCTCACACGGCAAGATTCTAGAGCGTATTGGCGCGCATCATGTGGTCTACCCGGAGGCGGATGCGGGCCGCCGCGCCGCGCACCTGGTGTCGGGGCGCATGCTGGACTATATCGAGTTCGACGACGATTTTGCGATTGCCAAGATGCGCCCGCCGAAGGAAACTCACGGGTTCACCCTGGCGGAGTCGGATATTCGCGCGAAATACGGGGTGTCTGTGGTGGGCATTAAGTCTCCTGGCGAGGAATTTACCTATGCGGATGCGGCAACGCGCATCCATTCCCGGGATATTCTGATTGTCTCGGGGCAGGTGGATCTGATCGAGCGTTTCGCGGCCCGCCCATAGGTTCTGGCTTCCCCTTCTTCGTCATAAAAAGAGCCTTTATTCAAATAAAGGCTCTTTTTATGTAGGGAGTACGCAGGAGGCAGAGATTAGTCAGCCGTGTACTGTTCGCTCAGCTCTGCGGAGCGGGCGGCGCAGGCGCGCATAGCATCCTCGGTGAGATCGAAAAGTCCCTTGTCAATAAAGGTATTGATGGCGCGCTCAGTGGTTCCGTTCGGGCTGGTAACAGCCTTACGCAGGGCGGCGGCATCCGGGTTACTATCCAGCAGGTACCCTGCTCCCGCAATCGTTGCGGATGCGAGCCTCTGTGCGGTCTCTTCATCCAGACCGAGCTTCACACCGGCACTCGCCATAGTCTCTGCCAGCAGGAACCCGTAGGCGGGGCCGGATCCCGAAACGGCGGTGACCGCATCCATCTGGTCTTCTCGCACCTGCACTACTAGGCCTACGGTCTCTAGGATCTTCTCGGCGAGCGCAAGCTGCTTCTCAGTCACTGCCTCACTCACAGAGATCGCCAGCACGCCTTTGCCCACGCTTGAGGGCGTATTGGGCATGCAGCGGATAACCGGCTGCCCCGCAGGAAGAGCCTTCTGCAGCGTATCGAGGGTGACTCCTGCCGCCACCGAAATGACGAGTGCATCCGGGGCGAGAGCGGGCGAAATTTCGCGCGCCAATTCAACGATTCCATAGGGTTTAACCCCCAGAAGCACTACGGATGCGCCGCTGACCGCCTCACGGTTGGCTTCGGGCTTGAGCTCGCACCCGATCACGACGGCATCTTGCCCGTTAGGCCCTAACTGATGGCGCAGGCGGTCTATGGAGTTTTTACTGCGCACGGTGGCACGGATAGCCTCTGCGGGGTATCCGCCCTCGATGAGCCCGGCTGCGATGGAACCGTTCATGGAGCCGGTGCCGAGGAATGCTATATGTTCGGTCATCTTCGATCCTTACTGTCTGCTTCGTTCGTGTCACGGGGCGCATGCCGCCCGCACCACGGGGTATGTTATCTAGCATACAATCCAACACCGGATCCGGCGGCTCCCCGCATGTATTCCGATACAAAAAAGGGTTGCGGTTCGCGACTAGAATGTAAAACGATGAAAACACGTCTGATTCGCTGTGCCCACCTTCTGCTGTGCACTGTGCTGGTTGGCGCGGCCACCGGTGGCGGGGCGATTATTCTGCACTACCTCCTGGATATCATGCAGGAGCTCACGTTCGGGCATACGGAGGCGGAGCATCCGATCGTGACGGATCACAGCGATACCGTTCGACGTGTGCTGGTGTTGATCGCGGTGGGCGTGGCGGTCTCTATCATCTGGTTTTTGCTTCAGCGGCGCACTAAGCTGGCGTCTGTTAAAGCGCAGATTCGCGGCGAAACTCCGCAGGAGCGCCGCCCGGGATTTCTACGGCAAACCCTGCACAGCCTCACTCAGATTGTGGCCGTGGGTGCGGGTGCGCCGGTGGGTAAAGAGGTTGCCCCGCGCGAGCTGGGCGCACTGTTTGCTGGGCGTCTGGCGGATCTGATGCGCATCCCGCAGACCGTGCGCCCGGTGTTGGTAGCCTCGGCTGCGGCGGCGGGTTTAGCGGCTGTGTACCAGGTTCCGGTGGGCGGTTTTGTTTTCCTGTTTGAGGCTCTCGGTTTAGCCCTGTCGCTGCGCAATATTTTCACGGGTGCGATCCTGATTTTTGTGGCAACCTGCACCGCGCATCTGGTGATTCCGGATGCGCCCACCTACCCCGTCCCGCAGCTGCAGACCACCGGTGAATCGCTGCTGCTCGCGGTTGTTCTTGGTCTGGCTATCACTCCCCTGGCGCTGTGGTTCCGGGCGGCGTCTCAACGCGCAGAGAGCCGCAAGACCACGAATCGGAACGTGCTCTGGCGTCTTCCTCTGGTACTTGCGTTGGTGGCGGTGACCTCGATTTTCCTGCCGGAGATTCTGGGGAACGGACGCCCGTTGACCCAGCATATTTTCGATGCCGCATCCGGTTTATCTTCGAGCTCCAGCAGGCTTGACGCTACCGCCTTAGGCCAGGCGCTTCTCTATGCCCTCGCGTTGCTGGCAGCTAAAGCGATCCTGGTGGTGGCGAGCCTGCGTAACGGCGCCTACGGAGGCACGCTCACACCGGGGTTAGCCTTGGGTTCCGCCTGCGGTTTCGTGCTTACGGGCGCTCTAATCCTCGTGTTCCCGCCGCTGACTCAACTTCAACCGGGCGCGGGAGCGCTTCATGCATCAGAACTTCTCGGGATAGCCGGGCTGCTGGGTGCGGTCACTTTCCTGAGCCTGTCGATGAACGCCCCGCTGAGCGCCTGCGCCCTAATTCTCGGGTTCGCCGGGCAAGACTGGCAGGCGTATGCGCCTTTCGCGGTAGCGGTCGGCACGGCATGGGGTGTCAAATACCTGTGTATGCGCTTGGGCAACAAAACACAACCATCCCGCAGACCGTAACGTCTGGCCAGCATTAAGACTCGGCTGGTTGAGCACATGTAAGGGAATTTCGCGTGCTTCACGCGTGTCGCACAGGCGGCATGCACAGGTTTCTTGCGTGGATGCGGCTATAATAATTTACTTTACAGTGCATCTATTTTAGGTGTGTTCAGATTCTTCTACCCGTCGTCGGCTTCATGCCTACGGTACCGCGGGCGAAGATTCACCGGGCTTTCCGGGCGATGCACACACCCGAAAGAGGGTGCCTGCCGCGCATCCGACTGCAGGCTCAAGCTCGACTATACATATGGTGTTGTGCAAGGTAACTTCGTGTTGTACGCTGACTTGGAGATATCTCTCGCTATCCTTAAAGAGCCCAATATTTCCGGGGTGTTTAGGCAACTCGTGCCCGTTTTGGGTACTATTGCAGAGGTTATCCCGCGAAATTCCAGTTCGCAGCCTAGCCATACCGCTGACCGCGCCTTAGCTGAGCTCTTACCGGTGCCTAGCACCCGCTGGATTTTCTAGGCGGAAGACCACCCCGCCCGCACCGGCTCGACACCTGCCCACAGACTTTAACACCAGCCACAGCATCCGAGGGAGACACGATGAGCGATAAGAATCCTCATACCTCTGAGCGCATACAGGATTCGCACCACCAGGGAGGTGCGCCTTTCAGCAATCCTCGACGCTCTCAGACTTCGACGACTGTGCAGCACGTGCAGGAAGAATCACCTGCCCAAAACTCGCTGCCCCCTCAGGATGCTGGACCGGATGCACCCGCCCAAACCCCGCAGGCAGCGCAGGGTCCGCAAGGCGCGAAGACTCAAGAGTCCGCTGAGAAACCTGCCGAGGATTCTTCTGCCGAGAGCGCTCACGCTGCCCAGTCCACGCCGTGGGGATCACAGACCTCAAAGCCCCAGCCTGCCGAGGTCGAGAGCGCTCAACCCGCCGCCGTTGAGATCGATACGAACACCCCTGCGGAGGCGCTTCCCCAGAGCATTTCACGCCCGGACGCTGACGAGGCTGTGCACCACGAAAATACGCAGACCCGTCAGCTGCCGGTACAGAGCCGACCTGAGCAGGGTCCGCTAAGCTCGTATCTTTCGGAGAAACCACAGGATTCTGAGGCTCCTGAACCCGCCGCCGCACACGCGGAGGCGCCGGAGGCTGAACCTGCCGATAACATTCCGCAGTCCATCTCGCGCCCGGACGCTGACGAGGCTGGCGACGCGGAAGACGTGAGGACCCGCCAGCTTCCTGCCCAGGCCCAGGAACAGGGCGCATTCCCGTCCATCGCCGATACGATGTCTGCCGCTCGGGCAGAGCGCGGGTATAGTGCCCCTGCCGACTCCGCTGCATCCGAGGCACAGGCTTCCACAGAGAAAACCGGGGCTAAGAAGGTGTATGAAGACACCATGCCCGCATCCGCAATTCCGATCATTACGGCGAACACCCCAGCGGTATCGGTCGGGGCACCGGCAAGCGGTCAGATAGCCGCAACTACAGGGGCGGTGCCTGCGGGTGCCGAGAAAACCCCCGAGCAGAAACGTTCGCGCGAGCTCAAGACCATTGTTACGGTAACCGCGATTCGTACCGTTCTGCTTGCCGCATGCCTGGTGATGTATGGCTTCGGCTTTGGCGGCGGCGGAACCTTCAACATGATGCTCGGCTACGGCGGCGCAGTGTATATGCTCGTGCAGATTGCGGCGTGCATTTTCGCGGTGCGCTCGAAGTCTACGAAGGGCATGCGCATCCTGAATGGAATTAGCGCCGGATTGGGTATTATTCTGCTGATCGTCACGGCGATCGTCTATGCTGGCTGGTCGGGTGAAGATTCTTCAGCCGGAGCCTATATCTTCATCATGGCGGATATTATTCTGAGCGTGATTATTGCTTCGGCTCGGTCAATCATCGAGCAGCCGAAGGACGACGTTGAACCCGAGAGGTTAGCACGCGAATAGGCGGTCGTTTTCTCACAGTCTAAGGTCGGATGCGCCGGGTACGATCCTGGCGCATCCGACCTTTATGCGCGCTCTTGTGAAAAACACCAGACTCTACGGCAGAAAACTACCGGCTGGCACGGTTTGGGACTAAATGCCTGTGTACCCCGTCAAAGGGCTACAGACACTTCTAGTCTTAGAGAAGCCTGCCTAATCGGCCGATTTGTTACAGACTGTGACGTCATGCCTTGTTTACTAGACACTCGTGCTTCTTCCCCGGTATAACGCCTTCAGACCCTCGGTTGAACATGTGTATATCTGAGCTGTATTTAGCTTACGAACATTAAGTTTTGATAAATCATCCCTGAGTATGAGGGTTTTTAATGCCGCAAAGGCATAGTATAGAAACTCAACCTATACACCAGACATGCTTGCGAACCATATTTTGGGGGAATCATGAGCACACGAGCAGCATCTGCGGGAGCGTACACCGCCCTAGGCGGCGTTGAGCGTGCGCACGGCATCCCGCAGCGTGGCTCGGGTGAGGTTACCTTCAGGCATACGTTGGCATCCGTGGGGTACACGGTACGCGTTCTGTTTATGGTACTCCCGTATGTGATGACGTTCTTCGCGCTTCTGGTGAGTGGCGATTTGACTAGCGACTGGAGCCACATACTGTTCCACCCGATGGGGCAGTTCATTCTGGTATACGCGCTGGGGCATATTGTTGCGAACGTGTGCTTCAATTTTCGGATGGGCACCGGGCTGGTGCGGTCCGTCAATGCTTTAGGCGCGGTACTGTGTGTGGCGGTTTCTCCGCTGTGGTTCCGACTGCTCACGAGCGGTAACCTGGCGCTGGATGCGCTGTGGACGCTCACGATCGTGCCCCTTGAGTTTGTGGCGTGCTTGACGTTTTACATGCACGCGGTACGGAGGGATGGGTAGACCCCTCCAGACCCTCGCACAGTGTCAGTGAGAGCACCTCCCTAGTGAGCACCCGACGTTCGTTCTTCCGTCGGGTGCTCACTCTCTGTCCGAAACTTTTCGCAGTGGTACCAAAGTGGGAGCGAAAAATTGCATGGGAACACGGTCTTCGCTTCTGGATTTTAGATACCCCGCATATTCTCGCGCGTAACAGCGCATAAGAGCGGGTAAAAGCTCCACCTGTTAAGTGCAGTGTTACCAAAATAACGCCTTGTCACGGAATATTGAAACACTGTTTATGTGGCGTGGGGTGTCTCAGATTCAACTTAAAGGTGTAAAATTCCTGCTGAAGACTAGCTCTACGACAAGTACGGCATTAGACACCCACTCGCCACAAGGAGCCCCGTCATGGACGACCACCGCCTCAACGCAGAGTCACGCATACAAAGCATTACAGAGCCGCCGCTTTTAGAACCTTCTAAGCCGCGGACTGCCAGACCTATCGCCTGGTCAATTCTTATATGTGCGATCCTTTGCGTGATAGCCGCAATTATTATTCCGTTCCTCACCAAACAAACCACTCTCTCACTTGTGCTGTATGCGATCGGCGGTGTGCTCACAGTTCTCGCACTCATCGTATTCACCCGCCGGAACCGGCCAAGCGTGGCGACGGTCGCCCACAAAAGCGTTGATATTTTTGGCGTTACACGTGCAGAACGTGAGTCTATCTACCAGCAAGCTACCGCTCAGCTTGAGGATCAGCAGGCGAAAACGCGGCAGAAAAGTCTCTATACCCTGCTTGCGCTCGTCGATAAATGCCTTGAGGACGAAACTTTAAGCTACGAAGACCGCAATAAGGAGGGGCAGCGCATCGTCAATAAGATCAGCGGGTACATTCAGTCTCCGCCGATTTTTGACCCGCACGCCCTGGAGCTTACGCACGGCGCATTTCACGCGAAGAGCGCCCTTCTGCGCGAAGAAGCTGAGCTGCGTTTCGGCCTGATGCAGCAGATCCGCGACCGTCTGCGCGCTCCCTCGGATGCGGGCGGCTACCAGGACGGCCCGTGGACGAACTTCGAATACGATTTTTCGGGAAGCACCTTCTTCTACCCCATCGAGTTCAGCCGAGTCTTCTTCAATAAGACCGCTGATTTCAGCGGGTGCACCTACAGGTACGAAGCCGATTTTAGCGGCACGATCTACCGTAACTGGGCGGATTTCCGCGGTTCTACCTATCTGGCGCACGCAAACTTTAGTGGGTCTTCGTACCACGGCGCGGCATCGTTGAACGATTCCGTATACCGCAGCACCGCAGACTTTAGCGGCAACCTGTACCTGGATCAGGCGAACTTTAGCGGGTCTACGTACCATGATGCGGTAACTTTCGTGGATTCCACGTACCGCAACTGGGCGGTGTTCCGTAACTCAACGTACCTTGGCTCGGCGGATTTCAGCGGGTCTGTCTATCATAATCAGGCGAACTTCCATAACTCCGTCTATACCGGCGCGGTAACCTTCAACAACTCCGTCTATCATAATCAGGCGAACTTCCATAACTGCGTGTACACGCGGGTGGCAAGTTTTGGCGACTGCACCTATCATCGGGCGGATTTCAGCGGGTCTGTCTACACGGACGACGTGCATTTCAATAACTGCCGTTACGGTGGCGATGTGTATTTCCGCCGGTCTGTTTATAACGGTTGGGCTGATTTTCAGGGTTCGGTGTACAGCAAGTGGGCGAATTACACGAGCTCGCTGTACTACGGTCTGGCGGGGTTCCAGAACTCGACGTATGCCGACAAGGCGCTCTTTAGGGGTTCCGTATATGGTAATGCGGTGACCTTCCAGGGTTCTGTCTTTACCGGCGCGGCGCCCGCTTTCATGAATGTTGAGGCGTGGGCGCAGTACATTTCGTTCTTCGCACCGACAGAGAATGTCTTCTCTCTGGGGCAGGGCTACGCTATCGATACCGGTGCATCCGGGCTGCCGAGCGAGTGCCCGCCTCTGGCTGTGGAGCATCAGCAGTATTTGACGTATAAAAACGGCGAGTTGCAGGAGATCACCCAGCATCTTCACGGCGACGATGCGCGCAGCACCGATAAGTTGGGCCTGACCAAGGAGCTTTCGGGCAGGCTGAAGTCTACCGTTGAGGAACTGCACGCCTGGCGTGAGAAAATCACGACAATCCCGCTGCAGGAGCAAGACCGCCAGCAGGTAGGGGTTTAGGGGTTCCTCTCCCCTGTCTCTTGCGCGTCTTGCGTAAAAAGGATCTTTATTCGAATAAAGCGTACTTTTCGCCTCTTTATTCGGATAAAGAGCCTTTTTAGCGGCTGAAATCCGGAGGCGGCGAATAAGGATGCGGTAGGGTGAAGGGGCACGCCCCAACCACCACGCAAGGAGCCACCCGCCATGACCGCCAGAGACGAGAAAACCCTGAACGTCGTGAAAAGCTCTGAGAGGTAGACGAGACGCACACGCATAGGCTTGTCATTGCGACTGACAAGTCTCTGGAGCGGTCAGAAATTTTGGAGAAACTAGAAGAGCACCTTTGACGAAGAGTCTGTGTCACGATAGACGCTGCCTTCCTAAGCTATTAACAAGTAGGGTATGACAAATTTCCCTGCACTTACGAGGTGTCTGCGATAGAGTGAAAGCGATAGTTCAAATTTCCCTATAAGGAACTAACAACCCATGCCAGAGGAGTGCATAACAGAATTTATGCCGTATTATTTCTTCCAACATAAAGTTTTGCTGCGATATAGCAACCTTATATATAAAAAATTGCTAAATCGCAGCACCTATGTCATACTCAAGCTTGAGGTGTTGCAATGAACGACTTAGGAAAACATCTGAGATGTTGCCGTGAAAAACTTAACATGAGCTTACGAGCAGTCGCGGAGAAAACAGGGGTCACCGACTCAAGACTGAGCAAAATTGAAAACGGAAAGCTTAATTGCCCTGCTACGGTACTCCGTAGCCTTTCTAAAATATATGGAGTTTCAGTTATCTCCATGTTCCTAATAGCAGGCTATCTCAAACGAGATGACTTGCAAGAATATCAATACGTCTTTCAGGGCGTCGATAAGCTGGACGATGAAGAACGAAAACATATCCAGGAAGAGATCATTTTTCTGGTTAGGAAGAAGGAATCAGCACTATGATCTACAAATTAGGAGAGCTGTTCTGCGGTCCGGGCGGGGTCGCATGGGGAGCAATAAATGCGGATATCGGCAATTCGGAATACGGAATTGTGCATCAGTGGGCAAATGACTATGACGCAGACACGTGTGACACTTATAGGCGTAACATATGTCCTCAAACTCCAGAGACCGTCTACCATGAAGATATCCGGAATCTCAATATGGGTAACCTTTCTGATATCGATGCTTTAGCATTTGGATTTCCCTGCAATGACTATAGCGTAGTCGGTGAGCGAAAAGGGATGGATGGCGTTTATGGCCCGCTCTATTCCTATGGTATAAAAGCCCTAAAGGAATTTAAACCACAATGGTTTCTTGCTGAGAATGTTGGGGGACTAAAAAACGCCAACGAAGGGAAGGCTTTCACTAAGATCCTTACCGAACTTCGGGAAGCAGGATATAACCTAACTCCCCATCTTTACAAGTTTGAGGAATATGGAATTCCACAGGCAAGGCATAGGATTATCATTGTTGGCGTAAGAAATGATCTTGATGTCACCTTCCATGTCCCATCATCCGTACCTTTTACAGGGATTGATAATTCCTGTAAAACTGCGATTGAAGTCCCTCCGATCCCAAAGGACGCATTAAATAATGAAAAAACACGTCAATCAGACATTGTGGTTAAACGTTTAGAACATATCCTTCCGGGGCAAAATGCTTTTACAGCAAATCTGCCAGAAGAATTAAAGCTAAACATCAAAGGGGCAAAGATCAGTCAGATATATAAGCGTCTTGAACCAAATAAACCTTCCTATACTGTCACGGGAAGTGGCGGCGGCGGGACGCATATTTATCATTGGTCTGAGCCAAGAGCACTTACAAACCGCGAAAGGGCCCGCCTTCAGACTTTCCCAGATAACTATACATTTATGGGAAGCAAAGAAAGCGTAAGAAAGCAAATTGGCATGGCAGTCCCATGTAAAGCAGCAAAGATAATTTTTGAAGCAATTCTTAATTCTTTTGCTGGAATTGATTATCCATATACAAAACCCAATATTAACGAATAATAGATCCAGGAGTATCACATAATTTATGTGGTACTCCTGGAATTATTGCTTACAATTTTTTGGTATAGTTTATCAAGATTTTTTTCAGCATTAGATGCATAAGACCAAGCTCCAATAGTCACTAGATTTTTTCAGTTCACATTCCCATATTATAAGCACGTTCCAAAAGTCTTTTTCCAGTCGTTCTTTATTTTCCCTATCGCGTTCAACGTTTCGATTAATTTTATTATACCAATATTTCTTATTTGTTAAAGGCCAAGCAAAACGTTTACAGTTATGATGGTGCCAAAAACAGCCATTTACAAAAACAATCGTCCTGTATTTTGGGAATACGATATCTGGACGCCCAGGAAGATCTTTGACGTTCTTCCTGTATCGAAGTCCACACGAGAATAAATATTTCCTGACTTTCTGTTCAGGTTTTGTATTTTTACTGCCGATGTGCGACATATTCATACTTCGGACTTCTTTTGTATGTTTATCAGCCATTTTTATTCTCCCCTTCTGCTTACTGAAAAATCCATAAAATACTGCTCATCATCTATTTTGTAGAATGAGACATCCTGTCTCCCATAAGCTTTCAGGTCTTTCGCGGTAACATAAGCTCCATTGGCGAGCCCCAGCCTCTTCCGAAAATACTCTCCTAACTGTGCATTGCTTGCTGGCGTGGTAATCGCTTTATCTCCTTGTTGCTCCACACGAAGCTGAAGCGTGTGATGGTCATCTGTAACGACAAGAAAATGTTGCTTATTTAGTGGAAAGAATCCACTCTTGGCTATTTTACTAGGAAGATGGATATATGCTTCATTAGGATTACGTTTTTCTCGTTGCCCCCAGTTAAGCCCAGACGTCTTACCCGGTTCTCCTGTCTTCTTCGTAACAAGCGGAAGTTTTATGTAATTTGGGTCTGTTGGCGATAAGGTAGTGATGTCTGGAATATGTGAGGTTGCAATAACTATGTAATCCTCAACTTCGGAGTTGACACAGTATATTGATTTCTTGATTATTGCCTTAAAAGTTTTATATGCCGAGTCGGCCTTGCACAATGTTATTGAGCCACGCCCATCCAGCGATAGTAAAGAATTCTGTGTAAAATTGTATGAGCATGTAAAGGCTTTAACAGGTATATCATCTTTTATCCAGATAAAATAGTTCTCCTTTACTTCAGGAGTTCCGTCAAGATAACTACAAGTAAATGTATTTGAGACTTCCCCATAGTGTGCTTTGTGAAGCGCTTTAAACCCCTCATGATCTTCCTTGATTACACCTTGTTCCGTAGAAGTAAGGATAAGTTCCGTGGATATCCCTTCTATACCTTGTTCTCTATACGTTGTCAGAAGCCAGGATGCCATACTTGGGCTAGCTTCTGATGATAATATACATAACCTATCTGGTCTAAGTGAGAAAAATGGGTCAATTAGTATTTTCTGGGCAGGGCTGTCAGAATAATCTGATCTCATCAGAAATCACTTCTCCCCTTCAAAAACAGCATAATACACAGCTCCTTCCGGCAACTTAATATTCGGAATCCACAGGGGTTTCCCTCCCCAACCCTTTGTTCCAGTAACCTGGTACATGGTCAGAACAGCTTTATCTGAGAAAGATCCGCTGAGCTTCCAATCATCCGGAGACAGCAAAGCACCGGTTCCCTGCGCAATATTTCTTTCCCGTCTTACGATCAATATTCCCTGTACAGTCGGTGTCTCAGCAAGAATGGCATCAAGAATCGATTGAAAGGCATTCATTTTAAAATCAGGACTTGCAATAATATGCGATAGTATTTCCTGCATTAGCCTCAAACTCACCTGATGATAAGGCTCTGAACTAGGGAATCTTGCAAGTAATTTTGAAATTCCCTCAATTGAATCATTATCTGGATAGAATGGATAGTAATTCGTGCCTCCAGAGATAACTCCAATATGTTCATTATCAAGTACATTTTTTCTGGTCGGATTCAGTTCTTCTGGGTAGTAAACTTTAATATCCTCAACACCATTTTTAACTTGCATGATAATCGAATTATTAGTGGCATTAATATCAGAAAATAGTTTATAAAGATTTTCATCAATGTAGACCTTCATAAGACCTGGATCCCTATCATAGCCAAACATACGGCTGTGTTGCCACATGGTGTCTGCCTGTGGTTTTTTGCTCGTACGGGTGTAGTAGATAGTCTGAAGTCCCGGGAATGTTACTCCCCTTCCCAGAGTATTACCACCAATAATAAAATTACAGCCTTCGGAATAATCTGTATTTTTGACTTCTGATTTCCCGTTCATAACAATATTCTTTACGCCTTTTTCCAAAATTTCTCTTGCTTTAGAAAGAAAGGCGTAAAATGAAACCTTTTGATATTTTTCGGGATTAAGTTCACTATATTTTACACGCAAATCGGATTCAAATTCAGAGTCAATATTCTCCCGGTACCATGCTAAACACGACTCAATCTTATTGGCATATTTCTCATGTTCAGTAACTCGAAAACTCGGATGAACAAGACAATTTGATACTTTTCCTCCAGATGCTAGTATATGCGCAGATACTGCAATATGTTGCAAAACAACTTCTCGTACGGGATTTTTCAGCGTATCAAGATAGGTTACGCACTTAGGTTTTCCTGCTTTTCCTGGTGAGGGAAAGAAAAAGTCCCCGCCGAGGTATGCATCTCCTGCCTGGAAATAGTATGTAAAATATGGACGCCACCCAGATTTTAGAGTCTGCAGGAACAAAGCCTGGGGTGTACCAGTTACCTGAAGGTATAAACTACTTAACGCATCACTTCTTATAGTATCTAAATATTTATTAATAGATGACTTTTGATCCTTGTTTACAAGCGTATTCAAAGAAGCTGCATCCGCCTCATCATCAACAATAAATAATGGATTCCCCTTCATAAATCCTGTTGATTTTAGAACATTTGACCACTGCCTAAGGACGCGGGCATTCTTTTTCAATACAATAACTGTCGGCTTAATTAAGTTATTATCAACAAAAATTCTAGAATCATTTTCCCCACAAATACAAAAATCATTCAGATCAGATTTTACCCGGTCAAGTGTCTGTTGTTGCAGAACCACATTATCTGTAGTTAGAAGTATAAAAACAGGAAACCCAAGATCAGCTGCTTTACACATGATACCGAACATCTGTCCTGTTTTCCCGGACTGCACATTACCCATGAGAAGACCAATCTCATGGCTTATAAAAGAAAAATTCTTTAGGTATTTCTTACCAATATCCTCCGCCGTTTTAGAAATTGATTCAGCAAGTTTTGGGTTTCCCCGATCAACTATATTTTCCAAATATTTTTCTAAATACTGCATGTACTATTCTTCCTCTTTTCCGATAAATGCAAGTAGCCAGACATCGAGGCTTTTACCATACTCATCTAAATCAACTTTTCCAGTCTTCTTAAAGAAAAGCCTATCACAACCATACTCCGCAAGCATTTCTTGCGTAATCATACCCTCCCGTTCTACATCATCCGCAGTATTATTTATAGGTTTTACAATCCCGGCCGCTGCAAGACGGCCTTTCAACCATCGGCCCATAATTAATTCATCGCCGATTGCGCTAAACTGCTTATTATTATCGCTTGTTGTATGGGCTTTAAACTTATAACCATCATCTGTAACAACAAAGAATGGTTGATTTTTCCCTGGATACCCCTCCATTTTATAAGTTTCCGCTCCAACCGTTAACTGGGTTTCATACCAATCACGAGATTTTCTTTTACTACGGGGAGCTGCGTAGCAGACATTGATATTAGACTTTGTAAAATGTTTTCCATCATCCATAAAACGTTCCGATGCTTTTGGCACCTTTAGTCGAAGATCAAAAGATACTTCTGCATCGCAATTTTTATAGAACTCTACATTAGACTGGGGGATTTTTGTAACAAGTTCAATATCATTGAGTGCCATATTATTTTCATGGATAAGCGATATATCTGTGGCTTCTGAAATATTTACTGATATTCCATCAGACTTTAAATCTTCAAGATGCTTTGCAATCTCTACGGATTCCTCTTCATCATCCGTAAATGTAGCGATTTCATACTGTCTCTTATTGGAAGATTCTGGTTTAATAACACCAAGATTTGCGGAACCAACAATAGCAGAGTATGGACTTTTATTCCTATAAAAGCAATAGATCTTTCCATGATATTTAAACGGCTTTACAATTCTAATTTCACCTATATTAGATTCTTGCCACTTCTGGTTTATTCTCAGCGCTAGATGATAAGCACGTTCTGGCATACCTTCTGCATAATACATACCAATTGTTAGACACACAGATGAAATATCACAGAGCTCTACTTGTAATGCAAGTTCTTCCAGCTACTCCGCTGAGATGTATCCTACTGCGATTTCAATACGGTCTGCTTCTTTTATTTGATTATTGAAACAATCTATTACCGTATCCTGACCATCAGATATTCCGAGCGGAAGAATATTTGAATATAAAATACGCATGCTACCTCCATATATTTTTGCTCAACTTTATTTAAATATTTCACCTCAAGTGGAAAAGAATTCCATACCTGAGGATACTTGATCTGTAAAGCTGAGAGTTCATAAAGCGAACCTCCGTAATAATAGTAGCAGATTTTTTTCATCAATTTATAGGTTCCTTCCCTCTACTCTCCGAGAGCTATAAACAGGTGACTTCCATTTGTCCGACGAATTTTCTTATGTAGAGGTAATGTCCCAAACCGCAACATCAAGACCTCACACAGAGCCCGATAAACCTCTGCGGCATATACTATTCATCTTTTTGGTAGACATAATCCTTGAAGTAGTCAGGGTCGCCGTCGCTGTCTAGCCAGAGCTCAAACCAGCCGAGGAAGTCCTGGCGCTCACAGCAGGGGCTAACACCCACATCCGAAAAGCTCCACATCTCACCGGCGCACGGTCCGGCGGTGATCAGCTCATAGGTCATGCCGCATCCTTCATCCATGAGCTCAACACCCTGGTTCCCCAGCTTACGCTCAAAAGACTCATCGCTCAGTTGCTCTTCGTCCTCCTCATCCTCCCAAACCCAGCCGTCCGTGAGCGTCATGGGGA
>ERZ773272.370-NODE-370-length-18320-cov-24.975308_pt1 | contig 18320 bp, 18 predicted proteins | sample MGYA00511891_ERZ773272 | MGnify/ENA primary metagenome ERZ773272 (study PRJEB29015, sample SAMEA2738150) | human oral metagenome | biome: human oral; feature: human-associated habitat; material: saliva | place: China | collected 2198 ...
GCCCGGCACCAACGGCCAGCACGCTTTCTACCAGCTGATCCACCAGGGCACCCGCCTGATCCCCGCGGACTTCCTGGCCTTCGCCAACCCGGTCCACCCGACCAAGGACGGCGAGCAGGACGTTCACGAACTGTTCCTGGCTAACTTCTTCGCACAGTCTCAGGCTCTCGCCTTCGGCAAGACCGAGGAAGAGGTCCGCGCAGAGGGCACCGCGGAGCACGTGGTCAACGCACGTATCTTCAGCGGCAACCGCCCCTCCACCTCCATCATGGCACCGCGCCTGACCCCGCGCGTTCTGGGCTCCCTGATTGCCCTGTACGAACACATCACCTTCGTTCAGGGCGTTGTTTGGGGCATCGATTCCTTCGACCAGTGGGGTGTTGAGCTGGGCAAGAAGCTGGCCCTGGACCTGGTTCCCGCTATCGAGGGTGACCGCGAGGTTCTGGAGCGTCAGGATTCTTCGACCGCTTCGCTGATTGACTACTACCTGAAGAACCGCACCAAGTAGTAGCGTGAGCCTGCATGTGCCGGTTTTGTAGCCCGGCTGTATAGGGTCAGCGCACATACGCAAACCGCCGGATAGGCTCCCACATCGGGAGGCTATCCGGCGGTTTTGTTGTACGGGTTGTAGCTCAATGCCGTGCTGTTAGTCCACAGCGGGCAGGGTGTCGGATGCGACCTCGGCAATAATGCGCACCACGGTGGATTCGGGCAGGTACGGCACGCCCTGCTCGTCGCGAACCACGCCACCGGCGTCGCGGTGGGCGGTCAGCTCCACACCCTCGGTCGTCTCTTCACCGTCGGCGCGGGTTACGGGCACGTGCACGAACCCGGCGGGGATACTCAGCCCCAACTCGCGACTGATGCGCTGGCCCTCGTAGAACACGTGGTTGCACACGTAGGTTCCGGCGGTATACGAAATCTCGACCGGCTCCCCCGCCGCACGCAGACGCTCGTAGCTAGCGCGTACCGGCAGGGAGGAGAAGTACGCCTCCCGGCCGTCCGGAACAATCGGCTCGTCGCAGCGTCGGTCGCCGTCGTTATCCTCAATGCCCGCGGAGTCCAGATTGATGGCGACCTGCTCGAGGCTCACCACATCGCGGCCGACCGCTACGCCCAGGCTGATGAGCGCGTCGGGCTGCACCTCCTGCAGGGCGGCGCACAGTGCGGCGCTGGATCCGTCGTAGCTGACGGGCAGCTCGCGGGCCACGATGCGCAGGTCCGGGCGGGCGGTATTCAGCGCCCGCACGGCGCCTTCTGCGAGCGCCACGGTGGGGTTGACGGGCACGCCGGGGAACGGTCCGAAGTAGGTCAGTAGCAGGGTATTGGCCATGGCAGTTTAGCTTTCTGCGTTGGTCTTTGTGGCGGCGCGGCGCTCTAGGTCCTTGGCGAGCGCATCCAGCAGCTCCTCGGGAGTGGTCGCGATAATGAGTTCGTCCAGGTAGCGCTCGTTCAGCAGGCCGGTGGAGGCCATGTAGTGCATCGCGTCGATGAGCTTATCCCAGTAGCCGCTCACGTTCAGCAGCGCAACCGGCTTGGAGTGGATGTCGAGGAACTGCCAGCTGAACACCTCGAAGAACTCTTCCAGGGTGCCGGGGCCGCCGGGCATGGCGACGAAAGCGTCGGCCTTCTCAATCATGGCGATTTTGCGCTGGTGCATGGTGTCCACAATGTCGAGGGTGGTCTGGCCGGGGTAGACGCCCTCCAGACCGACCAGCTTGTGGGTGACCACGCCGTAGACCACGCCGCCGGCATCCAGGGTCGCGCCCGCGACGGTGCCCATCAGGCCGGTGCGGCCGCCGCCGTAGACCACGCCAATATTGTTCTGGGCGCAGAGGGTGCCGAGCTCGCGGGCGCGCTCGGTGAAGAGCGGGTCGTTGCCGGAGCGTGCACCGCAGTAGACGGCGAGATTGTAGTCAGTCTTCTTCATGGTTCTCCTTGGGTTGTGCAGCGGGTGCGCGGCGTTGCGCCCCGCCTTCTATGGGTTGTCTGTTGTTGAGGGTACCGGACGTACCTGTGTACCTCATGTGTGCAGGGTAGCCCTGTGGATAAAACGGGGGCTCTAGGCCGCCGGGCCCACCGTGGATACGCTAGCCCCGCGGAACCGGAGTGGCCGCCAGCAGCGGGAAAATCTGCTCGGTATTCAGCGGTGCCTGCGCGGCGATGTCTGAGGGGCGAGCCATGGCGGGATCGACCCAGCGCAGCTCGGCAATTTCGGCCTGCGGCACCAGCGTAGCCAGCTGCTCGTACTGCTCGTCGGTGGGGGCGTACTCGAAGGTTTCGGCGCGCACCGTAAAGCCGGACTCGTTGAGCGCGGCGGCCTCCAGGGTGCCGAGGTAGCGCATCCGGGCGGGGTCGGGGGTCAGGCCGATTTCTTCGCTCACCTCGCGGCAGGCGGTCTGCACGGGGCTCTCCCCAGGCTCGGGTTTGCCCCCGGGCATCATAAACCCGTCGCTACTCTTCTTGCGTACGGTCAGCACGTACCCCCGCTCATCGCGAATGGCTACGGCGCACACGTTGACGACGCGGTGCACGCTGTCGATGGCGCTGTGCTCAGTAGCGCTGTGTTCAGTAACGCTGTGTTCGGTGGGCTGGGTTGTTTCTGCTCGGTTCTGCGGGTTCGTCTGCATGTTCTCCACCCTAGCACCCGAACGTTTGGGATTCTTAGCCCACCCATGTATTACTTGCACTTTATGGAGGCAAGAGCCCAGGACGCCAAGAGCCGCCGGTCCCCTCTTCAGGGGCCGGCGGCTCACTCAGCGCGTTGATGAGCGATGCGCTGACCTACTTGGATTCGCCCACCTCGAGGCCGCTCACGTCCATTTCCTCCAGCGGAATCAGGCGGTCACGGGTCACGATGCGGTGGCCCAGCCACACGGCCGCCACGACGGGCAGGCCAATGTAGGAGCTCAGAACGCCAAACCAGTCGCCGCTGATGATGGCCTCATAGTTCTGGCCACCAATGACGACCAGGCACATGAGGAACGCAATAATCGGACCCACGGGGAAGAACGGCGCCACGTACGGCAGCTCCTTGAGGCTGTGGCTCTGCTTCAGGTAGGCGCGGCGGAAGCGGTAGTGCGCCACGGCGATGCCCACCCAGGTGATGAAGCCCGCCAGGCCCGACACGTTCACGAGCCACAGGTACGCACCATCCGGCGAGAGCAGCGCGGCGATGAAACCGACCGCGCCGATAGCCGCGGTTGCCAGCAGCGCGTTCATGGGCACGCCGCCGGAGTTGATGCGGGTGAACATCTTCGGTGCCTTGCCCTCCTGCGCCAGGGAGAAGAGCATACGAGCCGAAACGTACAGGCCCGAGTTACCCGCCGAAAGCACGGCGGAGAGAATCACGGCGTTCATGACGGCCGCCGCGAAGGCGATGCCTGCGCGCTCAAAGATGAGGGTGAACGGGGAGATGTTCACGTTGCCGTCCGCTGCGGTCAGCAGGTTCGGGTCGGTGTAGGGAATCAGGAAGCCGATGACGACCATCGCACCGATGTAGAAGAGCATGATGCGCCAGAACACGCTGGTGAGCGCGCGGGGCACGTCGCGGCGGGGGTTCTTGGACTCGCCCGCTGCCACACCGATCATCTCGGTGCCCTGGAAGGAGAAGCCTGCCACCATGAAGATGGCCAGGACGGCGGGGGCACCGCCCACGAAGGGTGCCTCGCCCACGGTCCAGTTGGAAACGCCCGGGGAGCTACCGCCCAGGATGCCGAAAATCATGGCGATACCGGCAATGAGGAAAACAACCACGGTCACAACCTTAATAGTTGCCAGCCAGAACTCGCTCTCGCCGTAGGAGCGTGCCGAGAGGGCGTTGATGCCGGTCAGTAGCACGAGGAATCCTGCCGCCCACACCCAGGAGGGCACGTCCGGCAACCAGTACCTCATCACCTCACCGACCGCGACGAGCTCGGCGGCCACGGTAATCGCCCAGTTGAACCAGTAGTTCCAGCCCATGGCGAAGCCGAAGGACGGGGACACGTAGCGCGCGGCGTAGGTCTGGAAGGCTCCGGGCACGGGCAGGTGCGCGGCCATCTCGCCGAGGGACTGCATGAGGAAGAGCACCATGACGCCGATGAGGGCGTAGGCGAGGATTGCGCCGCCGGGACCCGCGGTGGAGATGGTCTTACCGGAGGCGACGAAGAGGCCGGTGCCGATTGCGCCGCCGATTGCAATCATCTGCATGTGTCGAGCGGAGAGGCCTCGCTTCAGTTCACCCTCTACGGGGGTGGCTTCCGATGCAGCGCCGGAAGTCTCTGTAGGCTGTGCCATGTCAGGTCTTCTTTCTGAGGCTATTGCTTCGTGCGTTTGCTAGCGGTCTAGTCTGGTGTCCAGTCTAGTCTTGCTGTGCGTGGTGCCGCCGAAGGTTTGGCCTGCGGTCAAGAAATTCTTCAATCTTAAGGATTTCTTACGTACCATAAGTTTTCCTAATCTGAGGGTCAATCCTACCCGCTTTCCGGGCTCTTTTCCACCCAAAACCACAAAAACACAGAAAAACCCTCCCGCACCGCTCATATATAAGCGGTACGGGAGGGTTCCATATCAGGCCAATTCACCCGACCTATTTACCTCACCTGGCTTTAGTCAGCCAGATTGTGGAAAGAAACCTTCGTGGGGTGCTCCACGGTGCGGGAGACGGTGCAGTCCTTCTGCTCGCTGAGCTGAATCAGGCGGTCCACCATCTTCTGGGCCTTGGCCCCTTGCTCGTCCTCGGGGAAGCGCACGTCAAAGTCCACCTCAACGTCGTCGAGGCGCACCGCGCCGTCTTCGTTCTGCTTCAGCGCCGAGGCGAGCACCTCAAACACCTCGGGGGTGGCGCGACGGGAGGTGCCCGCGTCCACATCCACGGAGGAGCAGCCTGCGATCGCGGCGAGCAGCAGCTCGACGGGGGTCAGCAGCCCCTCACCCACACCGAAGTCGAGGGTTGCGCCGTTGGCACCGTAGGCACGGTAGCGCAGGCGGTCGATGCGCTCGATCTTGGTCTGGCGGTAGTTTTCGAGGTCGCGGCGTTCCTGCTGGCGCGAGTACACCTTCTTCTGCTCTTCTGCAGTCTGCACAGCGTTGTTCTGCTCGGCCATTGAGGTTCCTTTCGGGTTGTCTGCGCGGTCGCTAGGTTATTCAGCACCGCGTTGTTTAGCGTCATTCACTATAAGCGTGTTTCTCATTATTTTATTCCCGGGCTCTTTTTCTCGTCGGTCAACCGCTTGCTCCTATACACTGGAAAGCCGCGGCGGAGCTTCGAAGTCCCTCACGCACACAGTAGATTTTTTGAAGAGCACAACATACACAAGGAACTCTTTTATGGCACAGACCCCCGGCGCTGAGCGTACGAGCACGCAGAATGATTTCCGCTTGGCTGTTACGGATTCTTCCGTGGTGATGCTCGGTATCGCTGTGCTGGGTTTGGGTCTGGGTATTATCCTCAACGCGCACGGCCTGCCGATCTGGACGGCGCCGCTGCTATCCGCGGTGGTTTTTGCCGGTTCTGTGGAATTCCTCATGGTGGGCATGATCAGCGGTGGCGCGTCGGTTGCCTCGATTGCTTTGACCGTGTTCCTGGTGAATGCGCGTCACCTGGTGTACGGTCTTTCCTACCCGTTACACAGCGTGAAGGGCTTCTGGGCCAAGGCCCTTGCCATCCACACTCTCTGCGATGAGGCCTTCGCTCTCAACTCCGGTCCTGATCGCAATGAGCGTTCGGGTGCGCGCATCCTGTGGGTGAACGTGCTGATTTACGTCTCCTGGATTCTGAGCGTAATCCTCGGGTATGTGCTAGGTGCGAGCTTCCTAAACGATCTGAAGGGCGTGGATTTCGTGATGGTGGCTATCTTCACGGTTCTCGCCATGGACGGCTACCGCGCTAACTCGGATCGCGTGACGGCGCTCTTCGTTGCGATTTCGGCCGCGATTGCGCTGATTTTTGCGCCTTCGTCGTTCCTGGTGGTGGCGTTGGGTTCGTACGTGGTGTTGCTGTTGGCGCGCTTCCCTGTGGCGAAGCGTCGCGGCACCCTGCCTGCCCACTCGGAGCAGAAGACAAGCGAAGTAACGGGGTTCGCTTCCGAGGATAATGGGGGTTCCGCCGGGGTGTTACGCGGCGGCTCGGAAAACCGTTAATATAAAAAGTGCGAGCCGCCTATTCGACCCGCCCTTCTCTTTCCTGTTTCACGCGGAACCGGCCGCGATTCGCCCTTCCCGGCGCCATCTCGTGAGCCGCCGCCCACAGATTTGAGGTACCACATGCAGATGAAAGACACCGCTAAGGAAACCAGCGACGCAGAACGCTGTGCCGCCCCGGAGTAACACCGCACCGGGAGCGGCACCACCCGAGGTCACGCAGAGATGAGTCTCATGCGGGAGGAACGTCCCTCCGCCTCCATGTTTCGCGGCTTTCATCTATTCACGTACCTATCGCACTACTCCCCCGTTTCCTCGGGCAGACCCGGCTCTCGGCGGTTGCTTTGAAGACTTTAACCGTTCGACCGTGTGTCTTTCGCCTCCGGGGTTTTCTGAGTGGTGCAGAAAGAGACAACCCTCATGAACGGCGAAGTTACTGCCGGATATATTTTGACTGCGGTGTTCGTTGCTGCAGGTATTACTTTTATGCTGCGTCTTCTGCCTTTCGGTTTGAAGAAGGCGCTCGCCGGCTCCGAGCTGCTCGATGCACTCAGCCACTGGATCCCGCTCGGCGCAGTCGCGCTACTTGCTATCTATGCGGTGGCGAAGATTGATTACTCCTCGTTCACCACCGCCGCACCGTACCTGGCGGGTCTGGTGGTGACCGTGGGTGTGCACCTGTGGCGTAAGAATATGGTGCTGAGCATGGTGGCGGGTACCGTCACCTGCGTTGTGCTGGCTAACTGGGTTTTCTAGGGGGCGTCATGACTTCATCTCAGGATTCTCAGCGTCACCCGGCGGATGCCTCCGCCCCCATCGTCGAGTCGGTCCACCGCACCGCGCCCGACCGTAGCATGCAGCAGCAGGCACCCCACCAACGGGCGGAACCCCGCCAGGCAAGCCCGGAGCAGGTGGATCAGGTGATCGCCTCCGCCCTTCCGCTGACCGGCGTCATTCCCGTGGTCGAGGCACCCAAGGACTCTTCGGACTCCCAGCAGCCGCGCGTGAGCGGTTTTGCCGAGGCGACGCGCACCGCCGGCGTGGTCATGGCGGGCCTGTTCTTCGTGGGTATCGGCCTGGGCATGGTGATTCACAGCTACGGCTTCCCGATGTGGCTGGCGGTCGTCCTGCCGGGCATTGTCTTCGCCGGTTCCGTGGAGTTCGTGCTGCTGGACATGATGTCTCTGCACGCTTCGCTGGTGTCTATTGCGCTCATGACTCTGCTCGTGAATTCGCGTCACCTCATGTACGGCCTTTCCTACCCGATTGAGCGTGTGCGCCATCCTCTCGCGAAGTTCTACAGCGTGTACACGCTCACCGACGAGGCGTACGTCCTCAATAGCGGCCCCGACCGCCACACGCTGCGCGGCTCCCGCATCCTGTGGATTCACGCTGGCATGCAGGTGTCCGTCATCTGCGGTACCCTGCTGGGCTACGTGCTGGGTGTCAGCTTCCTGAGCGAGCTGAAGGGTTTGGGTTTTGTGATGACTGCGCTCTTCGCGATCCTGACCGTGGATGCGTACCGCGAATCGAAGGACCGTCTGACCGCCGTCATCGCGCTGGTGGCCGCGGCCGCGGGCCTGCTGATCGCCCCGCAGTCCATGCTTGTGGTGTCCATGGTCGTCTACCTAAGCCTGCTGGTGGTTCGCTACGCGGTTCAGAAGCGTCGCGGTACCCTGCCGGAGCATATGCTCGTGGCCGACCACGACGGGGAGCACAAGCAGACGCGCTAGGCGCCCGGGGCTTGCCGGCCCTTCGCACTCTGCCTAATGCATCGTTAAAACGCTCCGCCCACCCGTGATATCGGGTGGGCGGAGCGTAATGCTGTCGCCAGCCGCATGTGTGGGGGTGAGACCGTACTCGTGCGGTGTAGCGTTCGTATCTGTTGTGTCGTGCACCGCGCGAGAGAAATAATCGCGCGGCGGTTATCACTATTTTAAAGCACCCCGGGCGCAAACCAGGGGTATGCGCGCCGGGGCGTTGAGAATCAATTGCTCATTCGCGAGGCGAACGAAACGGAAACTACTTGATAGCGGCGAGTGCTGCCTCGTAGTTGGGCTCGTTGGTGGTTTCGGGAACCAGCTCGGTGTAGACAACCTCACCTTCGGGGTTCACGACGACCACGGAGCGTGCCAGCAGACCAGCCAGGGGGCCGTCAATCAGCTTCACGCCGAAGTCCTCACCGAAGGAGGAGCGGAAAGCGGAGGAGGTGACGACGTTCTCAATGCCCTCGGCTGCGCAGAAGCGGCCGATTGCGAAGGGCAGGTCGTTGGAGACGCACAGCACGACGGTGTTCTCCAGGCCTGCAGCCTGCTTGTTGAAGGTGCGGACGCTGTTTGCGCACACACCGGTGTCGACGGAGGGGAAGATGTTCAGCACCAGGTTCTTACCTGCGAAATCTGCGGAGGAAATCTCGGAGAGATCAGCCGCGAGAACCGAGAATTCGGGCAGCTTTGCGCCGACTGCGGGCAGGTCGCCGTTGGTGTGGATTACGAGTTCGTTCTGTAGAGTTACTTCAGCCATGCCTTCATTGTCCCCCGGATGCGGCGGGTGTGCAAGGAGATGCGGGCGCAGCGGGCAGAGTTTACCTATTGGCTAACTTTCTGCGCTGCAGTATTTCCGCAGGCGGTCATATCGGCTGTGCCTGAGCCGTGCCCCGCCACCTCTACAATGGGCTGGTGAGCATTTTGAGGCACGTATCTTCCCGCCTTGCGCCGCTGGCGCATCCCGTGACGAATTTCAGGGCACTCCGCCGGGACCTGCGCCGTCAGCGGGTGGAAGGTCGTGCCCTCATCGAGCCGAAGAATACGTACCGCCCGAGTGTACGGGCCGAGTTGCGCCACATGTTCACGCGCCCTTTCCCGGTGGAGACCCAGACCATTGTATGCAATGCGCTGTTGGCGGCAATCTGCTGGTATCTACTCCCGGAAGCCTGGCGTTCGTGGCTGTTTAGCGAGTTTAGGGGCCCGGCCGGTTTTGCGCTGGTGATGGTCGGCTGGATGGTTGCGGACGTCACCTCAACGAACCTGATGGGCCACGATGAGGAGCATGCGCTGCGGGCCTTGCACAGTAGCGACCCGCACGCCCTGCGCCTGTTCGTGCGCACGAAGGCTATTGCGATTGGCATCATCACGGGTGTTTCCGGCACCCTGCTGGCGCTGATTCTGCACAGTCAGGACAAGAACCTGACCCCCCACGCTCATGATGTCCCTGTCGTTCTTTGTGGTGCCGGCTATTGTGGTGTCCCTGGGGTCGATTCTGGGAGTGATTTACCCGTATCGCCTGCGCGGCTGACAGTTCCGCTGGGCGCACCGCAAGAACCTGCGGATGAGCGCCCGCTGGGTTCTGCTCTGTTTCGGGCCGGGCTGGGTGCTGGGCACGGTGCTGATGTCGCTCATGTTCCCGTCCATGTTCCTGTCGGATGCGCTCGTCCGCCTCTTCGACTCGGGCGTTGATCCGCGCGATAACACGTTTCGGCCGCTGCTGTTCTCGCTGATTTTGGGGGCTCAGGGCGCTATCAGCCTGTGGGTTTTTCCGCGAATTACGGCGCGTATTGCGACGGCGAGGCGCGCCTGGCTGGTGCACTACCTGACCGACGATAAGGTCTGCTAACCGGTTTTCTGCCGCCTACCGGCAATGGAAAAAGGCTACGGTAATGAACGGCGCTGACGCCCCGCACCACGTCAATGCGTCTTTTTCTCTATACTGGACGAGTTCACTGTTCACATACATCAGCTTGCGATGCGCCGCCGCATCGCGCGAGGAGTCCCCATGCGTTTGACCCGCTCCGCTCTATCCCTGCCCGCCCTGGGCGCGGCCGTGGCCCTGGCCGTCTCGTCCTGCTCGGCAAGCACCGATTCGGCGCTTTCCGGTACCGTAGTGTCTTCGTCAGCCTCGGCGAGCGCATCCGCTTCGGCTTCGCCGAGCTCCTCCTCGAGCGCCGCCTCGGCTATCTTCCCCACGGCTTCGGCGAGCCCTTCCGCTTCCGCTTCCGCTTCTGCCTCTGCGTCTTCGCCCGCCCCGGCTCCCTCGGTGGTGACGATTACGGTGAACCCCGAGCCGAGCGTTACGACCGTTCCCGCGAAGTCTGACTCCTCGGGCGATAAGAAGAGCTCCAGCTGCTCCAACGTGTCGGCTTCGTCCACGGTCTCGAAGGCTCTGAGCGATATGAAGAACAAGAGCAAGTGGAACCAGTGGACGAACGTTTCCCGCACGTACGAGGGTTTTGATCCCTGCGCCGAGCTGTCCTGGATTGACGCGATTCCGGGCTCCTCCCCGGATGAGTGCTGCATCTCCTCGATGGCCCACCACATCCTGCTCTTCCACTACGGCAAGTTTATTGGTACGGCGACCTACGAGCCCTACTCGTTCTCGCCCTCCATTACCCGTACCGCCGATAATTCGATTAGCGTGACCTACCGCTACATGAAGGACGATGAGAGCCCCGCCAACGCAAGCGGCCGCACGACGGCTACGTTCACGTGGAGCTCTTCTCAGAATAAGGTCGTGATGAGCGGCGAGGTTCCGCCCAGCGGCGAGTAGGTTCCCCGCTCCGTCCGTAAATTCTGCGGATACGACGAAGCCCGCCCCTCGAATGTTTCGAGGGGCGGGCTTCTTATGCTTAGGATTATTTACGCCCTGCGGGGCGAGATACCTTAGGCTGCCTTCTTCTTGTAGATGAAGAATGCGGCGCCTGCGAGTGCTGCGATGAACAGAATCTTCTTCATGGGGTTACTCCTTTGATTTTTGGTATGGTGCACCCGGTCCGTCCTGATCGGCGTCGGCTCGTGGGGAGCCGCTCGTCGGTCGGTACCGCACGCGGTGCCATGCTTCACATCATACCCTGTTTGACGGGTCTTTTCCTCTTGAGCGGTTGGATTTGGACCTCGCCCGGTTGCGGTGGCTTCTGGGCTTCCCCTTCCGAGGGTAGATATTTTCGGAACTCGCCGCGCGGGCTCACTGCATCCTCGGCGTTGGGGAGGATACTGGGGGCATGAGCATTTTTAAGAAGAAAGAGTACAGCGCCGAGCGTTCGGCGACTCGTATGGCGCGCGGTCTTGCTGTGATGGGTGCGCTGCACTTCATTATCCCCGAGCCCTTCGATTCGATTATTCCGAAGTACCTGCCGGGCCCTCCGCATGCGTACACGCACGGTTCCGGTGTGGCTGAGCTGGGTACCGCTGCCCTGTTGTCGAGCGATAAGACCCGCCGTGCCGGTGGTCTGTTGGCCGCGCTGCTGTTCGTTGCGGTGTTCCCCGCGAATATTCAGATGGCTCTGGATGCGCGACACCAGTCCGCTCAGCGTAAGGCTATCGCGTATGCGCGCTTGCCCCTGCAGTTGCCACTGATTTGTAGCGCGCTGAAGATCTGGCGCCGCTCCAAGTAGTACATTTGTGTTTTAGAGGGTGGCAGGTTGCTCTAAGCAACCTGCCACCCTCCATATTCGTGGTCCTAATTATAGAGATAAATCCCCTCGTGAATTATTATCGTTTTGCAGTCTGTTTAGTTGATTTATTTGATTCAATCCATTTCTTGCGCCAATATTTTGACCAAGTTGCGAGTTAGATTTTTTCACACCTTCAACGGATTCTTGGGGCGATTTAATTTCCAACCTATCAGAGATAATTCTATTCGCTTCTAGAACATATCCATTTTTTGCATAATATTCAGCAAGCATTTTTTCCTGCTCCCCAAGTTCATGAACCTCTTTATATATCCTATCCCTCTTTTGTGAAGTATAATTCTTCATAAAAATTGCCAGCCAGTCCTTTTGGCTCAACTCGAAATCCTGAGATACCTCAGAAGGCCTAAACTGAACTTGAATAGCCGCAGACCAGTTAATATACAGAGGTTTTCCTTTGCCATTATAGTCAAGAGGTGGTATTTTCATCATATCTACCATGCGAACATCCTCTACAACAACTCCTGCGTCCTTCTTTCTGTATCCGAGATCAATATAATACAGAGAGAAGTTAGGGTCTATATTTTTTGAAAGGCAGATTTCTGCCACCTTAGCCAGTTTGCGAGCAGACATGATATTTGGAGGCTGATCACTTTTACCCAAATCATGACTTTTAACGTCAATAAGAAAAACTGATGAGCCATCGAACAGGGCGGAATCCGAGAAAAGAACTATATCGGCCGTATCACTTTGCTTACCCGGAACCAGCTCTTCTGGCCAATTAGATAACGCTTTTTTTCCAGGGTTTACCAAAGAATCGACAGCTTCATTTCCAAAAACAAAGCCATCAGGCACTCTCCCCTGTACCACAGTCTCCGAGAGGTAATCATTAAGCGCCTCATGCTGCTTAAAAGTCAGTCCAGGATATGCCTTTGACAGAGCTTCATAAACCTCTTCTTCAAGAGGAGTTGCTATCCTATGCCCAGAGGTTTCCTGATTCGGCTTTAAATTTAAATCAATATAGCCTCGATTCACAAAATATTCTCGAATAGCTTTTTCGACATCCTGCATTTTAAGAGTCACCCTTAGCTCTCCTCTGAAATATTAGTATCATAGTGAATGTTGCGATTCTTAACTGATTTAAACAAACTAATAATACGCACGATAATCTCCTCATAAGCTACATTTTCTGATACACTTTCTCGAATTGTATTCGTTACAAGGTCATGGAACGCGATATCTTCATCATTATCCCAGTCGATATATCTGAAAGGTATCGACGCGAGGGGCTTTTCCGAGAATTCAGCGATTCCGCCCTTCATAAGTCCCTTGTATCTGTACCAAGCCGTAACACGCGGATGAACCAAGTAAGCCAGGATATACTCTATTGATTCCTTCGTCCCCTCCAGAGGAGAGAAAGCTGTTACGTCCTGAGTTGCCACAACACCCGGGGGAACAAGGCAGAACCGTGCAGATTCTTTATTCGTGACACGCTCCTTACATGGAACGAAAATTTTAGGAATCTCCGTATAAAAATACTTTTGAGACCGTTTAAAAGCCCACTCCCAAAACGGAAGAGACCTCTGATACGAGTAACGTTCTATCAGCTTCTCTTTATAAGAAACTAGTTGCTCATACAGAGAGGGGTATTTTGAAGCTACGTCAGATTCCGTAAGGCCCTCCGGAATATCGATATACCTGCTACTTCCTTCCATGTAAACATTTTTAATATCTTTACCTTTAACAACGGTGGCCAAAGCTGCTTGTTCAGCTTCGTTCAAGTTATCAACAGGGGCATCCCAACGAAAGGCTTTATCCAATCCAGAAACCATTCCATTAGCAATATGCACATAATCACCCAATAAAGCCACACGCTGCACCTTCTCATCAAATAGATCATCGGTCTCCGCCGTCATGGTGCATGCGTCTTCAAGTTCGGCTATATCGTTCAAAGTTTTCCGGTCAGCAAAAATCCATTGTTCTCCAGCGGTAAATTGAGGAATCATAAATTTCTTAAATTCATCACCGTTTAGACTAATTGACTCAGAAACCTTTCGAGGGCCACCATATTCATAAAACTGAATTTCCTGAATCTGGGCATTTTTGACAAACCTAAAAATTATAATTGAGCTTGAAACCCCTTGAAAAACATTACTCTCACCAAAGTTAATAATGTGAGAGAATGTCCCCTGACTCAACATCCAAGACCGAAGATTCTCGGAGTGGAGCGTATGCATCCAAAAGCTTGGAGTAATAAAAATTAATTCACCTCCGTCACGAAGGTTTCGTATAGCATTAGCTATGAATACAGTCAGGTAATCCGACAAAGAGTTAAATAGCTTACCCCACAAAGGATGTTCTTTAATCTCGTTTTTCTGGAATTCTTCAAGGTTCTTCCATCGGATATATGGAGGATTTCCGATAACGGCAGAGTATTCCCCGTCCTTCATCCACGAAACAAACGATTCATGATAGACAGTATGCATCACATTTTGCTTCAGTGAAGAGTCGATTTCAATTCCTTCAATATTCGAATAACCGGCTTCATGAAGCACATCCAAAAACACCCCTTCTCCGGCGGAAGGTTCAAGTATTTTGCTTTCTTGGGGAGACTCAATTAAATCAACCATAATTCGAGCTATATGGGACGGGGTAAAGTACTGCCCCAAAACATTCTTTGCCATAAAATCCTCCTTCAATAGTTACACATTATACAGCAAATATTTATCTGCTTATGCCGAATTAAAATATTTCTTGCTGGGCCACAAAATATTTAAACCCTATTACCAATAACGGAACAATCACAAAGTAAGAAAAATATGACAATCCCAAGCCACACCATTACCCGATTTTGTCACGACAAGACCGTCCCCTTCTCGCTTCCCTTTTTAAGATATGGGGATGCGCGCAAGCAGTCCGCTCAGCGTAAGGCTATTGCGTACAGTCGCCTGCCCCTGCAGTTGCCGCTGATTTGCAACGCGCTGAAGATCTGGCGCCACTCCAAGTAGCACCTTCGCCGTAGAACAACGGCACACCGGTGTTTTACACGTAAAACACCGAGGTGCCGTTTACCTTAACATACCCGTTATTAAGCTTTCCGTAACCGGCATTGCCTACACTTGAGGTAAAGCCGACCTGTCACAGCGGCAGGTGCACAACCCTTGGAGACAACGATGGACGCTCTTATCACTATGGTTATTACCGGTGCAATTATCGGTGTGATTGCGCGCTTCTTCATGCGAGGCCGCCAGAACATTTCGATTCTTTGGACCATTGTCTGCGGCGCTATCGGCGCGGCTATCGGCAACTGGGCGGCAGTTCAGCTGGGCGTCGCCGCCACCGCAGGCATCGACTGGATGCGTTGGATCCTTTCGGTCTTCGCAGCGATGCTGACCATCTCCCTGTACCTGGGCATGACCGGTAGGAAGTAACAATCTGAGCTATTGAGGGCTCGCTGAGTCTCTCATGTACAAAGGCGGCGCCTCCCCTAGCGTGAGCTAGCGTGGGAGGTGCCGCCTTTTCTACGTCTTGTGCGAAGCGCTTTACGTCTTCTCGGTTTATACCTTCTGGGCTTATGCCTTCTTGACCACGGAGGACTTCAGGTACATCTGGCCTGCGCCGGGGACCTTCGCCTCAATGTCGTGGCCGTTGACGGGGGATTCGAGCAGGCGGATGCCGCGCACCTTGGTGCCTGCCTTGATGTCTGCGCCGCCCTTGACCTTCAGGCCCTTGACGATGGTGACGGAGTCGCCGTCGACGAGTTCGTTACCGACGGAGTCGAGAACCTTGGAGCCTGCTTCTTCTTCGGTTTCGCCTGCTGCGGTGCGTTCCCATTCGTGGCCGCACATGGGGCATGCCCAGAGTTCGCCCATTTCGTAGGTGTAGTTTTCGTTGCATTCGGGGCAGGCGGGTGCTTCGATTTCGTTGAGGTTTTCGCTCATGGTTCCTTCTTCTGTCTGTGCGGATGCGCCGCTCCCCTGTTGTGTGTGGCTGCGGCGTGTGGGCGCGCGTCAGCCAGGCAAGGGGTGCGACGGTGGAGGGTGCGAGGGTTCTCGCGGTCGTGCTGACTATACCATTTGGCGGGTGCGAACTGCATGTGCGGGGCTGGTTTTTGCTGGTCTTTTGGGGTGGGTTCGGGGCGTGGTTGAAGCCGAAAATAAAATTTGCATGGTTTGTGCGTAATATTTTGGGTGGAAGGTGCTTCTGGGTGGCTGCGGCGTGTAGAGTGCTTAGAGTATTTGTACGTTTTGAGTAGTGAAAGGCACGGCTTCATGAAGCTTTCTGCACGTAACCAGTTCGCTGGCAAGGTTGTTGAGATTACTGAGGGTGCGACTAACGGCATCGTTAAGATTGAGATCGCTCCCGAGGTTGTTATCTCTGCGTCTATCACCAACGAGTCCATTAAGGAGCTGGGCCTGAAGGTTGGCGAGACCGCTTACGCAGTCATCAAGGCGTCCAACGTTATGGTTGGTGCTGACCACTAATCCCGGTCGATAAGACTTACACTCGGGCGGCTGCTTTTTGTGGCGCGCGAGGGTTAATAGGGCGGGGCCCCGCACTGTGTGTACAGTGCGGGGCTCCGCGTTTATGCTTTTATCGCTTAGACGTTGAAGCGGAACTCCACCACGTCGCCGTCCTGCATGATGTAGTCCAGTTATGACTCCTTCAGGACTATTTGCTTATACATATTTTCAAGCTCTTCTCTATATTCCTGAGCTTCTGTTCCACCATTAGACAAACGTGACGCGATATGGAGGGGCGAAACAATATGAATGAAACAGATAATCTGCCTAATGTGCTTCCTAAAATCTTCATCGCTCAGAACCGGAAACAAAGAGAAATTAAAGAACAACATCTGGGAAGCAGAGTGCGAATCTTGATGAATAAAAGCATAGGACATAAAAGAGTCTAAAAATTCATACTCGGCACTTTCCTCATCATAATAATCACGAATTTTCTCAATAGCTTTCCTGTCCGAAACGCTGCTAACCCCCAGCTCGAAACGTAGGAAGGCTTCCCACACACGGCGAACTTCGTTTGGCGCAGGCATTTCAGTATCCTCTTTACCTACAGCAATCCCATACATTTTGCCCAATATATTTTTATATTCATCAATGCCATCAAATTTCACACTTTTAAGGAGCGTATTCTCGTCATTATTTGAGATTTCACAGCATTTCACCTTCTTGCCACCTAATCTACCTATTGCAATCTTTGACAATTCAATAGCCGTTTCAGGATCATGAGTCATAATTATTAACTTTGATTCAGAACCATTTTTTGACATCAAATTTATTATATAATCCAAAAGTCGAATGACACCATATTTATTATCAAAATCAAAACTTGAGAGCGGATCATCAAGAATAATAATTTGGTTTCCTGTTAAAAATTTTTCAATACTCCCATATTCTTCACCATCCATCATTTGAGCAAAGAAATAACAGAGTGACAAAACGTTCTGCTCTCCCGTAGATAGGCTACTCGGGACAACTTTCTCATTTCCTTTAAAAATTTCATATCCACCCTCTGCATATTTAACAGATATTGAATTTTCCCCAAAAACAATAGATGAAAAAGTGTTAATATTATCGCTAGCTTTTCGAGGATTATTCACGGTTTGAGGCATTTGAAAACCTTTAAGATTTTGCCCACTAAGTCGTTCACCAAAATGCTGATATGTTTTTGAGAATTCAGCGAAAGAATTTTTCACCCTTTGTCGGTCCTCAGGAGAGAGTTTATCCCACGCATCCTCCCACTCATCCTGATTACTCATATCATCCTCTGTAGAATCTTCGTGGGTATCTTCACTGATGCTACCCACGGCAGATTCCTCGGATTCCTCCTCCGCAACAGAATCCTCCTCCGCAACAGAATCCTCCTCCGCAACAGAATCCTCTAAACCCTCTTTTTTATGAGATAATTCTGAAACATGAGGCTCTTCAAATTTCTCATGAGGTTCGTCAGAGCCCTCACTTGTTCGATTTTCATTTATTTTAAAATGATTTATTATTTGCATATTTCGCAGATTGCCAGAGACAACTCCATTAAGGTAATTAAAATTTATTTGATTTTTGAATATTTGATTAGCTATTTGCCGCATGGGCACCAGCTGTTTTGCTGCATTCCTTGTTGACTCTCGAATTACATCAAAAAATCTATCGAGATAAGAAAACTTTCCCATGGAAGAAATAGTTTCCTGCCAAGGTCTACGTTCCCTGATTTCGAAGATTAATTCAAGAAATTCCTCATCACTCATTCGAAAATTCTTACCAATAAACCACTCATCAAAAACATAGACATTCGAATAATCACTCCCAATGAAGTCTCCTTCTTTGTCAAAGAATTTAACATCGCTATTTTCACTACTAAGCACACGCGCAATTGTTGACTTTCCTGAGCCATTTTTACCTAGGACAATAGCACATTGAGCATCTTCAAGAATCCCACCTCTACTATCTACTCGGGTAAAAATTGGATACTCTTTCACGCCAGCATATCCTGTATCAATCTTTATTGATGATACTTCCATTGCATCAACCATTTGTTCCTCCTAGAACCAATAGATTTCCTACGTTGAATAGATATAATAAAATCCCCTTGAGTATCAGTTCATCACAGATATAACTGTCTCAAGGGGATCTTATAACTTCACTGTTACTCAGATATTAATTAATTTAATTATTCTAAGCTTAGACGTTGAAGCGGAACTCCACCACGTCGCCGTCCTGCATGATGTAGTCCTTGCCCTCCATACGGACCTTACCGCGAGCCTTCGCCTCCGCCATGGAGCCAGCCT
>ERZ773272.377-NODE-377-length-18157-cov-2.402884_pt1 | contig 18157 bp, 35 predicted proteins | sample MGYA00511891_ERZ773272 | MGnify/ENA primary metagenome ERZ773272 (study PRJEB29015, sample SAMEA2738150) | human oral metagenome | biome: human oral; feature: human-associated habitat; material: saliva | place: China | collected 2198 ...
TCAACAACCAGGCGACAGGTAGAGGTTTAGCCTTTAGCGGCATACCAGCCCAGGAGCAAGCTCGCTACGAAGCCGAGAAGACGCTCCCCGCTTTGATGCAAGCTGACTTTCAGCAGAATGATGAAGGCCTACAATTACAAGGACGATTAGCCGATCTAGACAAAGAGCTACGTACAAACGCTCTAGGCCGTGTAGACCGCCAACAATCCGACCTTAATAACTGGAACCAAATGATTGCCGGGCAAGAGTTTACTGCAGGCGAGAATGAGAAGAATCGAAACTTCCAGCGAAGTGAACGTGAAGCTACTCAAGCGTTTACTGCTAGCCAAAACGCCCTTAACCGTGCCCAGCAGGCAGCCTTAAGTGCGGCTCGCTACTCAGGTGGCGGAGGCGGAGGTGGCCGCGTAAGCTACGCACGAGGTGGTGGCGGAGGCGGGAGCCGAGCTATTAACCCTAACGCAGCAGCTCAGGGTATTATTGCGGGTGCAATCCAAGGCGGTCGAGCAATTAGTCCTGCGATATTCCAGCTAGCCCGTGACGCCTACCGAAGCGCAGGTGGCAATACAAGCCAGTTTGCAAGCGACTTCTGGAAATACGTACCCCAAAACCAACGCGGTGGCGATGCGTGGAAAGCGTATTACTACGGATAAGAGAGGAGATAATAAATGACTTGTCTTGTAAAAAATAGCACATCGGAGGTAGTCCGATGACTGAAGATGAATGGAAGCAAATATATGGCGGGCGATGGAGCCAAGTACGCCCCGATGAAGAGGGCAACCGCTACGATAATGGCTGGAACCCAGACAGCTCACTAACCTACGAGGAAGAGCAGAAGCAACAACAGGAACAGAAACGCCAAGAGGAAGAGAAGAAAAAGAAAGAGGAAGAGGAAAAGAAGAAAAACGATTGGCTTGGTAATGGCCTTAAATGGCTTGGTGATACAGCTAAAGGCGTAGGCGCAGGCGTTCAACAGGCGGCAGGTAAGGCGGCTAGTGCAGTTGTCGATACCGGCGAGGCTTTGGCGCTTGCATCTAACCAGGTAGTAAACGCGTTCGACCAAGACACTAACGCAAAAGCCGGTAAGGCTATCATGGACTCCGCTGAGGGTGCTCGCAAGTGGATCCGAGACCAAAAGGATATTACCGGTAAGAACATTGAGGACACCACTAAAGCTAAGGAAGCTGGTGATAAGATTGGTCAAGGTAAGGCAGGTGCTCGAGATTGGGCGACTGCAGTAGGTGATGCTATTGATGCAGGCTCTACTCTTACTGGTTTTATTAACCCTACTCGTCTAGCTGTAGATGGTACCGAACTTACCGGCAAGGCATTAGCTGGCCAAATCGCTAAAGAGGTGGCTGCCCAAGGTGGCGCAAACGCCGCTCAAGTTTTTCTCCAAGAGTACGGCAAGACAGGTGACGTTGATAAGGCGCTCCAAAAGGCCGGAGAGCAAGCTGCTACTGGCGCAATCTTCCAGGGCGGGCTCGAAGGTCTTGGTTACGGCATTGGTAAACTCCGCGGCAAAGTTGGTGATGACGTTAACGCCAAGAATGCAGACGACGCCGTAGAAGCCCCTACAAAAACTAAAACTAGCGAATATGGGTTAGATATCAACTCAGACGCTAAAGCCGCTGAGAGAGCGTCTCAAGGGCTTACAGAGACATCTACAGATGGCGCGTTACGCAGTACAGAGGGTGTTTCTGCGCAGCCTGAGAGTCGATACGCAAACCTAAGCACCGAAGAACTGAATAAGGCCAGCGCGCTAGACCCCCAAAACAAAGAGATCAACGCCGAACTATACCGCCGACAGTCAGAAGAGCTAAAAGCTCAACGCGAGGCTGAATCTCTCAATCGTGAACGTAATCCATTAGACGACATCAACGACGAGGTGAATGGCCCCAAAAGTCCCGAAGAGATTGCCCGACTCAATGAAGACCTCAAGCCGGGAGAGACGCCCAAAGGTCTCACCGAGCAAGAAAAGATGGCTTATGAGTCAGACCCTCAATTCCGTGAGCAAGTAGATAAGAGGCTGACAGAGGCGCGAAGTGACGCGTTGCGAAGCACTGAGGCGCGTAAAGACTTTGAGAATAACGGCCTACCTAACGACAGTAAGGCGGCCCAAGAATACCTTGACAATATCGATAACGGCAAGACAGATGGTTTGCCCGATCATGTATTCCGCGAGCGAGAAGGTGTAGATTCTATTGGCCAAATTCTCGGTGATGAGCAAATGCCGAAAGATGTGCGCAACGCAGCCGTGCAGGCGGCCGACCTAGGGCGTGAGATCGACGTTAAGCTTGAAAACTTAATGAACGACAACACCTACAATCAGGCGCATGCTCAAATGGATGCAGCTTATAAGGAGCGACTCGCAGCTGTTAATGATATGCCTGGCCCGCGTCAAGAGATTGAGCGGCAGCGCCTAGATGAGCAGTACACCAAAGACTTGCAGGAACTAGAAGAAACTCGCGCACGAGATCTACCTCAAGTGCAACAACTCAATGAGATGAAGCAGCGGGTAGAAGAGCGAACCCAAGAGATTGTCGGCGACGCTAACGAACTGATCCGTAGCGACCCAAAGACATTCCGCCAAGTAGACGAAGCTAAACTTGCAGAACACCGCCAATTGGCTGAGCAGAACCTTGCAGACGCCAATAAGTACGACGGCAAGACTACCTATGCATTACAGGAAGTATCAAAGGCCCAGAACCCGGACGAACTAAAGATCGCCCTTGAGCGTAACGGCGAAACCCTCCAGAAAGAGTTGGCTAATACCTTAAACGTTAAGGATATCGAACACGCTAAGGAGAGTATTAGTAAGATCTCAGATACCCAGATGGCCCTAGCTCGTATCACTTCGCCTAGTACCCTGTTCGATAAGGGCGGCCTCAACACCGAAAGCGCCGGACTCTTTAGTGAGCTTGTTAACGGTACAGGTCGTGCAGCTGTTGAGGGCGAGCAAATCGCCAGCCGATTAAGCGGTATCCAGAAAGCTCTTGGTAGTGACGCAAAGAAGCCCGAGGTGATGGACAATATTGTTGACTACCTGGAGGGCAAAGTCGAAACCTTAAACGTCCCTGGCCATGAAGCTGCAGCCAAAGAGATTCGTACAATGCTCGATGAGGTGAAACCATGGCTTAAAGAGAACGGCTACGGTACGATTAATGACTTCTACTTCCCCCATATGCGAGAGAACGACCCCAAAGGCTTAGCAAACCTATTTGATGAGTCTCAGATCGCTAAGGGCGAGCTTGGTATCGGTTCGCTTAAGAGTCGTAAAAAAGGCGGCGAAGAGTACAGTAAGGACGTCTGGAAGGTGCTTGGTGACTACTTTAACGGTATCAACCAGGCTAAGAACATCGAGCCGTCGCTTCGTAAGATCGAGAGCGTAAGCACTCAGCTTAAACTCGCGTCAGCCGAGCATAAGAACTTTGAAGCTTATGCCGGATTTCTCGATAACTACATTAACCAGATAAAGGGTAAGAACCAAAGCAATATCGAGAAGGCTTTCGATGCTCAATTCGGCCATAACGCATTTAAGAAATCTACTGGTGCTATCCGGGCAGTAAATGCAATGGCTACACTTGGCCTGTCTCCGCTTACCGCGCTGCGCCAGATGACCCAGGAGATTGCTACAGTCGGCAACCTTAACCCTAAATGGGCAGGTATCGGTATGGTCAACGGCGCACGGATGCTCGCAAGTAAGGAAGGCCGTAAAGAGCTTAAACTCTCCGGTGTGCTTGATGAGGGCACCGGGCTTAAAGACCTTAAAGGCTTAACCCAGAGTAGGGCCGGTAAGGCGTTTGATAAGGTATCGGACGGGCTCATGTCGATGGTGTCTACAATGGATAACATCATGCGCGCCCAAGCCTACGCCGGCGCTAAAGCCAAGGGTCTCAAACTTAACGGCTCCAAGTGGGAGCGATGGGCTAACGAAGCTGGCTTGACTGGCCAAGCAGCTCAAGACTTTGTACAAAAGAAAGCAATGGAGTACGGCACTAAAGCAACAGTTGATACTCAGTTCATCACTAGTAAGGTAGATGCACCTGCAGCCTTTAACGGGCCAGGGATGCGAACCCTTACCCAGCTGGCGACATTTGACGGTAAGCAAGCTGGCTTCCTCATTCGTATGGGCCTCAAGCCCATTAAGGATGTAAAAGCTGGCAACTATCGACTAGCCGCTAATGATATGGGAAGGCTTATTGCAATGGGCGCTACCGCATGGGGCGTACAGGCAACCCTCGGCCAATTCATCGGCATGAAGGAGACCGACCATATCCCATTCTACGACCAAATCCAGGCCTGGACAAACATCGAGGGCAAGGATGAGAAAGGCTTTGAGCGAGACCAAAAGAACAAATTCCGCCGCTCGCCTGCAATGACTCTCCTATTCGGTGATGGCAATAAAAACCCAGGACTTCTCGGCGCACTAGCTAAGAAAGACAAAGGCGAAGGTGTCAAAGAGTTTTGGGATAAGAACTGGCAGCTCATAGTACCGGCCGGCACGCAAGCCAAGCGTACGACTGAAGGTATCAAATCAGTGGAGGAAGGTGTCGTGAAGAACGATAAGGGCGATACCCGTTTCACGCAAAACCAAGACCAAGGCAATGCCCTTAAGGCTGCAATCCTCGGTAAGTATACTACTGAGAACGGCCAGAAGTGGCTCAAAGAGGGCAGCTTTAGCGCGGTCAAAGAGTCTCAACAGTCAAAGATCGAAAGCCTAGAGTCATCTAAAGAGCGAGAGCAGGCCACCGAGTACTTCAAGCGCACCAATAGCATCCCTAGCCGTAAACAGGCTTACGATAACGCCAAGCAAGCGCTACAGGAAGGCAACCGCAATAGAGCCCAGTCTATTATCAGCGAGTATAATAGCAAGGTGAAGGGGGCTTATGATGGCTTCGAGTTAACAAGCGAACAACGAAAGGCAGCAGCTCAGCGCGAAATACAACTAAACCGAGTCGTCAAGTCCTCTAAACAAAAACATAAGCAAAAATCTGGATGGTAGAATTGTGGCAGAAAATGAAACAATGAACCGGTGGGAGGTCAAAGAAGCTATTCAGCAGGCTATAGACCTCCATGAAACCCGAAAGGCTGCAACATTTGTCCCAGTCTATGCACTTGACCTATACAAAAAAGACATAGAGACAAGGCTTAAGGAACTGGAAGACGGCGCAGCCGAAGAAAAAGATAGAAACCGTTGGCTGTTCCGACTAGTAGTAGGTGCAGTGATCACGTCGTTTATACCGATACTCATTGCCCTACTTAGCCGCGGCACTGGAGGGTTGCTGAGATGACCATTATCAAGCGAACAATGGAGTGGCTCCGCAAAGATAAACTGCTAAAAGCATTGTCGTTTATGATGGTGCTTAGCTTAATCTTTAGTGGATATACACTGTATAAGAGTTTGACTCTCCAGCCCGGCCAATCGGTAACTATCTCGGGTGGAACAAAGGTAGAAAAACCGGTAACTAGCATCACCAATGCCCATGTCGACAAAGACGGGAACCTCGTCGCCTATTACTCAGATGGCGAGTCCCGTAATGTCGGGCAAGTACTAGGCTCTAGTGGTAAGGACGGGAGAACCCCCTCAAGTAATGAGATACAAGTAGCGGTTAAATCTTACTGTTCGACTAATAAATGCTCTGAATCCCCCACCAGCGCCCAAGTAATGGCAGCGGTGTCTAGTTACTGTGCTGATAATAAATGCAAAGGCGCAGAAGGCAAAAGTATTAGCGATGATCAAGTCGCAGTGGCTGTTGCTAAATACTGCGCAAGCGGTAAGTGTAAGGGTGACACTGGCGAAGCTGGAGCCAATGGTACAAACGGTATTAATGGTACGAATGGCGCAGACGGCGTCAACGGTAAAAGCCCTATACTTAACTGTGTAAATATAAAAGACAACTCGGGTAATCAAACATCTTGGGTAGCATGGAGATACGACGGTGAGGATAACTCAACCTACAGGCGCATATACAAGATAGCTGGTGACTCTAGTTGTATTAATATCTAGCGATATCAATAACGCAGCTAAAGCAGCTGTATTAACATCTAGGAGAATGAATGGCACTAGCAGCTAATGCTCAAGATTGGGCAAGCCAGCGTATCGGGATCTTCTTCCCAGCTGGAGAATCAGACAATAGCCAAGGCTATTTAACCGGGCAATGCGTGAGCCTCATTAAGTGGTTTCTCGCTGAGATGTGCGAAAAGGTGCCGTCTCCGTTTGCCGCCCGTGGTCATGCAAAAGACTTTGGCGAAGCACTTGTAGCGCAAGGCATTGCAGACCGTGTGGGCGACCTTAAGCGGGGCGACATCCTTGTATGGCCCTACGACGGTGGTGGTTATGGCCACATCGGGGTGTACATGGGCGATGGTACTGTCTTTGAGGAGAACGTAGCCGCCAGCGGACAGCGCACTGCCAACTTTGGCGCAGGCATTGTATACGCTGCTGACGTTGACCCATTAAACGCAGGGTGGCGTATTGGTGGATATAACATCTACCGTGTACGTACTTACGTGGAGAACATCGTAGCAGCCCGTGACCGTAGCGATGAGATTAACTTCCTTAACGGTTTGTACCGCCAAATCCTTGATCGCAACGTTGACGAGGGCGCTATCGCCCATTACCTCAAGCAGATCGACAACGGGTGGAACTGGGAGCAAATCAAGCAAGATCTCCTCGCCTCAGCTGAGGGACAAGCAGTCCAGGCTCGACGCGTAGAGGAAGCGAGAGCTAAAGCCCGCGAACTGCAGGCAGCCTTTGACAGTGAGACTAGCGAGATTAAGCGGCTCTACAAAGAAATACTAGAACGCGACGCAGATGAGGGCGGTATTGAACACTACCGTAATCAAGTCCGTAATGGCTGGGACTGGCAGATGGTAGCAGATGATCTACGTAATAGCAATGAGTACAAAGAGTTACAACTCACTAGAGAGACGCCCGCTCCCGAGATCAAGCACATTGAAGATAGGGCCGCTATCCCCGAAACTACTCCCGGGCTAGAGATTGAACTAAAAACGCACGTAGAGCCCTCTGAGAGCCCCGTAGAGAGCGCTAAAGACGAAGATAGTACAACTATACTAAAAGATATTAGAAACCTCTTACAGAGCCTCCTAGAGGCCTTTAAGAGCCTGTTTGGTAAACGGGTAAACGAAGAGAACATTTTTAAGAAGGACTAATCATGGAAGCATTGAACCTATTTATTATCCCCGCAATTGTTAAGGCATTTGATATGCTGAATAAGAAAGAATGGGGCGGGCTTGGTAAGCTCATCCTTGCAGTTGCCACTGGCGCAGCTGCTGGGTATCTTGGCTTCCATGGTCTAGATATTTATAGCGGTATCGCACTCGGTCTCCAATCGGCAGGTATTGTAACTGTCGCAGCTAAGGCTAGCAATAAATAAAAGAAGCCCCCAGTTATTGGGGGCTTTTCTTATTGGTTTTGCTTGAACAGCGCCAGGTCAAGTAGGTGTTTTTGATACTCATCTAGGGCCTTACGCTCAGCGATAAGGAGCTGCTCTTTGTTAGAGAGTAGCACGTGTTGACGGGCAAGCTCCACCGCGTCGGCGTTAGCTTCCTCAAGTACTTCGACTCGGGCCTTACACCACTTAAGTTGCTCAACCAACTTAGCGTTGTCGATTTCAAGATTCTTGATCCTGTTCCTCAGCGCCTTGTCTATTACGTTTTTCAAAATATTCATCTGCAATCTCCTCGATGCGTTCGCTACTTATATAGTTAGTCATTGAAACCTACCACTAATGACGGACATTTAAACTTTGTCGCATCGTTAAAGTTGTCTGTGATCACATACTTAAGATCCGCTTCCTTAGGCACTTCAGTAGCCCAATAATCAATAGGATCTTCTCCGTAGTGTTGACGCACTTCATCATAGGGGAAGCCGCGCTCGTCTAGGTCTTTGATTACGCCACCGGCTGGGTCGTCGTCTACATTGTAGACGGATACCCGGTAATCATGCGCCATCAACATTGCCGCGATATGCTCAACAGCTGGGTTTGTTGTTGTTCGATAATCAATTAATATAGTTTCCATACTATTGACAGCCTTCACAAGCAAACGCGTCAGCTGGATCTACAATCTCTCCACCGACTACACGTCGTTCTTTATTAGTTGCTTCAAAATGTTGTTGTGCCTCTTCAATAATCTTTAGCTTCTCCTCAAGGGTGCTAGCTTCTTCTAGGCGCTTTGTTAAATCTTGCTTATAGGTCATTTAATCGATCTCCTACTAGTTTAGCGTATCCTGCAATATCAATATAACTGTCTGCGTAATAAGGGTCGCCGTTAACGATACGGCCAAGCTTATGGGCGATCATCTCCAGCGTTTCTTTAATATCGCTATCCAGCAGGTCAAAGTCAATGTTAGGGTTTGTAGCAAGTGCGCCGTAAAGGATATTCTTAATCCCTTGGCTTACTTCTGCATGGCCCATGTAACTACCATAACGCTTGCCTCGCTCGTCTAACACTTCGTTGATATCGCTCATAGTGTCTCCTTTACATCGTTAACCGCTTGCTCATAAGGTTCACCGCCGATAAGGACAGCGATTACTGCGAATGTAATCATTACCCCGTAGGCGAGAAACGCCAATACCGCTACAGGGAATGCGAGAATAACGCGCGTATATTCAAGTAATGTCTTCAAAAAATTCATAAAAAGAAGTCCTCTTGTTTAAATTGATCCATCGGGTCGGGTTCTGCACCCTTCATGAAATAATCTAACTCGTAGCCTAGCTGTTTTTCTATCTTGTCCCGACAAGTAGGGCAGATAATCCAGCTATATTCCCAGCTTATAATCCAGTTTAGCGGTAAGAAGTCCCGATTTGTTAGCTCCATCTCGCCGCAAACGTAACACTCTACATCCCGGCTTAAAGGAGCGTCTCTATCGCTATACATTGACCAATCTGCCCTCCCTCTTTACGCTAGCCTCACTTGACCAGCTGCCGCAATGTAGACACTTGTAGCGCTGTACACGGCCCGATCGTTTACGGTAGCTGCCATCTTTACGAATATTGTCGCTGCCACATTTAGGGCAGATACCATCGATACCTGTATGGTCTCCAATGTTTGGATGGTTATGGATCCATGGGCGCAGCTCGGCATACAAGCCGGCGAGCACTTCAACATCCTTATTGTTGTAAGTCTCCATAACACCCCATGCTTTCTTGTCGTTCTTAATAAGGCAGTCATACCAAACGTCTGCATAAGTACTTTCAGTCTTACCTTCACCGAGTAAGAGTTTACCTAGACTGTCGAGGCTGTTGCTATTAAAGCGCGCAACTGACCGCGCAACTTGTAGGGTGTCTACTGTTTTATATGGGCTAGGCGGCGTAAGATGATGACGAATAAACATCGCGTTGCTTACCTTCTGATCAAACCGCCGTCCGTTGTGGGCCACGAGAATGTCTGCTTCATCGAACAGATCCCAAAGCTTTTTAACAACCTTTTTCTCGCTCATGTCTCGCTGGCTTACATGGTGGATCTCTTTTTGGCCGAACCACTGGTAAGAGAAGCACATAATCTCAGGGTCTCGCTCAACCTTTAAGACGTTGGTTTTCCATAAGCCATACGTCCAGCCCAGGGTCGCGCTTACTTCTAGATCGTAGATAAGGATCTTGGGCAGTGGATCAAACTCCTGTTGGCTAATCTTCGTCAAATTCTGCACAAAGCTCCTCCAGCTCTATACTTGATAGCCGGCTATTAACTAGCCAAATCTCCGCCTTATCAGCAGGCTCATACTCCATTACGGGTATATTCACTTCTTTCTCTCCTTCCTTTATATCCCCGCCAGCTTTAGGCTAGCATTTGGACTTGAACGGCTCTATTCTCACCGGAGCCGTAGACGGTTGACATATCCTCGTATAGTGAGGCTGTCTTTCACCTACCTTGACCGCGAGGATAACGTTGACACGCACGTGTGTCTCCCTAGGGTATTGAATAAAACAGGCTGCGTCTTTCTTGACATTTAACTAGCTCGCTAGCTAGCACCTGCTATTATTTTACCTCGAGTTACGTCTTGAGTGTAGGTTGCAGGCCTACCACCACCTTTTAGCCTGCCACGAGGCCCAAGCTTGAGCCCAACCGCCGTAGCGGCTCTTGGCGTAGGCGTCGGCGCCTCGGATATGGCCGGCAATGTTACCCGTGCCGCCCCATTTGCCGCAAGGCAGTTCCTGGAAGTAGGCGCATGCACCGCCATTAGGGTTTACTGCGTTAGGGTTACAACTCGACTCCTTCTGGGCTATTTGTAGCGCAAAAGGTAAGTCGGCCTGTGATATGCCATTAGCAAGCAAGATCGAACTAATAGCTTGGCACCCAGCTGGAGCGGCCGCTTGTACGACAGGTGCTGGCTGAGGTGCAGTCTTTGCAGCTTCTTTAACTTGGGCCACCTGCTGAGCTTTAACCTCTTGGGCTTTCTTCTCTTCGGCGGCTTTTGCCTCTCGCTTATTCTGCAAGCTGACTTTTAAACTTTGGTTTTCCTTTGTAAGGTTCTCGGCATTTTGCCTGGTTTCGCGCAAAGATGACTCAATGGTCGTCTTCTCTTTTTTGAGCGATTCTACGCGCTCTGAGACGCCTTTAAGCGCATTTTTCGTTGTATTAGTCTTGGCCTCCTGGCGGACTAGGTCTTGCTTTACATTATGGTTCGCATTAAGAGCAATAATATTCAGCACGACCAGCGCGAGTATAGCAGCCGGTAGGGCGTACTTCTTCGCTTTCGTTACTAGGTTTTTACTAATATAACCTCCTATTTAAGTTCTTTGAAGGATCATCCCACGCGTCTGTCTATTGCTCGATGCCCTGGTATTCCGCAATCTCATCCATCGTGTAGCCTTGCTCCATAAGCTCAACTACCTTTTGTCCGATCTTACTCATATATCATTTCTCCTTCCTAGTCAGTATACTACACCAACTCATATGGATTGTCTAGCGTAGAATTTACAATACCCCGCATCTCCGCCAACTTAACTGAAGTGAGGCCCAGTTGATTTAACGCCCTATAGAGGGCGTCTAGCTGGGCGTAGTCTCTCTCCGGGTGGATAGGTGTGTCTACTATCGCCTTGCCATACGATTCAAATGTTTGTATTACTTCGCGTTTATTCATCCTACATCTCCGATAAAGCCCCTAAAAAGTCCCGCGTTTCTTGCGATACGAGCGGCCTCCAGCGTTTACTACCCTTACGATAGTTGCACCCGCCGTGGGCCGGCTGTATATTAAGCGGATCAAACACATTAGAAGCCTCGCGGGGCTGTATATGGTCTAGCGTTACTTCACTTAATGAGACAAACTTATTGCATATCCCGCACAGGTAGCAGCCATTATCAAGCGGCGGGTTATCTTCTAGCCAGTAACGACGAAAAGCAAGCCATGCCGACTCGCTATCCGTATAATTGTTAGGGTCAAATGTATCTAACTTCGACAAGTACACCCTCCTGGCCTTCATCTACCTTAATGAAATCATCCCCATCAAAACCTTTAACCCATGACTGGTTATCGTTAGGTAGTACCCCGGCATGTTGCATCCCGTCTAACACATACTTACAGCCAAACCGTATGTTGTCAAAGTCATGCCTACTCGAGTAGTACCAAGTAAACTTGATCTTACAAGGCTTCTCTATTACTGGCTTACCCTCTACCTGTGAGGCTACCAACTCATTCATCTTTTTCTTAAGCGCCGCGCCTGCAAACCTATTTACTCGGTTGGCGTTGTCATGCTCATTGAGCTTGGCTAAGTTGCCGTTAATTTTGTAAGATATCATCTAGCATCCTATCTATCGATTGCCGCTTCTCTAGCTCCGCCCTCTTACGCTTCTCTCTATTGGCTACTGATGCCCTATTACCCTTAAGCCTGGCTGCTTGGTCGAAGGTGTGAGCCTTGCCGCGAGCATGAGCTAATACCCCGCGTAGTCGTGCACCCTTCATCTTTCCCCATCTCTGGAAGGCTAGGGCAGCTGGTGAGTCATCTAGCTTAGCGGGCTTAAACTTAGAGGTTCGCTTCGGTCTTCCTCTGCGACTGGAGCTCGATCGTGCGCCCTTTGATCGCGTCGATGAGGTCGTGCGTGTCTGCCGAGATTGACTTGAGTCGCTCATATAATACCTTAGCCTCCCCATATACTTCCTTACTTTTAATATAGTGTTCATCTGCGTGTTTAGCTTCTGATGCGGCGGTTACTGGAAACTTCTCTCGAGCCCTTAAGAATGCTCGTGATTTTTCTGCCTCCATCTCTCGCTCTGCCTTTAATAGGTTGCGCAAGGCGTCCTCTTTAAACTCAGCGAGGTATCCTTTCATCGCAGAAAGCTTAAGGGCGGTATAACTAAGTACATCCGCCCCCTGTGCTTTAACCCATTGTGCATCAGAAAACTTTTCGTTGATGAACATAATGTTCTGGATAATTTTCTGGTAATCTATCATTCTAACTAGTAATCAAGTTCTGTAAGGTCTGGAGCACTTTCTCCCGGGTCGTTGGCGACATTGCCCTGAAACCGGGCGAGGTTATCAAGCTTAGCCTCCAATGCCGTTACACGACCCTCAAGTGCTTTGTACCTTGCGTCATCGGTTGTTAACTGTTGCTGAGGCGCTTGGTAGCCAAACGGCTTCTGCGCCTTCTTAAATTGAGCCTTACCCCACTGGTTCTTAATCACGTCACCATACAGGTAATCGCCCCTATTAACTGCGTTACCTGGCTTTTTAAGGATCTGCATCCACCCATCTACCGGTTGGTTTTGCACCTTCACCATGTAGACATGGAACTGGTTGCCGTTAAACTCCTTAACGGTGACCTGCTTAGTGCCGCGATCCTTCCCCTGAAACGCGTCTGTCACTAGCCAATCTTGTGCCATTTACTTACTCCCTTTCTTTTTAAGTTTTGGCTTATCACTAGGCTGGACTACTTCAACCCCTAAGTGATCTAAAATTAATGCGACGTTATCCCGCAGCTCGTCAATCGCTACTGTATGGAGCATCTGAACACTGTCAATGTCTTGCGTCAAGTCGCTGACATCATCAAGTTCTTTCTTAAGATTCTTAATATCTGTCTTATTCGTCATAACGCGCGACCAGGTATCGCTATCGTTCTCGAAGATGGCACTTACAATCTCCTGTAGGGTGCTCACCCGTTCTTCTAACGCTTTGTACTTTTTTAGCATTTATTCCTCCTTTAATGCTTTAGATATATCAACGACATCGTGCGTGTAATGAACCCATGGCCGCTTGCCTTGCACTAGCCGCTCAGGATCTAGGTGGTGGACCTGCAACTCCTTCGTATTGATGCCATACTGCTTAAGAATGTAGGCATAAAAGGACAACTGCAACCAGTACTCGCCGAGCTGGGTGTTGTCGACATCTTTCTTAAACGGGCTGTTTTTCTCCTGGTAAACCTTATTGGTTACTGAGTCATTCGTTTTCATGTCATGAATGATCACGGTGTTTTTATCGACAATTTCCAATAGGTCGATAGCTCCACAGAAACGCAAGCTCTCGTGCCAAATGAACTGCTCGGCCAAGTAGCTGCCGGGCCCTAAATCGTTCACAAACGTTTGAGCAATATAGGCAAAAAACATATTCTTGCAGAGAGCTTTGTTGACGCCGTCTTTACCCTTGATCTTGTCGCCGACTTTGTTGTAGCTATAGTAAAGTTCAATAGCAGCGTGGATCGCAGTGCCGTAACCGGTAGCTATATCAGATTTCATCTCCCAAGTTTTCTCTACATCCTCACGCTTAACGCCCTTCTCCCGCTCATAGTAATCAAGCACACGTTTTTTATCTTCATCAGTAAACTGCCTGAAAAACTTACGGGGGAAGCGGCTACCCGACATGTAGTGAGGTAGATAGATATGGCCATTGTCTACACCTACTGTAATCTCCCGCCCGAGTACCTTAGATTTGTACACGGTGGGGTTCTTCAAATTCATCGTAGAAGCCCCTTCAGAGGCCGCAGGATCGTTTGTAGCATCCGAGATGGGTTCTTGGTCATCTTTCTCGTATTTGAGGCAGATATTCATGCCGAGGTTTTTACCTTTGTCTCCGCCGGTGACTTCCGAGATTTTAATCTCTACCTCTCGGCCAGCGTCTAGAGCTTCGGCAATGTCTTTATTCTTATCTTTGGCGATATACCCAACTGGATACCACTTACCTTTGATGTCTACGTCCACTGCAACTGCTCGTGGATCATATTGGTTTTCAGGCTCTCGCCTAACCCGGAGGCTTTCGTTGCCTTCTAGGTGCGCAAGAATGTCTTGGCGGTTCTCAAATGTTGTGCCAACGATCTTGCTGTAATAATTAACTTCTTTCATGTTTTTAGTATATACCCTAGCAATATTCTAGTCAACCCCTAGTGTCATGTATTATTTACAACATGCTATATTGCTAGTGAGGCCTCACTCCTCTCTCTTTCGCCCCGCCATTCTTGGCGGGGTTTTTTCTTTGCATGATTTTTGCAGTATCTGGTCAATCATTCGTGCTTCATCCGACATCTTAAAAGCCGTTTTGTTTGCCCCCCTAATGTAGAGACCGTCTAAAGAGACAACGCGGCTTAGTGCAACATACCCCTGGCCTGGCACGAACGCCTCAGCCAGATCAATCTCAGCGGCGTCTAATGTCATCCCCTGGCTCTTATGGACAGTAATAGCGTATGCAAGCCGTAGCGGTATCTGGGTAACCGCGCCAAGTGTCACGCCTTCATTGCTTACCTCCCACGTATCGGGATTTACTACAACCTCGTTACCGTGGAAGTCTACAACTGGTAGCCCATCCTCTAATGCGACAACCCTACCGAGTGAACCGTTATGATACAGCCCCTCGCTATTATTCTTAGTGGCAATAACAGGTGCGCCAACTTTTAGTTCCAGCAACTCGGGGCTCTGTATTGACCCCTTTAATCCGTTAATGATGTTCAAGTCGCCTTTTTCAGTCATCATATAGAAGATAGAGTCCCCCTTAAGCTTGCCCAGTTGGCATTCATTCTCGCTATCTACCTTTCTATTAAGGGAATACAGCCGCGGGACTTGGCGACCGGGTTTAATCATTCGGCTTTGAATATAAGCTATATGGCGCTTAAAGAGATTGCCGCCGCGGACTCCTTCAAGTAGATCGCGCAATCGGTCGTCCTTTTGGCGGTATACCTTAGTAAGGTAGCAGCTCCTGATATCGAGAACGTTCCAGACCTTACTATTAGTGATGAATCTCCCCTCAACTGGTGGCAATTGATAAAAGTCTCCGCATAAGATAAGCTGTATACCACCAAATGGCCGGTCATCATTACGCGCCCACCTAAGTACGGTATCTAGCATGTCAAACACAAAGTCCGGCATCATACTCACTTCATCTATTACAAGAGTGGCGGTCGTTTGAAACTCTTTGCGCTTTTTCTTACTAATAGTGAATTGCCAATCATCTGGCAGCTCTTTGCCGAGTCCTACTCGCGCCCAACTATGGAGCGTCTGTCCATTAAGGTGGGAGGCGGCCAGTCCCGTTGTAGCTGTAACCGCCGTCTTTCGCCCTAATAAACGATTGCGCTCTATGAATTGTTTAAGCGTATGCGTCTTGCCAGACCCGCCCCGGCCACAGAGTACAACCGATTGACCAGATATCTCTAACGCTTCTGTTTGTTCCATCGTGCGTCCCAACTATTTTGATGTGACTCTGCAAACTTCTTCTTCTTAGCGAGCAGCTTGCCTACCTCTTCCGCAATAATATCGGTGTCTACACCATTAAGTGCCGTGTACCGATTAACGTAAACCTCTACGATATCGGTATCGCCCTTATGGATGGTAAACCACCTACGGCTGTGGCGAGTAACCGATAGCCCAATCTCATCGAGCCGTTCCGCCATCGCGTCGTAATCGGGGTCTGGCTGTACCCGATTACGGATCGCAGTGGACACGTCGTTGTTAATCACTTCCGCCATCGTAATCCTCTCTAAACGACTCAAGCCGTCGCAGTGTTCTCTTAGTTTTTTTTATTTCCTCATCTAGCACGTTCGCAAGCCATTTGTCCTCGTACCCGACAATCTCAACTAGGCCGTCCGCGCTCTCTAGGGAATCTGTCATTCCCGAGATGAACTGGTTGTAGGCCAATATGTCGACGCTCCGCCCGTTCATCGCAACAACAATCGCGTCGATATCTGCATGATCAAGCACTTGCTCGAGATCGCCATCGCGAAATACTGCGTACCTCATTCTCGCTCCCCAACTGGGGTTAGTGCATATTCGGGTATTATCTTAGTAGCTGCGATAGCGTCCTCTGGTGAGATTGTCCATGTATCAATCCACCAAAGCGCCGTATCAGCCTCACTGATACAGGCAATGCTTATACCTGAAGAGCTCACAACATAAGTAAAACTCCTGCCGAAATCTACTTCTAGCCCAATGTCTTCGCAAAGCCCTACAAATAAACTAGTATTCATCTTTGATGTCCCTACATCTTTACCTGCTTAGTAATTGCACTGCGCACACCTCGTGTGTATGCCTTAGCCTGTACGGTGTCAAGCCGGCGGTTGATAGCGTCAACGATTGCTTCACGGTCGCTAATCTCTGCAAGCATCTGATCTTTGTAGGCCTGTAGCTCCTCCTCGGGTAGGCCGTCTACCACCTCTTGCATTTCAAGCAGTGCAGGCTGGACTGGCTCAGCCTCTGGTGCCTCCCAGTCGTGGGGCTCAGGTTGTTCACCCTTAATGACTGCTCGTGAGATAGCAAACGACTGTACCCCGTCACCTAATGCCGCGCTGTTACGCTCAGCCAACAACTCCTCAGGTGATGGGGTATCAATCATCATGTCATTGTATTGCCCAATGTGCTTCTTGTACTCTGTCATACTTTCCTCCGTTTGATGTTTACAGTGTCCGCGCAAGCGATCGCTCAATGTGTCGAACTGCGCCCATTTGTCGTTTGTTGGCTCACCTAGTCGGTTGTGGTTCATCTATTTTTCTCCTCTTCGTCTATCTTATCTTTTATTCTGTTTTTTGCTATCTCAACTATGATCATTATAAACTGCGCAATACCCGGGAATGGAGAAACCTGTAGCAGTTTCGCATACTCTCCTATTTCGTCTTTCGTCAATACTACACTGTCTACAATCTCATAGGCTCTATATTTAGTCAGCAGCATCCTGTATCGCCTCTTCACTCCACCCATTGACTGTGCCTCCAGCCAGCTCATGTATCTCACCGGTTGGACGATACACTTTGTAATAGGGCTTCTGTTGCTCATTCATACACTGCCGCCTTCGTTGCTAGGATCCCCATACGCTCACGTGGTGTCAGCCCACCTCGCATACCATAATCTACGTCGCCAGTCATCAGCGCATCAGCTAGTCACTCACCTTTTACTGGACACTCTGCACAAATCTTACGTGCGATTTTGTAGTTGTCGTACCCGTTGTAGTCATCCACATACGCTTTATTTTGTGGAAAGAAAGCTTCCGGGTCTGTTTGTGCACACAGTGCTGAGCCTCGCCATTTCTCACTCACTCTTCCATCCTCCTATTGTCATTTCTTGCAATACATTCTTCATAAAGTAGATAGCATTAACGGTCGCCATGTCCTTTACAGCGATTACCGACACCATGTACTTCGCGGCCTCATCGAGATTTGCAAATGTCTCTTTCTGTGTAAGGGAGACAATCTCATCCGCCTTCATGCCGTTACTGGTTGATTTGTCTAGGATCTCTAGGATTTGTTGTTTCATTGTTTAATTGTCCCATCTCTCCCGCTGAAGGCAGTTAAACAATCTTTCTCTTTACGCTCAGTAAATGCGCGCAATTCTTTTAATGCCTCATTAACGTGGAAGTTGACCGCTTGCATTGCATCTGAGTCCCAATTAACTCGGTAAATAGCAGCCGCTGCATCCATTAATAGATCGGCTACCTCTTTAAGGTTGGGCGCCTCCTTGCCGCCGCTATTCTCTGGTTTATACATGTCTATTCTGGCCATTCTCCAATATTACTCCTAATCTCTCTCATGTTTTCTAATATTTCAATTGATTTAGCCGCTAGCTTAATACCCTCTAATGAGTCACGTAGTAGCTCGGGGATATCGCCGGCGTCGAACTTCTCAGCCCGTTTAATCAAGTCGCCAACTAGGCGCTCTATTTCATCCATTTAATCTCCTCTCTTTAAAGTTGATAATTGCCGAACTGTTAAGCTGCTATAGCCTCTGTTCT